>Ga0172375_10011815_pt1 | contig 11042 bp, 7 predicted proteins | sample LakKiv1m_FD_114537 | JGI IMG/M metagenome (GOLD analysis project Ga0172375, IMG submission 114537) | Freshwater microbial communities from Kabuno Bay, South-Kivu, Congo - kab_092012_11.1m | ecosystem: Environmental > Aquatic > Freshwater > Lake | place: Democratic Republic of the Congo... | reverse complement strand
GACACAACCTTACGTGACGGCGAACAGGCGCCCGGCGCGACGCTCAACGAACGCGAGAAGATCGAGATCGCGCGCCAGTTGGTCACGCTGGGTGTCGACGTCATCGAAGCGGGATTTCCCATATCCTCGCCGGGAGATTTCCGTGCCGTGAAACGTATTGCCTCGACGGTCAAGGGGGCCGTTGTCTGCGGCCTGGCGCGCGCCGTCACCAAGGATATCGATGCCGCCTATCAGGCGACGAAGCCTGCGCACGGCGGCGCCAGGATCCACGTGTTTCTGGCGACGTCGAAGATCCACATGCAGTATAAGCTCAAGAAGGCCGAAGACGAGATCCTGCGGCTGGCGACGGAGTCCGTCAAATACGCCAAGAAATATGCCAAAGACATCGAGTTCTCCCCGGAGGATGCCTCCCGCACGGAACCGGAGTTTTTGTTCCGCGTCCTGGAGGCGGTCATCAGGGCCGGGGCCACGACCGTCAATATCCCGGACACCGTCGGTTATGCTTATCCGTCGGAGTACGGCTCTTTGATCCGCTCGATCCACGAGCGCGTGCCGAATATTCACCGCGCGGTCATCTCCGTCCATTGCCATAACGACCTGGGGTTGGCCGTGGCTAATTCCCTGGAGGCGGTGAAGTCCGGCGCCCGCCAGGTGGAGTGCACGATCAACGGGATCGGCGAACGCGCAGGCAACGCGTCGATGGAAGAGATCGTCATGACGGTCCGGACCCGGCGCGACAGCTTCCCTCATGTGACGACCGCCATCAACACGCAGGAGATCTACAAGACGTCGCGGCTGGTGAGCAAACTCACCGGTTTTGTGGTCGCGCCTAATAAGGCGATCGTCGGTAACAATGCGTTCCGCCACGAATCCGGCATCCATCAGGACGGCGTCATGAAAAAGCGCCAGACATACGAGATCATCGCGCCCGAGGATGTCGGTTTTACCGGCACAAGCCTTGTTTTGGGCAAGCATTCGGGCCGCCATGCTTTTGAAAAACGGCTTGCGGAGATGGGCATCAAGATTTCTGACGAAGAGCTCATCCGTGCTTTCGAAAAATTCAAGGAACTGGCGGACAAGAAGAAGAATGTCTACGAAGAAGATATCATTTCCCTGATAGAAGATGAAATCAATAAACCCGCTGAAGTCTGGCAGCTGGATACCGTTTCTTACGCCAGCGGCACGCGCGTAACGCCCAGCGCGACCGTACGCCTGAAAAAACAAGGCAGGAGTTTCGACGTCACATCGACGGGAGACGGTCCTGTGGACGCCTGCTATAAGGCCATCGAGAAGATCACCAAGATCAAGACGCGCCTTCTGGACTATCGGATTGAAGCTGTCACGTCGGGAAAGGATGCGCTCGGCCAGGTCGCCGTCCGCGTCCAGTCGGGCAAGAAGGTCGCCATGGGCCGCGGCTCCTCTACGGACGTCATCGAGGCTTCTGCCAAGGCATTCCTGAACGCCACGAACAAACTCGCCTCCAAGAAAAAAGACCCCGGCGGCACTCTTCCTCTATAATCATGATGATGGAATCCCGAGAGCTTTACGGTTTAATAGGTTGGCCTGTTAAACACAGCTATTCGGCTTTCATGCACAATGCGGCATTCAAGCATTACGGCATGAATGCCGTCTATGAGCTTTTTGAGGTTGCGTCCAAAGACCTGGATGCATTCTTCAAAAAGACGGTTGTTGAGAAGAAGATTAAGGGGTTCAATGTCACGGTGCCCCATAAAGAGGCAGCCTTTTCTTTTTTAAAGCTAGCTGGCGCTCGCCTTGACGATACCGCACGGCGCATGGGATCCATTAACACGGTGCGTTTAGATTCTGATGGGCAGTTTTCTGGTTTTAATACGGATGGTGCAGGCTTTATCAGAGATCTCAAAGAGCGCGGGTTTGATGTGAAAGGTAAAAAAGTTGCTTTTTTGGGCGCCGGCGGCGGCGCAAGGGCTTTGGCCGTTGCATTAAGGGATGCCGGGGCAGGAGAAGCGCTGGTTTATGATATCGATTCCATAAAAAAGGAAAATTTAACCATTCTTTACGGCAGAGACTTTGCAAAAGGGGCTGCAACGATAGAAGAATTATGGCAAGAGGATGTAAACATTCTCATCAACGCCACCCCCGTCGGCATGAAGCCCGCAGACCCCTTGCTTGTCAAAAAGGAATGGCTCAGGGCCGGTCAGTTCGTTTATGACTTGATTTACAATCCCGCCGAGACTAAACTATTAACGGCAGCGAAGGCTGCCGGATGTCAGACAGCCAATGGGTCGGGTATGCTTTTGTATCAAGGGGCATTGGCTTTTGAGCACTGGACAGGGAAGCCGGCGCCGGTTGAAGCGATGCGCCGGGCACTCAAGGAGGCGATGTGTGCTTGACGTGACGCAGATGGTATTTGTTTTTCTCTTTGCGATTTGCATCGGGAGTTTCTTGAACGTCTGTATCTATCGCATGGGCCGCGAGCAGTCCATCATCGCACCGGCCTCACATTGTCCCTCCTGCAAACATCCTATCCGCTGGTACGATAATATTCCCTTGATCAGCTATATCGTCTTGCGCGGCCGCTGCCGCGACTGTCATGGGCCGATTTCTTTGCGCTATTTTCTGGTCGAGCTGTTGACGGGCGTTTTATTTTTGATGCTGTATCACCGCTTCGGTTTGAGTGTGTCGTTTTTTGTCTTTGCGGTTTTCGTCTGCGGTCTGATCATCGCGACGTTCGTGGATGTTGATTTTCAGATCATTCCCGACGAAGTCAGCGTCGGCGGCCTTGTTGTGGGGCTGCTCGCCAGCGTCATCTTTCCTCAGGTCCAGCATATGCCGACGCACCTGCTGGGTTTGCGCGCCTCGCTCTTGGGTATTGTTGTGGGCGGCGGGACGCTGTGGATCCTCGGCCTGGCCGGAGATTTTATTTTCAAGAAAGAGTCCATGGGGGGAGGAGACATCAAACTCCTGGCCATGGTTGGATCGTTTTTGGGTTGGCAGGCGGCCCTTTTGTCTTTGCCTTTGGCGTCTCTTTTCGGCGCGGTGGTCGGGATCGTCATCAAGCTGAAGACAAAGGAGAGCGTGATCGCCTTTGGGCCGTATCTGGCGCTCGGCGCGCTCTTGTGCCTGTTCTGGATGGACCGTATCTTGGCATTTTTATTCGGCCTGTAGGCCGCTGGAGGGGGCAATTATGTTGAGATTTTTGACTGCGGGTGAGTCACACGGCCGCTGCATGGTGGCGATCCTGGAAGGGATGCCGGCCGGCTTGAAGCTGGATTTGAAAGAGATGAACATGGAGTTGAAACGCCGCCAGCTGGGTTATGGCCGCGGCGACCGCATGAAGCTCGAAGGGGACAACGTCGAGATCCTTTCCGGTGTCAGGAACGGCCTGACCCTTGGCAGCCCCATCGGTCTTTACGTCAAGAATAACGATTTTCGCATCGATGAATTGATCGCGTTGACCAATCCCCGGCCTGGCCATGCAGACCTGGTGGGGTGTCTCAAATACGGCCATCAGGATATCCGTAACGTCTTAGAGAGGGCCAGCGCGCGAGAAACGGTCTGCCGGGTTGCCGTCGGGTCCGTCTGCAAGCTTTTTTTGAAAGAGTTCGATATTTCGGTCTCAAGCGAAGTCGTGATGATCGGCGGCGAGACGGATAAGGAACGCATGAAGAAGAGGATCGACGCGGCGCGCAAGCACCTCGATACGGTAGGAGGTAGTTTTGCGGTCACGGCCAAAGGGCTGCCTCCCGGAGTCGGCAGTTATGCCGCCGCCGACCGCCGCCTGAACGCGCTCTTGGCAGGGGCTGTCATGTCGATCCCCGCCATCAAGGCCGTCGAGGTCGGGCTCGGCGTGGAATATGCGCGCGCCCTGGGTTCGAAGGTGCACGACGCTATTTATTACGCGAAGGATAAAGGTTATTTCCGTAAGACGAACCATGCCGGAGGGATCGAAGGCGGCATGACGAACGGCGAGCCGGTGGTCTTGAAATGCACCATGAAACCGATCGCCACCATCGGCAAACCCCTGGATTCCGTAGATATCGTGACAAAGAGGGCCGTCAAGGCGGCGGTGGAACGCTATGACACATGCGCCGTGGAAGCGGCGGCCGTGGTCGCGGAGTCTGCCGTGGCCATTGTCCTGGCCCAGGCATTTTTGGAAAAATTCGGCGGAGACAGCATTACGGAGACAAAGAGAAATTACAAGGGGTATATGAGGTTTTTGTAGTCCGCATATCTTCTGTGGTGCGAGAAAGTCAACCCATATTCCCCGGCCTCGGCCTGGCCTTGCCCAAAGGGCAGGCCGAGGCCGGGGTTTGTTTCGGGTTACTCTAAGCGGCCACAACACTCTTGCGCCCTAAAGGGCGGAGCTTTAGGCCGCGCAGAGTTAAGGCCCTGGCAATACGAAGTTGCCGGGGCCTTTTGTTCGTTTGCGGCCATGGCGTCTTCCCCGTTTACGGCTGTCGAGTTGAACCAAAAGCCCAGGCATGAAGCAAGGAATTGGTTGACCATCCTTACCTTATTATGATAAAATTCTTTCACTATGTCGTATAAGCACTAACGTAATTTTTGGCCCCTTGGAACAAGGGGCCGGGGCACGCCTGCCTGCCGTCAGGCAGGGAAGTACCCACGATAACCTTATTCGCTATATGAAAAATATTTACCTTGTAGGATTTATGGCTACAGGCAAGACCGCCGTGGCAAAAGTTCTGGCCGGCCGCCTGAATTTAAAGCTCGTGGACATGGATGCCGAGATCGAAGAAAAGGAAAAGATGTCTATTAGCGAGATCTTCCGGCTCAAGGGGGAGCCTTATTTTCGCGGGCTTGAAAAAGAGTTCGTCAAACGCCTGGCGGGCAGGGAAGGTCAGGCCGTTGCCTGCGGCGGAGGGGTGTTCGCCGATCCTGAAAATATCGACAGGATGAAGAAGAGCGGCGTTGTCATATGTTTGACGTCGAGGCCCGAGACTATCTTGAGGCGCGCGGCCGCGAACGCCTCGCGTCCTTTGTTGAATGTCGCGGACCCCCAAAAAAAGATCGAGGAGCTTTTAGAGAAGCGGCAGCCTTTTTATGTCCAGGCGCACCACACGATCGACTGCGACGCCTTAAGCGTCGAGGAGAGCGCGCAGGCGGTTTTAAGCATTCTTCAATCCCTCGGCAGGAATCCCCGGCTTTAAAGCCGGGGAGGAATGCGGTACTGCCTCGGGAGGGAACCCCCAGAGGATTCCACCATGAACGACTTTGAAGCCCTTGTTTTATTGAATATGGTGAAGGGAATCGGCAGCATCCGTATGCGCAGGCTCCTGGATGCCTTCGGTTCTCCTGCGGATATTTTTAAGGCAGCGCCACAGAAATTGGTTGAGGCGGCCGGCCTGACCCCTTTTCTGGCGCGGGCGGTGCTTGCGGCACCCGGCCAGATGGACCCTCTGGCCGAGATCCGCAGGGCAGATGCGCTCGGCATCCGCATCATGACCATGGCCGATGAGGATTATCCCGCGGGCCTGCGCGCGATCCCGGATCCGCCGTGCATCCTTTACGTCAAAGGGGATCTTTTGCCGTGCGATGCCAATGCCCTGGCCGTCGTCGGTTCCCGGGGTGCGTCGCTTTACGGTCTCTCGAACGCGAGGGTCTTCAGCTCTCGGCTTTCCGAATACGGCCTGACGATCGTTTCCGGACTGGCCCGGGGCATCGATACTGCCGCTCACCGGGCCGCCCTTGACGCCGCAGGACGGACGATTGCCGTTTTAGGCAGCGGGCTGGAGTGTATTTATCCGCCGGAGAACGAAGAAATGTTCCGCCAGATCGCTTCCACCGGCGCGGTGGTATCCCAATTCCCTCTGCAGATGCCGCCTTTACCGCAGAATTTTCCGATGCGCAATCGTATCATCAGCGGTCTGTCCAAAGGCGTTCTCGTGGTCGAGGCGTCGGCGAAAAGCGGCGCGTTGATCACGGCACGCTGCGCCTTAGAGCAGGGCCGGGAGGTCTTCGCGCTCCCCGGCGAGATTTCCCGCCCAAATGCCTGCGGGGTCAATGCCCTGATCAAGGACGGGGCGTGTCTGGTGACGCGGCCGGAAGAGATCCTGGAGGATCTCAAGCCGCTCTTGAGTTTTTCAGAAGAGCCTCGCCCGGAACAGGAAACAGGGGCCCCGGGCAGGGATGCATGGGAAGACGAGGATCCTCGGGAGCATGTCCGGGACGTCTGGCAATCCTTGGACGGAGAACCGGCGCACATCGATAATATCGCACAAAAAACGGGCTTAAGCATTCCAGAGATCCTTTCGATCTTAGTCGAACTTGAACTCAAAGGGGTTGTTCGCAGATTTCCCGGCCAGTCGTTCACCAGGAACGCGAGCTGATACCTCAAAAGGGAGCCATGTCGAAAAAAGCCATTGTCATTGTAGAGTCGCCTGCCAAGGCCAGGACGATCTCCAAATTCCTCGGTAAGGATTTTTCCGTCGTCAGTTCCATGGGGCATATCGTGGACCTGCCGCAGAAGAAGTTGGGGGTGGAGATCGATAACGAATACAAGGCGGAATACGTCGTCATCCCCGGCAAGAAGAAGCTTTTGAGCGAATTGAAAAAAACAGCCAAGGATGCGGACGCCGTTTATTTCGCGACCGACCCTGACCGGGAGGGCGAGGCGATCGGCTGGAACCTGAAAGAGTGGATGTCTTTGAAAAAGCAGGAGGTCTTCCGGGTCGAGTTCCACGAGATCACCAAGGACGCGATCGCCGAGGCCTTTCGTTCGCCGCGCGTCTTTAACGAAGACCGCATCCGCGCCCAGCAGGCCCGGCGCATCTTGGACAGGATCGTCGGATATTTCCTGAGCCCTTTGTTGTGGCGCAAGGTGACGCGGGGCCTGAGCGCGGGGCGCGTCCAATCGGTGGCCCTGCGGCTGATCGTCGATCGCGAAAAGGAGATCCAGACCTTCGTGCCCCAGGAGTATTGGAGCATCGATGCGGAATTCAAGAAGAGCGAAGGCGCGGCTAAGGAAGTAAAGGTCTTCAAGGCGTCTTTAGAAAAGATCGACGACCAGAAAATCCAGATCGCAAGCGAGGAAGAGGCGAAAAAGATCGTCGCAGACCTCGGGACAAAGGATTTCAAGGTTGAGAGCGTCGACAAAATGGTCAAGTCGCGTTCTCCTCTGGCGCCGTTCATCACGAGCACCCTGCAACAGGACGCCTTCAACAAGCTGAGGTATTCGGCGACCAAGACGATGTTCATCGCCCAGCAGCTTTATGAAGGCATTGAGGTGGGTGAGGAAGGCCCTGTGGGGTTGATCACGTATATGCGTACCGATTCGACCCAGGTGGCGCAGGTGGCTTTGAGCGAGGTCCGGTCTTTTGTTTCTTCCGTGCACGGCGCGCCTTATCTGCCGGAATCCCCCCGGGTCTATAAGTCCAAAAAACTCGCACAGGAAGCCCATGAGGCCATCCGGCCGACCAGCGTCAAGCGCACGCCGAAAGATATGCAGCCGTATCTGACGCCGGAACAACTTAAATTATACGAACTCATCTGGAAGCGTTTTGTGGCGTCCCAGATGAACCCGGCCCAGACGGAGCAGACATCCGTCGTGATCCGCGCGGACCGGTATGCCCTGAAGGCGACGGGCTCTAGGGTTGTTTTTGACGGTTTCAGCGTCCTGTATAAGTCTGAAGACGATGCCGAGGAAGAGGCCAAAAAAGAGTTGCCGGCCCTGGCCGCGGCGGACGCCCTGACCCTGGTCAAGCTTGAGCCGGGCCAGCATTTCACCAAGCCGCCGGCCCGCTATTCGGAAGGTTCTCTCATCAAGGCCCTCGAAGAGGACGGGGTGGGCCGTCCCAGCACCTACGCGCCGACGATCGCGACGGTCGTGTCGCGGGATTACGTGCGCCGGGAGAAAGGATATCTGATACCTACGGACTTAGGGATCAAGGTGAGCGAGTTATTGGTCAGCTATTTCCCCCAGGTCATGGATGTGTCTTTTACGGCGCACATGGAAGAAGAACTGGATATGATCGAGGACGGCAAGGCCGACTGGGTCAAGATCCTGAACGAATTTTACGCGCCGTTCAAGGAGAAGCTGGATTTTGCGGCGCAGGACATCAAAAAAGAGGTTATCTATACCGATGAGGTCTGCGACAAGTGCGGCAAGCCCATGGTCGTCAAATGGGGGCGCAAAGGCAAGTTTTTGAGCTGTTCGGATTATCCTACCTGTAAAAATTCAAAATCCATTTCTTCGGGTGTCAAGTGCCCTGCTCCCGGGTGCGGCGGCGACCTCATCCTGAGGCGGTCTTACCGCGGCCGTTCGTTTTACGGTTGCAGCAATTATCCGAAGTGTACCTTTACGTCACGCGACCTGCCTTCAACGGAAGAAGGCTCGTCTGCCGACGAGCACCCGGCCGCAGATGCGCAGGAAAAGAGCGCATTGCCGCCGGAAGGCGAAGAAAACGCCGTTTCCTGATATCGCGTTGTATTCTTATTCCTTCGTGACGCCGCATGAAAACGAAAGATTTTAAGGGAATCCTTAAAACAAATATCCTGGTTTGCGACGGGGCCCTCGGGACCGTGTTTTACGAGAGAGGGTTGTCTCCGGGCCGTCCCTGCGAACATCTTAACGCCGCCCGTCCTGAGGCGGTCCTGGCTTTGCATCGGGAATATATCGATGCCGGCTGCGATATCATCCAGACCAATACTTTTGGTGCCAACAAAGTCAAGCTTGCCGCCTATGGTCTCCAGAAAGAAGCGGAGGCGCTGAATCGGGCCGGGGCGAAGGTCGCGCGGGAGGCCGTGGGGAGCCGCCAGGATATATTCGTTGCCGGGTCTATCGGCCCCCTGGGCCGTTCTCCTCTTGAGCAGGACCTGTCCGAAGAGGAGGCCCGCACCGCGTTTAAAGAACAGATTTTGGCCTTAGGCGAAGCCGGGGTCGATCTTTTTGTCCTTGAGACGTTCCAGGGTTTAAAAGAACTGCGCCTGGCTTTGGATGTGTGCCGGTCCGTTTCTTCGCTTCCCGTCGTCTGCCAGATGTCGTTCCGGGAAAATATGAACACGGTCCTGGGGGAAGACATGCGCCAGGTGGTCCAGGAATTGGAAGCCGGGGGCGCGGATGTCATCGGGGCCAATTGCGGCCTGGGTCCGGCGCACATCCTGGAAGCCGCCCGCCGGCTTGTGTCGTTGTCATCCGGTTTTGTCTCAGCCCAGCCGAACGCGGGTTATCCGCAAGTCGTCGAGGGTCGCACGTATTATCTGACGACGCCGGAATACTTCGCGCAATACGCCCTGGCTTTGAAAGAGGCGGGCGTGAATATCATCGGAGGCTGCTGCGGGATTACCCCTGCGCATATCCGTCTGGCGGCCCGGGCCGTCAAGGGGGCGGCGCCAGCGCGGCGTTCTGCGGAGGTTTTCTCTTTTCACGCCTATGCGGCGAAGAGATCTTCGTCTATCGCCGATAAACTGACCAGCGGCCGTTTCACCGTGATCGCGGAACTTCTGCCGCCGAAAAATGCGGACATTCAGAAGATGGGGGCGGCGGCCGAGTTGTTGAAAGCAGGCGGTGCCGATGTGGTCAGCGTGCCTGAAAACCCTTTGGGACAGAGCCGCATGAGTTCCGTCATGGCTGCGGCTTGCATCAAAGAACGCACGGGGCTGGAGGCAATCTTCCACTTTACGTGCCGTGACCGCAACCTTATCGGTATTCAGTCGGATCTCTTGGGAGCGCACGCCTTGGGCCTGACAGGGCTTCTGGCGGTCACCGGGGACCCTGCAGGGCTCGGTCCCCACGGCAAGGCCACAAGCGTCTATGACCTCAACGCGATCCAGCTCATCACGCTCGTCGTGAACATGAACCGCCATATGGGGCTGGATATGTGCGTCGGGGCGGCTTTCAATCCGAACGCGAAAAATATCGACGCCCAAGTGTCTTATTTGCGGCGCAAGGTGGATGCCGGGGCGCGTTTTATCATGACGCAACCCATTTTTGAAGCTTCCGCGATCCTGGAGACCCATGATCGGATCAAGTCCATGGGGGTGCCTGTTTTTTACGGAGTTCTCCCCCTGGTCAGCAGCAAAAACGCAGAATTTCTTCATAACGAGGTTCCGGGGATCTCTATCCCCGAGGAGATCCGCCGGCGCATGCGGATCGACGATAAACAAAACGCGGCCCGGGAAGGCGAGGCGATCGCCATGGAGATCATTGAATCGGTCCGTGGCCGCGTCGACGGCATCTATCTTGTTTCTCCTTTCGGCCGCTATGATGTCAGCGCGCGCATCATCAAGACGTTATCGGTCCGGCGGGATGCGGTGAGTCCTTCACGACAAAAAGGAGGGGTTTCATGATCATTGTGACAGGGGCCGCGGGTTTTATCGGGAGTTGTTTTTTAGAAAAGCTTAATCGCGAAGGGATCGATGACATTGTGGCCGTCGACAGACTCGATGATTCTGATAAATGGCGGGGCCTGGCGAACAAACGCATCCAGGATTACCTCGACAAGGATGAGCTTTTCGAGCGCGTCCGTTCAAACCGCCTGCCGCGCGTGCGTCAGATCGTCCACATGGGGGCATGCAGTTCTACGACGTGCACGGACGCGCGGTTCGTCATGGACAATAATTATGCGTATTCCCGGGAGCTGGCCCTGTGGGCGTTCCGGCACAAAATACCGTTTTTGTACGCTTCTTCGGCGGCGACATACGGAGACGGAGAACTCGGCTTTGACGACGATCCAGCTCTTTTGACGCGCTTGTGTCCCTTGAACATCTATGGATACTCCAAACATCTTTTTGATCTATGGATCCAGGCGCATGGCCATGCCCGCAGGGCCACGGGCCTGAAGTTTTTTAATGTGTTCGGCCCCAACGAGTATCACAAGGGAGACATGGCAAGCGTTTTGTGCCGGCGCTTTGATGAGATCGTTGCCGGAGGGGATTTCCGCCTTTTTAAATCCTATCGCGCCGGTTACGGGGACGGCGAACAGAAAAGAGATTTTATTTATGTCAAGGACGTGATAGAGGCGATGTTTTTCTTTGTCGTCCATCCCGGAAAAACGGGCCTCTATAACCTGGGGACAGGCGCGGCGCGCAGCTGGAACGATCTG
>Ga0172375_10011813_pt1 | contig 11045 bp, 7 predicted proteins | sample LakKiv1m_FD_114537 | JGI IMG/M metagenome (GOLD analysis project Ga0172375, IMG submission 114537) | Freshwater microbial communities from Kabuno Bay, South-Kivu, Congo - kab_092012_11.1m | ecosystem: Environmental > Aquatic > Freshwater > Lake | place: Democratic Republic of the Congo... | reverse complement strand
TTAAAAGATCAATGTTTATTTCATTTTCTTCCTGTTCGAAATATTTATTGTCTTTTTTGATAATTTTATATGTTTGCATAAATTTAAAATTACGATTGTGATGTTTGAAATATATACATTAAGTAATCAGCACCTATTTTATTGCCAATATCAAATTGACATATTATTCCGCTATTTGTAAACGAATTAACAGTTATGATTTCATCTGTAGCAGCTGGATCTTGATAAATCTTATCAGTTGTAATAGCTATATTAGTATCACTTGGCATTTCATTTATATTAAATAACGCTCCGTTTTGTATAGTGCTAGAACCTTTCACTACGAGATGATCAGGAGAATAATTTTGATTATTAAAATATGTTTCAATTTTTGTAAGATATGGATTTCTACAATATGGTAAGAAAAATTTAAAATTATCCAATCTTACATCTCCCCCCGGATCAGGTAATTCTATCGAATTTCGAGAATTTATGGAGAATGAATCTAAAGATGCTAATAATAGAGTACTAGATGATAAAGCTGTACCTGCTACCTTCAAAAAAGTGCCAGTTGTGGTGCTTATTGTCCCAGGAGTATCAGTTAAATAATATTGATTTCCAGCTGTTAATCCTGCTAAATCTTTAATAACTCCACTTGTTTGAACAGACACTTGATTTCCAGCCATTGCAGTATTTAACGCAAATCCAATGAAATTAACCGATCTATTAAAATTAGTTGCGTCAGACTTATATACTTTCCCAGCATTTGCTGATTTTCCAAAAAGTAATAATTTAGCAGGATAAGTCCCACTAGAACCACTTAATTTTAAAACTTGTACACCATAATTATTTACATGCAATCTTATTCCATAATTAGTATATGTTCCAGCTTTCCATCCATTATATAATGATGTTATGTCAAACCCAAAACATCTTTCTCCCGCAAAAGATAATGGAAGTGTAAGAACTGGGATACCTGTATCAAAACTAACATCATCATATACTACGGACGTAGGTTTTGTATTATAAGTAACAGTTGCCTCCTCCCATGTTGAAGTAACTCTCTGACAATATATATGCGTACTTGCTTCATCCCATCCACTTATATATTCAAAATATATAAAAGCTGCATCTGCTGTTGTCATTCCATCCGTTATATCCCATTGCAAATATCCAAATTGTTCATGTCCTCCGCCTACTTCTTCCATTTGAACATAATCTTGATAATTAGTAGTAGGGTTATCTTGATCGACGTACGCACTTTTTGATGGACTTATTTCTTGTAAAACATTTAATTCTACAGCTATAGCATCCCCTTCCGTAATGTTTTCGCCTGCTGTAAAGGTAATCAAATTCCCCAATGATCCTTTAACAATAAATTCACTAGCACTTTCATCCCATTTGGCATAAGAGTCTGATGTTTCGTCTCCCATTACAACATCACCAGTATCTGTTCCATCTACAACTACCTTAAATACATCATTTCCACTTGCGTCCTCTGCAAGAATACCTGTATTTGTATCAGGAAATAATTGTACTCTTGCCCCCGTTGCCGCAGTTGAATATTTACCACCTAATTGTTTTACACCTTGTTGCGTAACCCCAGAAGGATAAAGATACAAAGCTTTGATTTCTGACAATGTCAAAACCTTATTATAAACTCTGAATTCATCAACATTACCAGACCATGATTGACTAGCTTGAAATCCACCACCTAAACTATCTTGTTCTTGTCCAATTATGAATCCACCTAGATCAACATCTAAAGCGTCCGTAGACACTGTTTGTGTAGTCCCAATCTGAGAAGCGTCTAAATATAATTTTAAATTAGTTCCTTCTCTAGTAATAGTCATCATGTGTAAAACTCCATCGATTATTGTAGAATTTGAAAAAGTTTTTGCTCCACCATGACAATAAATAGTCCATAATCCAGTTGCTTCTGTATATAATAATAGAAATTCATTAAAATCTCCTGCTCTTGCACAACTAAATACAGTTGGTGCTGTACTTACTCCAGTTATAAGTTTAACCCAAATATTTATAGTAAAATCATCAAGTCCATCAATCGCTCTATAATCTGTACTTACATAATAACCAGTATTATTTCCTGGAAATATTAATGAAGTACCAGAAACGCCTGCACCATAAGTGCAACCAGTAATTGTTCCATTATAATTATTTACTGACCCATCGAGTGACGTACTTCCACTCGCTTCATCAAAAGCCCAATAACCTACTAACGTTTCATCAGTTGGCAGTTGTGGATTAGAAGTTACTGAAATTGTCCCAGCAATACTCAATGTCGTTCCGTCCCAAGTCATATAATTTGTCGACCCGTCACCTATTGAAAATCTAGGAGTACCAGTATTGTAATCGAACCAATAACCCGTGCCAGTATTGTAGTTTGTCTGCCCTGACGATAACGACCCACCCGTCCCTATCGTCAAAGCACCACCTACTGTAAGATTAAGCAATGTTGCATTTCCAGAATTATCAAAAGTTATTTTATTAGTAGTCCCTTGCCTTAATCTTATTCCATTTGTTGGATCTATTGTAATATTGGCATTTGTTCCACTTGAACTACCCACTCCAAAGCCGTAAATATCAGCAACGTAACCTAAATATCCATTCAAATTGCCGAGTCTAAGTTGAGTTGTAAGAGTTGTCCACGGCGCACCTGCGTGCGTGAAAACACTTAAATACGGATTATTAGTATCGGAAGCTGTTAAATATAAACCTCCATCCCCGGATTGACCATAATTTGCAACACAAGCACCTTTTTTCCACGTAGGATTTGTATCCGCCACATATACTCCTGCTAAATCACGGGTAACTGTATAAATTGGAGCAGAAGCGATATTTGTAACAAGTAACCATTCGTCATCTGTGCCATCTTTTATCCTCAAAATATCATTTACCGCAAAAGTTACCGTTCCCTTAATAGTCAACGTGGAAGCATCTAATGCTGTCATATCAGCATCTAAAACGTCTGAATTGGGAACAACCAGTAAACTTCCCGCATTCACTGATATAATATCTTTTTGTAAAACATACGTCCTTAAAAGTCCTCTACAAGCTATATTCCCTACTTCTAATAAATTTGGTTCAAGCGTAAACCCCGCCCCAGCAAACCCCGAAACATAATTGCTTGATCTTAAACGGAGATTCGCCCCATCTAATGTTAAATAATCGCCCGTTGTTGCTCCTACACGAACTGTCCCTCCCGAACTATCTAAAACTATTTTAGCGTTGGCTAAAGTAGCATTATCTTTAATCGTAGTTGAATCTACCAACCATCCTCCAATATTAGCGGAAGTAGTCGTCAAAAGCCCTACCGTACTTAAAGAAGTTGCTACTGCGTTCCATGAAATATTTGTTCCATCAAACATAATATAATAGTCCGTTGCTGTCACTCCACCATCTCCTATATATGCTCTCGGAGTTCCTGCGTTATATTGGAGTTGCACTCCTTGCGCTTGCCAAGTTGTACTATTTATTGAAATAGCTTTATTTGAAGCGTCAAGAACCACATTTGTTCCACTTGCCAAAGTGGTCGTAGATAATGTCCATCCTCCAACCGTCCCACTTTGAAATTTTACAACTCCCGTATTTAAAACATAAGCAATGGCATTATTATTATCGGTATTGAAATCCGCTACATTACATCCCCACCATGAATTACCTCCTGTATTTGTATGAAAAGAATTCGCGGTAGTTAAATCGGGAATATGAATATCTCCTGCGATCAAACTCCCCGTAATACTTAAAGTCGTTCCATCCCAAGTAATCTTATTACCAGTAGAATTACCTATAAAGAATTTATAATCACTACCATCATGTCCTAGCCACCATCCTGTACCTTCATCATATCCTGTAGCACCTCCTCTAATCCATTGATTTACTTGAAAAGTATCAATAGTAAGTTTAGACAAATCAATCGAAGAATTTTTAAAAACTTCATTTGTTTCAGAAAGCGGGACTTCATTATTCAAGACCTCACTTAAATTAGTGTCAGTTTTGACATTGAATCTATTAAACCCCATATCATCTAACAAACTTCTACTAATTGGCATTATTTTAATTGTTTTGAATATGAAACCCCATCCAACTCAAATCCATAAAAACTGAAATAAGGTAATGCAGAATATTCACTTAACCTCAACTGTAACAACACTCCCTTACTCAGACCTTGTATATCAAAACTATTTACATACTTAGTCAACTGCCCTAACAACTTATATTCAGTTAATGCTCGAAGATTTTGATCGATAACACGAGCATATAATTTAACTCCTTGAGCTTTTTCTGCAAAAGCTGTCAAAGATTTTATAGTATACTTCTCTTGTAATGACCCTAGTTTAATCGGCGAAAATTCTACGTCAGCTTGTATTGCATAACCAGCCGAACCGCCAGAAACGTAACCGTCTGACGACGAGTAAATTGTTGTATCAGCATATTTTGACTTTTGCCATACATCGCCTGTACTAGCGCCCATGTATTGCCTAGGAATGCCCGTAGAATCAATATAATTAGCGTAAACAGTAAAAGTATTATAATATTCTCGTATTCGCCATGTTTGAGTAGGAATATTATAAATTATTTCGCAGTTCGTATAAGTATCTCCATTTACCGTTACTGTCCCAACAAAAGTTTTATATTCTTGATCTATCACTACACTAAAAAAGTTTCTTGGAGTTCCTTTTGTTATAAAATCCAAAACAGGCAATCCTATATTTTCAGGTTGACCACCACTAGACATCCATACTCCATCATAATTTACCCAGAACATATAAGGACCAGAATTTTGAATTGTTCTATGAGCCGAACATCCAGTATCCCATTCCTTTTTCCATGTTGAACCATCATAGAAATAAGCAGATTTTTCGGTAAAAGCCACTAATCTATCCCAATGGGCGCCAAGTCCTCTAAGTTGTTCAGAATAATCTACGTCAAGGAAATTTGAAGCAGGAGTCCATGTTATAGCGCCTGCCGTAGGAATAGACGAATAATAGACTCTAAAAGGATAAGCCGCCGCCGAATAATAACAATTTGCCAAATATAATCTGTCCCTATAACGTTTAATATACTTAGCGTTTGGCATACTTGTCACGTTTGTAGACGTTGAAAACGTAGTTCCCGTTAAAGAAGCTACAGGAAGCCAAACAGCATCTGTATCGTCATAACCCACGAAAAAACAATAATTTATAAATGACTCCATTTCGACTTTGCAATCTTCATAAGTATCCCATGCCGCACCTATGTTAATTGCTGTCCAAGTGCCAGAGTTGTTATATTGTAAGGTTAAATTAGTACCTGCTGAATTATTTATTGTTGCAAGTATCTTTTCAGCACCAGTTTGTCTAAAGTTAAAAAGCCCAGTAATAGACTTATTTGCTTGGAGCTGAGTACCGACTCTAAAATAACCAGGATCTTTAGTGACAGCTCCGAGTTTATACGTTACATCTACTCCATTTAAAGTCACAGGAGAATCGTCAGGCTGTAAGAATGGACTTAAGCCAGCATTCATACCTCTCAAATTTTGTATGTTTTGATAGATCATGGTTCGCCAAATTTATAATATTCTTCTACGTCTATAGTAGGCACTTCATCACCTATAGCATTATTTAAAACGCCCTTTTCAAACTGTTGCATGTAAAGCAAAGATTGATCTGTATTCCCCTTTCTTTGCTCGATTTTAGCAGCAACATATAAAGGCATAATATTGTAAAATGAAACAGCCGTAGTGTCAGAAGCCTCTGTTAAAGCGGTCAAAGTATTAAAATATTTAATATCTAAAGGATACCCATCATAATCTGAATCTACTGGCATATTTAATGTCAAAGTCCCATCAAATATAGAATACTTTGTAGGAAGTCCCGGCTCTACGCCTTGCCAAACAGGTGAATCTATAGCATGAGTCGCCGTTATTGCTCCCGTACCACTTGCTGGCACTCCAGTAAAACCTGTTGTACTTGATTTTCCAGTGTATGTAATTACATCTTCTTCTATATAAAGCGTTCCTGAATCGTCAAATTGAACATTTGAATCAACCGTCAACGTAGTATCCCCTGCCGTAGCCTGTACTGACAATTCAGTCCTAGCCTTATCATCATATTCATCGTCCATTTCTTGAGGCGTAATCTTTTCCATAGCACCCTGTTTCCCTAGTCGAACACTTATAACAGCCTTGTCATTATCATATTTCATCGACAGTGAACTTAAACTAAATTCATTCTCGTTTTCGCTAACAGCGATTGTAGAAGCTTTCGTAACTTCAAATTCCCAATCTTTATGCTTATAGAGAGCATTTTGAGGGTCTTGATACATAAACTGAGTTATTGCTGTTTGAGCTTCATTCGTCCATTTTATACACCTCGGAAGCGTAATATTGACATCGTCAAATTCCGTATTTGTTAAATGTAAAGCTTCTTCTATCATTGACATTACAGAATTAGCAGCAAGCCCAGAAGAAAGAATGTAATCACTTGCGCTACTATCAGTTGTTCCATCTGTAAATTTAACAAAATAATAGGCGTAAGCAGTATCAGTAGATTGTATCGTATATTCCGTATATTGACGATTCCATTGAATCATTACCGCATCCGCGATCGGTGTCGTTATGGCATCAACCGAAGCTATTAAAGTGCCAGCACCGCCATCCGTTGCTGCTCCGTAAATTTTTATACCACGTTCATAAATTTTCGTAATCGGAGCATTAATCTCATGGTCAAATTTAAGAGAATTAGTAACGGTCATAGAAGTGCCTCTAGTAACAGCACCATTAACGTCACATTCTTCTGTTTCGCCAACACCTATATTCCCAGCAATAAACCAATCATCATCTTCAAATCTATTATTATCAACAACTGTCATTGTTGTCCCAGACGCAGCGATTGAGGCACTTAATTGCGTAGTAGGATTTTTTGAAATATCAGGATGACCAATTTTAATAGTTGATCCTATTATTGATATAATAGTTGGCTTCTGTAAAACTTTTGATAATTTAGTTGCCATATATTATGAGTTATAATAAAAACTTTATCCTTCTAAAACCTCTTCAACCAAAGGTTCCGCTGCCTTTTTAGCCGCAATAAATTCTGCTACTTTTGGCTGTAATACAGATATTCTTGATTTAGTCTCAGTTAATCTTTCCTGTAATTCAACAACTCTCTCTTGTGCCTTTTCGACTGCTTCACTTAGTAAATTCTTTTTTTCATTCAATTCGTCTAATGATACTAATTCTGAATGTTCTTCTGTTATCTCTAAGAACACTCCGTTTTCATTTGTAATTACTTTTTCCATAATTTAATTGTTAAAATAATCTTGAAATAAAATCTCCAATAAATGCTATTGCTTGTAACAACACCGCCGCTCCTATCCCCTTAATCCATTTAACATCACTCTTTATTCCTTGCATTTCTTCTTTAATTTCATTTATTCCTTTTTGTAAGTGAGCAACGTGATTGTCTCTTAAATTATCCAAACACTTGAAAATATGTTTTAATGAACCGTCTATTTCTTCAAATTTTTCTTTATCAGAAGCCATGTGATCTTGTAAACGCTGCTCTATTAGTTCTGGATTTGCCATAATAATTTAATTTATATTGGCGGTTTTTAAACAGAACCGCCAAACTGATTATGTTATATTACGGTTCCTTTAATCCTGTGTCGCCATTCTCTGCGAACATCCGTACAACATTGTTTACACCATGAATCATAGAATCTATGACGATTTGAACATTTAGGACTATTGATGCGAAACTTAAAACAATCCAATTTCTTGACTTTTTTACATTTGCTGCATTGTTTTTCTCCTGTTTCGTATTTTCTTTCATGTTCTTGTTTGTGTGTAACATTGTTTACGATTTTAAGATTTTCTATTCTGTTATCTAATTTGTTTCCGTTGACATGATGTATGTGTTCTTCTAGTCTTAATTTCCTACCGAGATATTGTTCCATGACCATACGATGCTCCCTAACTCTTTTGCCATCTATACTTAGCATTTTATATCCATCTGGATTAACACATCCCTTTCCATATTTCGCTACCTGCTCTAGTCCACTTTGCGTGAATGGAACTCCATGTCTTTTCCAGTAGTAGTAATGCCTAGAACAGTATCCCCTTGCAAGCACTACACTTTTACACCAATCGACTTTACATTTTTTCATGTGATATTTTTTTAAATGGTATCACCACCATTATACTCTCACTCCATTACAGCTGTCAAATAACAGTGCGCGCTATTTCTCTCCAATACGTTCCATCAAACACAACCATTAAGGTATCGCCTGCTGTTGCTGCAAAATCGCCAGCAGCAGATAATTGGAACTGTGCACCAGTTCCTGCTGTTGCGTGTTTAACAGTTACGCTCGCATCAAATTGTAGAACAACCATTGTACCTGCTTGGAGACTCGTTGTAGCCATCGTGTTTATCTGCGTTGTTCCTGTAACATCGCAATAGTTGGACGTTGGAACAGCCATATCATTAGCGGAAGCTAAATCTGTCCCTTGTGAACCTTGAATCATCTTTGTAGCTAAAACTGTTAATCCTCCGTCGGCCTGAATGAGTCCATCAGCTTCTACTTGTCCTACAATATATAAATCATCATCCGTAGCTGTTATGGTTGCCGGAGTGCCTGCTCCTTGACCTATCTTTACATACCCGTCATTTCCAGCTCCCGCCTTAGCACCTCCGTAAAGATTCACAATTCCACCATTATTAGGTCCTGCGCCTTGGGCGTCTGAAGCATATATACTTACATCATGTCCATTACCTGTACCAGCTGTTACAGGAGAAATAACCATTGCCGAACCAATAGTCGCCAAAGTCTTGTCATAACCGCTTATAACACCGAAAGCTATTAAGGTAGCACTTCCCGCTACTCCACCAGGAGGAGCGGCTTGATAAGCTATCATCGCCGTGTTGGCTTGATCGCCCACCGCTTCCGTGATAGACGCAGAATAAGCGGCAATAGAATTTCCTGTGGTCGTCATTCCTCCTGAAGTAACAGATGATACAATTCCTGCAACCGTACTCGTGTCAACATTCCCCCAAGTACCAGTAAGACTAAGAACATTTGTGGAAGCAGCATGAGTCGTAGTAGCACCATCTATTGTAAGTACATTTGACGCACCGAATAAGAATTTATTTGTTAAATTCGTGGTATATAAACCATATTGAGTGCCTGATGTTACCGTGCCTCCAGCAAGGTAAACTCCATAAGAATTTACTGTACCAGTAGTTTGCGTTGTATTTGGAAGTTGAACATTTAATCCTCTCCAATCAATTGTACCTGCCAAAGTATTCTGTACTAACGCTCCCGAAGTCGGAACATTGAACACAAAGTATTCCACAGTATCAGCCGTGGATTGTGTCAATGCTGGCATTTTAACCTGATGACCATAGACATCGGCATTTGCGATCGCCGTAACATTAGAATTAAAGTCTGTAGAAATACCAGTAATACTTCCTGTCAATGTTGTTGCTCCAGCAAAATCGGCGTTTATCAAAGAGCCTGTTGTCCATTCAGTTTCAAGTTGCAAGTCAATCACATTTCCAGTTGCCGTAGGAGCAATTACAAGAGAAGTTAAAGTGGATGAAGTTGTAGAAATTCCCCCATCAAATTGAGCTGTTCCAGATTGAACCCATAAAGCGTAGGTATTGGAAAGCGTAATGTTTGTTCCTTGAGTTGGAGCACCTGAAATTGCTACTGTTGCCGCCTTAGTGACAGTTAAAGCACCAGCAGCATTTCCGTTATACGTAGGAGCTTGAATATAAATCTCTCTTTGTTGAGCTAAGGGGCCAGCACCCGCGGCCCATGTTTTTGTAGCACTAAAATTGAGAAGAACTCCATTATCTTCTGTTGCCGCTGTTATTCCTGTATGAGCACCACCAGTAATTGACAATCCCGCATTCGCGACTCCTGTGGTTGAAGCTCCTTGAGTTATGTATATACCACCGAGATAATCAATATATGCCTTTTCAACAGTATTATTTCTAAAACTTACTAATTTACCACCTGCTGTTGTTAAAGTAACTCCATTGTCTAATATCACTCCTGCAGCGTTTGCATCATCTGCGTCATTACCTTTTAAAGTTATACCAAGATTTGTAGTTGTTGTTCCAAATACACCATTTGTCGAATTTACATTCCCATTGAAAGTCCCTGTTCCACCAGAATTTATACTTAGCATTGAATTACCAGCTACGCCATCACTCATTGAAGTCAACGACAGACTTCCCCCCGGAGTCCCAGATGAAGAACCCGTCCACCTAAATCTTACTCCTGTAGTTCTTGCTACTAAATCATCGGTGTCCCATCCTGAACCATTTATAAAAAAGTCGTATGAGGGATATGTCGTAGTCCCAGCAGTTGCCACCCCTGTTGTATCAAAATATCCATCATCTTCAAAGGACACACTACCAGACGTAGTTTTGATTATTCCATCTGTGCCGTCATGTTGGAAATATAAAGCCTTTGTAGCTCCTCCATCTACAACCGCTATTGTTGGATATATAACTCCATTAAAAAGCCCCAAGTCTTTATCTAAGAGTGTATCATCTCCAAATACAAATACCGGAACGTCTGTAGCCCCACCAGCAGGGCCAACAAAGATTAGTTCGTTAGCATTAGCGTCTGCTGTTTCCCATAGAATATAAGCATTTGGAGCAGCAAGAGTGTTGCCAAGTAGAATAGAAGTATCATCGTTCAAATGACATGCTCCTGCTAGTAAATCAAGATTATCACTAGCTGTTCTTTGCGTAATAGTCGTGCCGCTACGTTTAAAGGGTGGCCACGGCCTGTAAATTACATTATTATCCATATTATTTTAGTTATAAATTTGCAATAATCGTCATAAAGACGTATAAAACTAACTCATCGCTAAATAATCCACACCCTCAAGATTTACGTCAACGTCTACATAAACAGTGGCTCTATTTGCTATATTTAAAGTTACAGAATCATTTGCGTATAGAACTATTTGCTGATTAGTAGCTTCGTCCACAGAAGAATCTCCTACACACACAAAAGACGTATTTGCCGCCTTTGCTCTTATATAAATT
>Ga0172375_10011812_pt1 | contig 11045 bp, 12 predicted proteins | sample LakKiv1m_FD_114537 | JGI IMG/M metagenome (GOLD analysis project Ga0172375, IMG submission 114537) | Freshwater microbial communities from Kabuno Bay, South-Kivu, Congo - kab_092012_11.1m | ecosystem: Environmental > Aquatic > Freshwater > Lake | place: Democratic Republic of the Congo... | reverse complement strand
GTCGCAGATCTTCGGTGAGTACGAGCCCGGCGTCGTCGAGCGCGGCACGGGCCAGCTCGATCACGGACCGGGCCACCGCGGCGAGGTCTGCAGGTTCGACGTGCAGGCCGAGGTGGAGGCCGGCCGCGGCATCGGCTGCTGCGAGAGTCTCTATGTCGCCGACAAGTCGCGTCAGGCGGAGGACTTCGTCGTGAAGCGAGGTGAGCGTCGCGGGATCCGGATCGACGACACCGTCTACGAGGGCCTCGGTCGTGCCGCGCACGATGGTGAGAGGGGTACGGACCTCATGTGCGATGTCGGCGACGAGCCGTCGACGCAGGTCGTCTTCGCGCTCGACTGCGGCGGCCATCCGGTCGAAGGCCGTGGCCAGCGTGCCGAGCTCGCCGGGTGCGTCGGCCAGGTCTACGCGCACGTCGCGGCGTCCACTCTCCATGTCTGCCGCCGCCGTGATGAGGGCGTTGACGGGACGGCTAACCCTGCGTGCGACGAAGGTGGAGACCGCAATCGCGACCAGGATCGCGAGAGCGGCCCCGCGCAGGGCCTCGCGGGAGAGGGCGTCTCGCACCTCGCGTGCGGGAATGGGGAGGTCGCTCGTGGGGAACCTCAGGGAGACGCCGCCGACTCTCGTGCCGTCGATCACGACGGGCGCGGTGACGGGCGCGCCGCGAGGAGTGTCGCGAATCTCCACTCCGTGCATGCGGGCGAGCATCTCGGCCGCGTCGTCAGCCGGCGAGCTGATCTCGCTACCTCCCGCATCGGAGAGGGTGAGAGTCGCCTGGCCTCTCGCAGCGACGGCTACCGCCCCGGCGAGGTCGGCGCCTTCCCATCCGCCGGCCGTCTCGAAGGCGTGGCCCGCTGCGGCCGCTGCGGCCGTGGCGTCGGTGCGATGCTCGCGCTCTACGAGATCCGATATCTGTGAGCGCTCGCCGGTGACGGTCACGGCGAAGAGCACTGCGATTGCTGCGACGGCGACAGTCACGAACGCAGCGGCGAGGCGGACACCGAGGGGGGAGAGGATGCGTCTAGTGGTCACGCGCCAGCCCCAGGCGATATCCCGCGCCGAGCACGGTCAAGATGATCGTCGGAACGTGCGGGTCGACCTCGATCTTGCGGCGCAAGTTCTTCACGTGACTGTCGACGGCGCGCTCGGAGGCGAACTCGTATCCGCGGACCCGGTTGAGCAGCTCGATTCGCGAGTAGACGCGACCCGGCGTGGTTGCGAGGGCCGTGAGGATGCCCCACTCCGTGGGCGTCAGCTCGACGGGCGTGCTCCGAACCTCCACGGCGTGTCGTTCCTCGTCGATGACGATCTCACCTCCACCGAGAGACGTGCGGCTACCTGGGGCCGATCCGCCCGAGCGCCGGAGGATGGCGCCTGCGCGTAGGACAACTTCACGCGGGCTGAACGGCTTGGTGACGTAGTCGTCTGCGCCGAGCTCCAGACCGCGTATGCGATCGTCCTCGCCGGCCTTGGCAGTGAGCACGAGGATCGGAGTCGCGCTCGCGCGGCGCACTTCGGCTGCAACGGTCTCGCCCGGCACGTCGGGGAGGCGGAGGTCGAGCACGATGAGATCGGGTGCTGCCGATGCCGCGATCATGATCGCCTCGGCACCACTCTCCGTTGTGAGCACGGCGTAGCCGGCGCGCTCGAAGTAGCTGCGGAGCAGCTCCCGGATCTTGAGCTCGTCTTCCACGATCAGCACGGTCTGGGCCATGTCCCTGTTCTATCCGCCTGGAGCGACCGGCAGGGGGCCGGCACACGAGGTTCCACGGTCATGCCACCTGTTCTCCACACGGCCTCCACATCGGTGCGCCACAGTGCGGGTGACCCCGCAGCAGGAGGAGCGCATGCACGACAGGTTGCTAACGATCGTGGTGACGGGCGCGGCGGGTTTGGTGCTCGGCGCCGGAATGGGCGTCGCTTCTGCCCAGACCGGCGGCACGTTTCCCCGCAGTCTCGTCGAGGCTTCCGCGGAGAGCAATGCTGCCCCGACCGGCGGCGCCACGATGGACGAGACGCACGACTCGATGCGCGAACAGATGCCGAAAGCAATGCGAGAAACGTGCGATGAGATGCATGCCGGTATGGCCGCACGCGCCGGTTCGAACGCTTTGGGCTCGATGATGGGATCAGATGACACCGACCATGCGGCGCGGCACGGGTGATGCGCGTGGATCGGGGCGGCACCAGGAGTATCCGTGTCACAGATACCGATCGTTGAGGGGGCTTTGATGCACAAGGGACATCTCGTCGGATGCGGGATCGGCATAGCGATCGGACTCGCCTTCGTCGGTATCACCGGAGGATCTGCGAGGAGCCTCGGCTTCCTCGTGTCGACCCTGATCTGTCCCGTCGCGATGATCATTGCCATGAAGTTTCTCATGGGGAGCACCCATCGCGACGCGCACCATCACAGCGAGCCAGGGCACGTAGCGGACGGGCGACGTGAAGTGAATTCAGCGACCGGGCTCCGATGAGAGAACACGCCACCGGCAGCGCGTGCGAACCAGGACACAGCGCGTGACACGCGCTCGGATCGTCGCGCTGATCTTTGCGGTGCTGCTCGTAGCGGGCGTGGCTGTTGCAGTGGTGATCACCGTGGGCGGCGGTGCTTCCGACCGGTCCGCAGGCGACATGCCGCAGATGGCCACGCCGCTCGACCTTGCGTCGGTGTCCCCGAACGTCGCTGCGCACTACCGCTATGTCAAGGCGCACCAGGATGCCTACAGCCAGATCCCGTGCTTCTGCGGCTGCGACAGATCGCTCGCCCATCGCAGCCTTCTCGACTGCTACGTCCAGGCCGACGGCGTCGGCTGGGAGGCGCACGCGTCGGGATGCGGCATCTGCATCGCCGAATCGGTGACCGCCCGCCGGCTGCTCAACGGCGGTAGGGATCCGACGTCGGTGCGCGCTGCCGTGATCGCCGAGTTCGGATCAGCTGCCGGAGGGGCCCCTTAGCCGCTTCCGATGAGGCGACCGGCATCGCAGTGAGATTGCGCCGTTGTTGCGCCCGCTCCGCGTGCCACCCCTACCCGATCCGCTGCCCCACGTGACGAACGAGAGGAGAGGACGTGACCACTTCCCGAAGGTCGCGCCGCACGCACGACGGCCCGAAGCGTGCCATCACCCCGTGGATGATGGCCCTGACAGTGCTGGCCCTTGCCGGCGCGGTGCTCATCGCGCTGGCCGTCGGCGACGAGAAGCAAGGCGACGCGGGCTCGGGCGCGACGGCTTCGGGTGCGACGGGGGACGTAAACGCCATGGGCATGCCCTACGTAGAGACGCCCGGCAGCGCGACTGGTGTTGCCGAGGCCGCCGGCGTCGTGGTGTCCGGCGCCGAGTGGGCGCTCGGGAGGGTGCCCCTCGATGTCGCCTTCCGGCCCACGTGGACGCTGCGCAACACCGGTTCCGGAACCGTCGAGATAGGCGAGCCGAGCCCGGAGATACTCGAGGGTTGCTGCCCGGGCCCGTTCGTGCTCGGCGAGCGCTCGTTGGCCTCGGGATCCACGACGACGCTCAGCTTCGAGCTCGCGATGCATCCCGGCATGGACGGCCCGCACGACATCCTCGTACACGTCCCGGTGACTGCCGGGAGCTCGGCGGAGATCCTGACGCTGGGCGTGACCGGTGACTTCCGTGGTTAGGTACGGGAGCTGCATCAACGCCGGTCGGAGTGTCGCGACCCGTGAGAAGCACACCGCGCTGCTTCGCGCGGTTCCGCTACCTGAAATCGTCGGTCTGCAACGAGGCGCCCGCCGTCAAGAGAGGTTCGTTCATGTTGGCTAAGCACACCCGGATCGCTCTCGGCGTAGCGTCGTTCGCCGCTGTGGTTCTACTCGCGGGATGCGGGGGCAACGGCGCCTCTGGTTCCTCGATGGGTGACATGCCGGGGATGGAGGGCATGGATCACTCCGGTCATGTGGGCATGGGTGGGGGCGACGCGGGTTCGGGGATGGGTGACATGCCGGGGATGGAGGGCATGGATCACTCAGGTCATGCGGGTATGGGTGGGAGCGACGCGGGTTCGGGGATGGGTGACATGCCGGGGATGGAGGGCATGGATCACTCAGGTCACGCGTCGATGGGTGGGAGTGACGCGCCTGCGCGACCTCGCAAGCTCGTGCTCGGTGGCTTCGTGGCCGTCAATGCGCTCGTGCTGCTCACCGCAGCGCTCCTGCGGCGCCGTGACGGAGGCTCACCTCACGCCCGCCGCCGCACCGTTCGTACCACTGCCACTCCGACCGCCTGACGACAACGAGGACTCCCAATGCCGCTCGACACCATCGACCGTATCGACGTCCCCCCGGAAGAGGTACCCCCCCGGGAACCACCCGCGGAGCCGCGGGGGCGCAACCTGCTCGACAATCGCATGATCGCTGCTGTGATGCGAAGCCGCTGGTACCCGGGAGTGTTCGAGATTCCGGTTGCAGCGGTTTTCGGACTGGTCGCTTATGAGCTACTTGTCGGGCCCGACATCGCTCACGACAATACCGGAACCGCGCTCATGTGGGTCCTGTGGTGGCCGCTCCTCCCCATCGTGTTCATCTTCCTCGGGCGCTTCTGGTGCGCGGTGTGTCCATTCGGAGCGTTGAGTGACTTGGTGCAGAGGATTGTCGGTGTCAACCGGCCGGTGCCGCGGTTCCTGAAGCGCTACGGCATCTGGATCATCGACGCGTCGTTCATCCTCATCACGTGGAGCGACCACGTCTGGGGCGTCGTGGAGTCGCCGTGGGGTTCGGGTGTGCTGCTGCTCATCCTCACAACTGCGGTGATTGCCTCCGGAGCGCTGTTCAGGCGCCGGATGTTCTGCCGCTACCTCTGCTTCCTCGGAGGGCTCTCGGGTAACTACGCGCGGACCGGCATGGTCGCGCTGCGGGCCGACGCCGACGTCTGCGCGACGTGTAAGAGCCGTGCCGCTTGCTACAACGGCACCGACGAGGTGCCGGGGTGTCCGCTGTCCAGCTTCCCGCGCACCATGGACTCCAACGCGAACTGCAACCTGTGCGGTAACTGCATCAAGTCGTGCCCGAATGACGCGATCGCTCTCACCGTGCGCAAGCCGACCAGCGAGCTGTGGTTCATCCGCAAGCCGAAGATCGAAGAGTCGTTCCTCGCGATGGCGATCATGGGCATCGTGCTCATCCAGAACATCACGATGCTCGAGGTCTGGAACAGAGCGCTCGAGTGGATCAAGACGGCGACCGGTATCACGAACGACGCGGTCATCTTCACTCTCGCGTTCGCAGTCGCCGTAACCGCCCCGGTAGCGCTGCTGGCCGCTGCCTCCCGCTGGGCCGGCGCCCGCAACGGCGAGAGCACCCGTGCGAACTTCGCCCGATTCGGCTACGTGCTGATCGCGCTCGACGTAGCAGGGCACGTTGCTCACAACTTGTTTCACCTGCTCGCCGAGGGCAAGTCGGTTGTCTACACGGTGGGCGGGCTGTTCGGTGCCGAGACCCACGGGGGATCGACCGCGCTGATGAGCACGGGCACGATCCAGGTGCTGCAGTTCACGTTGCTCGCTCTCGGGGTCGGAGCATCGTTGTACACCGCACTGCGCATTGTGCGGTGGCGCTACGAAGACGCCGCTCGCCGCCGGGCGACGTTCGTCCCGTTCGCTTCGCTCGTGGTGCTGCTCGGCGCGCTCAATGTCGGCCTGTTCACGCTGCCGATGGCACACCGCATGTAGGTGGCACCCATGCTGCGTAGGCCCCATGCGCGCTCGTCCCCCGAGCGCCTCACAACCCTGTTTGGACGTCAGCGGAGCTATAGCGACCACCTGGGTCCAAACAGGGTCTAGGAGCGCGCAGGGTGGGTGCGGGCGTATTCTCGCGGCATCGCGCACGGTCCGGCCGCGGGCACCCGACGGCGCCGTGCCCCGAGTGAGGGAGAACCCGACGTGGACGACCAGCCGACGAACCCCGAACCCGAATCGACAGACCCGCCCGCTTCCACCTCGCGGTGGAAGGCACCGCAGGGCGCCGACGAGGCGAGCAAGGTGCAGGACCAGGTGCAGCGCCAGGCGAACGTCCAAGGTACCGGCGGTGCATCCGGTGGCGGCACTCTCTTCACCGAACCGGTGCTGGTCGTGAACCAGAAGGCGAAGCTGATCGAGCTCGTAGCGGAGTTCAAGGTGTTCGACCAGAATGGCAACCAGGTCGGCTCCGTTGCCCAGGTCGGGCAGAGCCAGCTGAAGAAGGCGCTTCGTCTCGTGAGCAGTCTCGACCAGTTCATGACGCACACCTACGAGATCCGCGACGCGCAGGATCAGGCGGTGCTCGTGCTCACCCGGCCGCGCAAGTTCATGAAGTCGAAGTTCTCGATCACGCGGCCCGATGGCAGCGAGGTCGGATCAGTCCTCCAGAAGAACATGATCGGGAAGATCCGCTTCTCGCTCCAGGCCGAGGGACGCGAGGTCGGCTCGATGAACGCGGAGAACTGGCGCGCCTGGAACTTCAACGTGCAGGATGCATCGGGTAACGAGGTCGCTCGAATCACCAAGACGTGGGAAGGCCTCGCGAAGACGATGTTCACTTCGGCCGACAACTACGTGGTGCAGATCCACGCACCTCTAGCCGACCCGCTCATGAGCCTCGTGCTGGCGACGGCTCTGTGCGTCGACACCGCCCTCAAGCAGGACTCCCGCGGTCTCAACTGAGCCGGGGGATCGTCGGTAGCCGCCCGCGCCGGCTGTGTTGCCGGGGAGGTGCAGTTGCTAGTGTGACTGGCTGCCCAGCCAGCGTGAGGAGATCGCCCATGAAGAAGTTTCTGTTGCTGCTGCTCCTGGTCGCACTCGGCGCCGTCGTAGCGAAGAAGGTTCGCGAGTCGGCCTGAGCACGGCCTGGCAACACCCGCAACGCGAGCGCCGGAGCCTTGTGCTCCGGCGTCGTCGTTACGTGCCGCGGATTGGCTGGGGCGAGCCGCGCTGATCGACCCTACGTCGCAACCACACGTAGAGCACCACGCCGCTTCCGACGGCCGCGAGCGCACTGCTCGCTGCGATGGTGGAGCTACTCGGTGGTGACGGAACCAGATCGCGCAGAGCAACGGCTCGCCCGAACCAACGCACCGGCCAGTCGCGGTCGCGCGCTATCCGCTCGAGATCGCGATCTGGATTGACTGCGACGGGATGGCCGACTACTTCGAGCATCGGGAGGTCGGTGACGGAGTCGGAGTAGGCGTACGAAGATGCGAGGTCGATGCCCTCGCTCGCCGCGAGGTCGAGGATCGCATCGGCTTTGTGTGGGCCGTACGCGTAGAACTCGAGCTCGCCGGTGTATCGGCCGCGGTGGTCGACAGCCGCACGAGTGGAGATGACGTCGTCGACACCCAAGTGCTCCGCGACTGGTTCGACGACCTCGGCCGGAGACGACGAGATGAGCACGGTCCGCCGGCCGGCCTCGTGGTGCTCGCGGAGCAGATCGAGTGCCTCCTCGTAGACGATCGGAGCGATCACGTCGTCGAGTGTCTCCCGCACGATCTGCTTGATCCGCCGCTGGTCCCACCCGCGGGTGAGGTGAAGCATCGCCTCGCGCATCCGCTCCATCTTCGACTCACCGGCACCGAAGAGCGTGTAGACGAGTTGCCCGTACATCGCCCGTGCGATCACGCGACGTGAGATGAGTCCCTCCCGGTAGAACGATCCGCCGAACGCGACGACGCTGCTCTTGGCGACAATCGTCTTGTCTAGGTCGAAGAACGCTGCTTCCATCGCGGCAAAGAATAGGGCCGCCGGCGAAGCTGCCCCTTGACGTGTTCCGCGATCGTCGATACCTTTCGTGCACTTCCCCCGGTGCCCGATGCCTGCGGCGCCCTGCCTTCCCCCTGTTGCGTGTCTCGCGCTATTGCGCGCCTGGAGGAAGGCGGTGCGATGCTTCTCGCTCTATGGTCTCCCAAAGGAGGGTCCGGCACCTCGGTGGTCGCGGCCTCCTGCTCGCTGGTACTCGCCGCATCCGGCGGCGCCCGCCTGGCTGATCTCGACGGCGATCAGCCGGCCCTCCTGGGTCTCGCGTCAGACCCTGCGCTCGGGTTGGCCGACTGGCTGCTCGCCGGGCCCGACGCTCCGTCCGACGCGCTGGCTCGACTCACTGTCGACGCCGCGCCCGGCCTCTCCCTTCTGCCTGCCGGCAAGGCCGATCCGCGCGATGCCGCCGCCGAGGCAGGTGCGTCGCTGGGGGTGCTGCTTCGCGACGATCCGGTGCCGACCATCGCGGACCTCGGCAGGGCGGGAGCTGCTGCGCTCGAAGCGGTGATCGAGGTCGCAGACGCCTCGGTGGTGGTCGTGCGCGGCTGCTACCTCGCTCTGCGTCGCGCAGTTCGGCGATCTCTCGTCGCCCAGGCAGCAGGAGCGGTGTTGATCGACGAACCCGGGAGGTCTCTGGCCGAGCGTGAAGTCGCCGACGTGCTCGGGGTGCCGGTGCTCGCGACGTTTCAGCTGCGTCCCGCAGTGGCGCGCACGATCGACGCCGGTGTTCTCCTGGCGCGGCCGCCCGATGCGCTCACCCGTCCCGCTCGCAAGCTCCTCGGCCGTCTCGGACTGCCGGGGCGCGAAGGGGTTGCTGCGTGACCGCTGGGAGCTCGGCTGCCGGCGTGGGAGCGCAGACCACGTGGCGAGCGCCGATCCTGCCTAGCGAATCGGGTGCAACCGACTCCGCCCTGAAGTCGGCGCTCCACCGTCGCCTCCTGGCCGATCCGGCCGCCGCTGCGGCCGGACGCGGTGTGCTGCGCGATCGCCTCTCTTCGCTCATGAGCGAAGAGGCCCCGCTCGTGGGTGGTGCCCGCGCCGCGCGTTTGCTCGACGAGCTGATCGTCGAAGTAGATGGACTCGGGCCACTCGAGGCACTGCTCGCCGACCCCGACGTCTCCGAGATCATGGTCAACGGGCCGGGTCGCTCCTACGTGGAGCGGTGCGGACGCCTGGAGCTGATCGCACTCGATCTCGACGCCGCGACGATCACACGACTCGTCGAGCGGATCGTCGCGCCGCTCGGTCTGCGCCTGGATCGCATGGCCCCAATTCTCGATGCGCGACTACCCGACGGTTCGCGACTGCACGCGGTGCTACCGCCGCTGGCACCCGACGGTCCGGTCGTGACCATCCGCAGGTTCCTGAGTCGCGCAGTGAGTCTCGGCGAGTTCGGTGCTGGGAGGTCCGCTCCGTTCCTCGAAGAGGCAGTTGCGACGGGCTGGAACATCCTCGTAGCGGGAGCGACCAACGCCGGCAAGACGACGCTTCTCAACGCGCTCTCGGCGGCGATCGACCCCGACCTGCGCATCGTAACGATAGAGGAGACGGCCGAGCTGCGACTCGCTCAGCCGCACGTCGTGCGCCTCGAAGCGCGCCCACCGAACGCGGAGGGAGTGGGAGCTGCTTCGGTGCGAGACCTGGTGCGCGCAGCGCTGCGCATGCGCCCGGACCGGATCGTGGTCGGCGAGGTTCGCGGTGGCGAGGCGCTCGACATGCTCTTGGCCCTCAACACCGGACACGACGGGTCGCTCTCGACCGTTCACGCGAACGGCCCGGCCGATGCTCTCAGCCGCATCGAGACGCTCGCCCTGCTCGCCGGCGTAGGTCTTCCGCTACCGGCGATCAGGGCGCAGGTCGCAGCGGCGATCGACGCGGTTGTGTTCCTGGCGAGGCGTGAGGGCGGCGAACGTCGCGTAGAGAGCATCGCGGAGGTCGAGCGCACCCGCAGAGGTGAGCTCGCCGCGCGGACGCTGTTCGGACTTGTGGACGGGGTTCTCCAGCCGATCGAGTCGCCACTGCGACCGTCGCGCTCGCCGGCGCATTCGATGGCCGATGCGTGGGCCTCGTGCTGACAGCGATCATCGCGTGCTCGGGCTTCGCGACTGCGGCCCTTATTGCTCGCTCGGCCCGCAGGGTCGATGCGGTGACTCGGGTCGCGGCGCTGCGAGCTGGTCGGCGGGCATCCCTACCAGCTTCGCTGCGTGCTCCCTTGCTGAGAATGTTGGAGGCGGCCGACGTTGCAGTGTCGCCCGAGGCCGCGGTGCAGATGTGGCTCCTGGCGGTTATCGCGGCGGGGCTCTTCGTCCTCGCGCTCGCGCCGGCGACCGCAGCAGCAGTGGCGATGCTGGTGGCCCTCGTTGCAGGTCCGTTGTGGATTCACCTGTCGCGGGCCCGGCGCGGCCGAAGAGCAGCGGATGCGGTGCCGGTGATTCTGGAGGCCTCGGCAACCGAGATGCGCAGCGGAGCGACCGTAGAGGGAGCCATCGAGGCAATCGTCGCGGGTGGGGGCCCTCTGGCCTCCGATCTTCAGCGCGTGCTCGCGCGCGTTGGCCTGGGCGCACGACTCGGCGACGCGCTCGCCACTTGGGCGGCCGAGAGCGACGTGGCGGGAGTGCGGGCAGCCGCCGGTGCGCTCGCCCTGGCAGTCGAGGTCGGGGGGCCGTCGGCCGGCGCGCTCGACGGGCTCGCGTCGTCGTTGCGGGCGCGCCAGGGGGCACTGGCGGAAGCCCGTGCCCTCTCCGCGCAGGCCCGCATCTCGGCATTAGTGGTAGGGGCGGGGCCACTCGGGTACCTCGTGCTCTCCGCGCTGACGGATCCCGGCGCGACCGGACGGCTCTTCTCCACGCGCGTGGGGCAGGTGTGTCTGGTCGCGGGGCTGTCGCTCGAGGCTCTCGGCGCGCTCTGGATGAGGCACCTGCTCGGAGTGCAGCCGTGACGCTGCCCGTTGTGCTGCTGTCGATCGGGTGGGGGTGCGCAGCAGGAGCACCTCTCGCGCTGTGGGGTTCGCGGGCAGGTGCGCGGGGCCGTGTAGGCGACCTGCGCGCCGGTGTGGCGCCGTGCGCCGGAGGCAGTGGCCGCCGCGAAGCGGAGGGAGGCAGCCCGAATGTGGGCGTGTGGATTCTGCGGCGCTTCGGCGCGATGCCGGGAGTCGCGCACGTCGCACGCGTGCTACGCGCAGCGTTGTTGGCGCGACGCCACAGACGCGAGGCCGCCGCGCTCGGTGCCGAGCTCCCGGTAGCGATCGATCTTCTCGGCGTCGCGGTCGGCGCGGGGTGCGCGCCTTACCTCGCGCTGGAG
>Ga0172375_10011810_pt1 | contig 11047 bp, 6 predicted proteins | sample LakKiv1m_FD_114537 | JGI IMG/M metagenome (GOLD analysis project Ga0172375, IMG submission 114537) | Freshwater microbial communities from Kabuno Bay, South-Kivu, Congo - kab_092012_11.1m | ecosystem: Environmental > Aquatic > Freshwater > Lake | place: Democratic Republic of the Congo... | reverse complement strand
TGTACAATTTTAATGAAGAAATATTAAAATTATTCTATTCATAAAACCTAAAATCCAATTTAAAACTAATCTATGAAGCACTTAAAATTGATCTTATGCCTGGTACTATTGCTGTCGGGAACAGTTAATAGCCGGTATAACAGACTGTTTGCCCAGAAACTGGCAAACGGAGAGATCTCCGGTGTGGTAAAGGATCTTACCTCCAAAGAAGCCTTGCCATATGCAACTGTTGCAATAAAAGGTACCGCTACCGGAATTGTAACGGACCTTGAAGGAAATTTCAGGCTTGCTAATCTCCAGCCCGGAAATTACACTTTAAGGGTAACATATGTTGGATATGAAGCCCAGGAGATGATCGTGGACCTGGCTTCCGGCGAGAAAAAGAAGGTAAATATTGATATGAACCAGCCGTTGGTTGCACTGAACGAGGTCGTTGTCACCAGTCAGAGAATGGGACAGAACGCTGCCATTAACCAGCAGTTGAATTCAAATGCTCTTGTTAAGGTCGTTTCAAAGGATGCAATCAGGGAACTGCCTGATGTGAATGCGGCAGAAGCAATCGGACGTCTGCCGGGTGTTTCACTTGTGAGAAGCAATGGTGAAGGATCAAAAGTTGTTCTCAGGGGACTCGATCCCAAATTCAGTAACGTTACAATAAATGGTATCAAGCAACCGGCAACCGATATGGGAGCCTCGGGAGACAGGTCTGTAGACCTAAGTAATATCTCACCTGAATTACTATCAGGTATAGAAGTTTTCAAATCTCCTACAGCTGATATGGACGCTGATGCTATTGCCGGTACTATAAACCTTGTAATTGCGAAAGCTCCTGATGTGGCCAATAACCAGTTCAGGTTTTACGGAGGATATACCGACCTTTACAAGAAGGTGAATAATTTCAAGGCATCGTGGGATTTCTCGCAGCGGTTCATGAATAAAAAACTTGGTGTGATGGGTCAGGCAAACTATGAGCAGACAGACAGAAGCGCACAGAGCATAGATATAGCATATTTCACGCCAAATGCAGAAATCGCCGACTCTTTCTTCATCGATAATGAAACCATTACAGAAAGAAAGCAGACCACAAAAAGGATGGGCGGTCTGTTAATGCTTGACTACCAGTTCGATTTTGGCGGAATATACCTCACTAATATTTTCAACTCTTCACCCAGGGAGAGTTTTACCCAGTCGAAGGTGATCAGCAGAACCGGGCAGTTGCAGCATAACACAAACCTGAATGAGAGAAGTACAAATGCATTGAACAGTACACTCGGAGGCGTTCTGAATTTCAGTAAATTCAAGATCGACTGGAGCCTTACCAGGGTGCAGACAAATAATTACAATCCGTATGACATGTCGCTGGCGTTTGACCTTGGAGCACCGTATGGGTTGAGACCAGGTGCTGTCGGCAAGAATGTCAAAGATCCGAAATTCTTTACTGACAGTCTTTCATTCAATAGTACCAATATGGTTAAGGACACTTTGTCGGCCCTCAGGGATTCCCAATGGACACCAGATACACTTATCCAGAAAAACTATACTGCAAAGATAGATATCGAAGTACCAATAAAGCTAGGTGATAAGATAGCCGGTTTTATAAAATTCGGTGGAAAATACCAGACAGAGAGACGCGAAAGAGGTTCAATCCTGTATTCCGATATGCAATATTACCTGAAACCACAACTCACTGCAGCAGCAATAGAGAATGATCCGCGTGGTGCTCTTGAAACCACCGCCACCAATCTTATTGAAATGTCAAATTTCAATGAGCAGTCGAATTTACCGCTGCTGAACGGAACATACAATATGTTCCCGGTGATCCCGCAATTCCGGGTAGCAGACTGGTATACGTATCATATGAACAGCGATGAATATATAAGAGATCCGAGTAATGCAGAAAGCAACTACGATACATACGAAACCCTTGCAGCAGGATATTTAATGCTCAAGCTCAATTATGGAGACCTGATCACATTCATTCCGGGTCTGCGTTACGAGTTTTCTGATAATACCTATCATGGCATTTATTCCACAGTAAGCGGGGCAATGGGTCTCAACGGCTATTATCAGGCCGACACATCATACCAGAAATACGGAGAATGGCTCCCGAGTGCACATCTGAAAGTAAAACCAACAAAGTGGATGGATATAAGGCTTTCAGCAGCAAAAACACTATCAAGAGCAAATTATATGTGGATGCTACCACGATTCAGGTATAATTCAGGCAATTACAGTGTAAATAAGGGGAATCCTGATCTTAAGCATGCAACCGCCTGGAACTATGATGCTTCAGCTACGATGTACACGGGTAAAATTGGATTGATCTCACTGGGAGGTTATATTAAGAACATCGACAATATGTTTTATGGTATCAGCGGAACCCTTTCACCGGAAGATGCAGTGGAACTCGGTCTGCCTCCGCAGTCGTTCGATCTTAATGAGGACTACATTAACCTTGATGATTCTTATGTAAAGGGAATTGAGTTCGAGTATAATACTCACTTCAACTTCCTGCCCAGCCCGTTCAACAGGTTTGTACTGGGCTTCAATATCACCCGTCTCTGGTCAGGCACCTATTACCTTGTTTGGAAAAAGACTGAAGACATCGTGCTCTATAAGGATACCAGACCAACCCTTGCAGTTGATTTTGAGAAGTCATATTTCCAGCTTACTGAAAGCCGTATGCCCTCTCAGGTTGACCTCACTTCAAATGCCTGGTTAGGATATGAGTTCAAGGGCTTTACCTCAAGGATATCGATGAGCTACCAGGGTACAAGGCTGACAGCCATTAACCCAAGCAGTGACCATCCGGGTTACAACAGGTATACTGATAATTACTTAAGATTTGATCTTACCATGAAACAGAGGGTATTCAAATATGTAAGCGTGATGCTGAACCTGAATAATATAACTAATGCCACTGAAAAAGGCTACAGATATATATCAGGTTATCCCACATATGAGAACATGTATGGATTTTCAGCTGATCTGGGGATCCAGATCGACCTGGATAGACTTTATAATAAGTAAAAGCTGTTAACCCGAAAAAACAATGAAAATGAAAACAATATTCAGAACGATATTAATATTGACAGCATTAATTTCGATGCATCTGCCAATATCAGCACAGCAACGTGTTGTAAAGATCGACGGGCTTGTAAAAGGCGATTCGCTGATTTACGACCAGATATATAATGCCATTGCAGCAGATGCTCCAAACCGTGTTACAAACAAAAACGTTGTTTACGAACTGAGACGCGGTCAGGTTTACCTGGCAATGTCTACAATAAACAGTACCGACTATGATCTTTATCTCAGGGCTGAAGCCGGACCAGGACCTCTTCCGATAATATTTCACGTTCTCAACAGTGCCGGAGCTTCAGCAACACTGCTGACAGCCAGGATGAATCTGAAACTCGAGAATATCGAATTTGATGGAAGACATTCAAACGGGACAATCGGAAACAGGGTGCTTCAGATGTATGGCAAGAACTACAGGGCAGTCGTCAAGGGGTGTCGACTTATAAATGACCGTGGAGGAGCTTTTGCAATTATGGTGGATGGGGTAAAAATGTATTTCATCGATTGCATAATAGGGAACCAGGGCCACCATATCTCTGTTGGAGGTAATGGCAGAGCACTTGATATAAGGACCACCAACACCGTAGACAGTGTTATATTCCAGAACTGCACTATCTATAATCTCTCTGACCGCGTGTTCAGGAATATGTCGCCTGTGATAAATTATGTGAAATTTGACCACAATACAATTTATAATGTACAGGGCTATCACGGATGCATACAGCTTGGCAAAACCAAAAAGGCTGTTATCACCAACAATATTTTTGCCAACCCCCTTTGCTACGGCGACCGGCTTACAGCAAGATGGAGAGGTGAACAACTGCAGCCCGATAAGGGATTTTGCGTAATTACCCACGACAGTCTCTCGGTAAAACTGACAACAGCCACAGTTGAAATGAGGAACAACAATATATATCACGAACAGAAGTTTGTCGACTTCTTTAATGAGACTCCTGCAAATGATTCTATTGCCGACCCAAGGCCAATAAATAATGCAATGATCAAATTTATCGGCGCCGGCCTTCCACAGGCTTACATGAAGGAAGAACTCACTTTCAAAAGTACCTCATCGGGACAAATGATGTACAATTTTATAACGTACTGGGCAACCCATCCAAAGGCATCTGTCTATCCGAACAACTTCTCGGAGATCTATCCCTACGAATGGGATGTTTCATACTCGACTTCATCTGTTTCTTACAAGGCAGCTGACCAGGGTTATCCTCTCGGTGACCTGAATGCATGGCCCCCACTCAAGGCGCTATGGCTTACCGGAGCATCTGCACCCAAGGGAGTAATCAATGAGTCAATTGGTATGGAGCTGGGTAAGTATTACCCAAATCCATTTATTAACCAGACAACAATAAACTACTATGTCACAAAAGAACAAAATGTTGAGATATGCATCTTTAGTTCATATGGTGCAAAGATCAGGACTCTTATCAGTTCTGAATACCCGGTGGGTGAATTTTCAGTAAACTGGGACGGCAGGGACAACTCAGGGGCAGTTGTTCCCAGGGGATTCTATTTTGTCCAGATCTCCGGTCCTGCAGGCAGAAGTGTCAAGAAAATAATTAAGAACTAGGGTTTCTTATGGTTAGGGTTATCTGAGATCTCCGGAACAGTTATAAGGGCTTTGAGCTTTATGATTCCGGAGATCTTTTTTTAAGAAAGATTATTAATTTTATAATAGTTTCTGGCTTATTATGAAAATGATGAATTCGATATGTGTTTGCGCCCTTTGCCTGATCTGCACCCTGACGCCGGCAGGCAATGCCCAGCAGATAGCCGGGTTCACTGAATATACCTACAAGCACAAGGATACGGTTATCCTGGAAATGCATGTAAAATCACCTGCTGGAAACCCGGGTGAGAAATACCACCCCGCCATTATTTTCTTTTTCGGTGGCGGATGGAATTCCGGAACAATAACTCAGTTCAGACCACATGCAGAATATTTTGCATCGCGCGGGATGGTTGCCGTGCTTGCCGATTACAGGGTTAAAAGCAGGCATAACACCTCCCCTTTTGATGCAGTATCAGATGCAAAATCAGCAATCAGGTACCTAAGGAAGAACTTCGAAGCGCTCCATATCGATACCTCGGCAATAGTTGCATCAGGAGGATCTGCCGGCGGTCATCTTGCTGCAGCAACCGCAACAGTCAGAGGGCTGGATGATCCGGGTGATGATCTGAAGATAAATCCGAGGCCAAACGCAATGGTGCTTTACAATCCTGTAATAGATAACGGCCCCTCCGCCTATGGTTATGAAAGGTTTGGCGAACGATACACCGAGATATCGCCAATGCATAATATAAGGAAGGGTATTCCTCCTGCAATTTTTTTCCTTGGAACAAGCGATCAACTGATACCTGCAGCGACAGCTGAATTATTCAGGAAGAAGATGGAGGAGGCCGGAAGCAGATGCGATCTTTTCCTTTACGACGGCCAGCCGCACGGTTTCTTCAATTACCGGAAGAACGGCGATGTGATAAATCCCTATTTCATTAAAACAGTATTTCAGTCCGATCTATTCCTGAAGTCATTGGGATACCTGAAAGGTGATCCAACAATTGATGAATTCCAGAAAAAAATAAAATACTGATCATGAAAATATTTTTTAATCCCTGCCTTTCGTTCTTACTGGTTCTGACCATAATTACAGGCTGTGCAGGCGAGAAATCTCCCGAAAACATCAGTGCTTGCTATAAGGCAGACAATGGACAGCAGAGTTTTGGGATTTCAAAACTTAAGGAAACTATCTCAGTCGGATACGTTTCCGACCCTGTCAAAGCCGATCTGCTTGTTATAACTTCAATGGAATTAAGCGAAAGGAATAGTTGTCTCAGTGATTATTCATCTTTAAAACCCGAAGGCTTTGTATTAAAAAAACTGCCTGACAATAAAACGGCTGTCATTGCCAAAGACAATTCCGGTGCAATGTACGGATTAATGGATCTTGCAGAACAGCTTCAGATGGGTAGAAGTTTAAGCTCCATCGAAGAAAGAACCATCAATCCTGCAACAGAATTCAGGGGAATAAAATTCAACCTGCCGTGGAACTCATACCGCACCGATCAAAGCCTTCAGATACATGAAAGTACTCTGCGCGATCTGAATTACTGGAAAGGATTTCTCGATATGATGGCTGAGAACCGCTTCAATGCGCTGACTTTATGGAACCTCCATCCGTTTTCATATATGATAAGGGCAAAGAATTTCCCCGAAGCCTGCCCTTACTCAGATGAGGAATTAATGAAGTGGCAGGAATTCTGGCATGGATTGTTCAGGATGGCAGCCGAACGTGGTATCAGAACCTATGTTTTCAACTGGAACATAATGGTCTCATCAGCATTTGCAGAAAAACACAAACTTGCAGAATATTGCCGCGATGATTATCCGGGAAAGAACTTCATTGGGAAAGGAGACTACTCCCCTCTTGTGCAGCGATATGTAAGTGAAAGTGTTGCCCAGCTTCTTGAAGAATATCCCGAACTGACAGGAATCGGTGTAAGCCAGAACGAAAGGATGGAGGGTGTTGATGAACAGGTATGGCAGGACTGGATCGTAAATACTTATTTTAACGTTATTGACACGGCGCACCCCGAGACTGAGCTTATTATCAGGGCTCATACACATCCGGCTCCAGAGCTTACAAGAAAAGCGGTTGAAGATAATGCCGGCAAACTGGGAAGGGTTTATATGGACGTAAAGTTCAACTGGTCGCACAGTCATGCCACCCCCGACCTGATGTATATTCACGGCGGTTCAAAGTCGAAATCACTCTGGGAACCCGCCCCGAAGAATTACAAAATGATCTACACAATGAGGAATGAGGATTTTTTTGTACTCCGGTGGGGTGAACCAGATTTCATAAGGGAAGTACTTAAACGTAATTCACAGGATTATGTCGGAGGATTCCTGATCGGTTCCGAAACCTATATCCCGGGTATCGAATATATCACAAAACCCGGACCCCACCTGACATGGAAATATGGCTTTGAAAAACAATGGCTTTTTTACATGGTGTGGGGACGGCTGATGTATGACCACATGACACCGGATGATATCTTTGCAAATTCCTTCAATCAGAAGTACGGGATCAAAACAGGTAATTTACTCATCGAAGCACATAAATTTTCAGATAAGATGCCACTCAGGCTGGCATCATTCTATGCGGCTTCATGGGATTTTACACTTTACTCCGAGGGATTCCTGGCCAATGCAAAATCTGCGCTCAACTGCCTCTACGATAAAGTCTCTCCTTTCATTTCAGTCGATGAGATCATCGGCACCGTTGTTCTCGATACAAACCTGGTATCAATAAAGGATTTTGTCGGAGGCAAAAAGAATTCCGCAGGAAAAATCAATCCGATGCAACTGGCTGATGAGCTTAAGAAAAATGGCGAAAAAGCATTGGAGCTTGTTCACGGTATAAAAACAAAAAATGCAACTTTGATACACGAAACGGACGATATCAGAACCTGGAGTTACCTGAGCCTTTATTTCAGCGAAAAACTTAAAGGCGGAACAGCACTGCAGGAGTTCAGGACGACCGGGAATATTGAGAAGCAGGCAGAAAGTGTGAAATACCTTGAAACTGCACTTGTTTACTGGAAAAAAGTTGTCGAAATTACGTCAAAATATATGGATGAGATATCACTTACTCATTTAAATGAAAGGTATGTTGAAAGCGGAAATTCAAGACCTCTGAAGAAATTCTCATGGTCAAACCTTACGGCAGAAGTTGAAAATGACATCGCAATCGCAAAAGAATCAAAATATATTGATCTGAAATGAAAAGACTTATCGCCTCAGTTGGTCTTCTATCCCAGGCCGGGTTGGCAATTACAGGTCTCCAGGCTCAGGAGAAGAAAATGAATGTCCTTTTTATTGCAGTTGATGATCTCAAGCCGGTTCTGGGTTGTTACGGCGACAAGCTGGTAAGAACTCCCAACATCGATCGGCTGGCAAAAAGGGGAACGGTATTTATGACAAATTACTGCCAGCAGGCTGTTTCGGGTCCGACAAGGGCCAGCCTTATGACTGGTATGCGGCCTGATTATACGAAGGTATGGGACCTGGCGACAAAAATGCGTGATATCAATCCCGACATCCTCTCAATGCCGCAGTATTTCATATCACAGGGCTACCAGACAGCAGGTATCGGTAAGATCTATGACCCGAGGTGTGTTGACGACGAACTTGATAAGCCCTCATGGAGCATTCCGTACTTTAAAGGCTCGGATAAGTATTTTTCACAAAAAACAGGAAGACCGGAGGGTGGTTACCAGCTACCTGAGACTAAGGCTCTTTTTGCAAAATACCGGGCTGAAGGACAGGCTAAAGGGCTTAAAGGAAGTGAGCTGAACGACTATATTGCAAAATTTGTTAAGCCCTCTGTTGAATGCGCTGATGTTCCCGATAACGCTTACAATGACGGAGCAAATGCGTTGCAGGCGAAGGATATTCTGGCAGAACTGGCAAAAGGAGACAAACCTTTCTTTTTTGCTGTCGGATTCAGCAAGCCGCATCTTCCCTTCGTTGCGCCAAAAAAATACTGGGACATGTATGATCGCGAGAATATGCCGCTTTCAAAATACCAGGAGAAAGCCAAGAACGGACCGGAAATAGGTTATCACACAGCTGCCGAGCTTAATGCGTACAGCGATATCCCTCCAATAGCATCGTTCTCCGATCAGAAGGTTGGTATGACACTTCCGGTTGAAAAACAGAAAGAGCTTATTCACGGATATTATGCAGCAACGTCATACACCGATGCACAGATCGGACTGCTCCTTAAGGCGCTGGATTCTCTGGGACTTTCAAAGAACACCATTATTGTATTGTGGGGTGATCACGGCTGGCATCTCGGTGATCACAATCTCTGGTGCAAGCATACAAATATTGAACAGGCGACCCGGGCTCCGCTCCTCATTTCTGCACCCTTCATCGGTTCCTCGGTTACCACTTCACCATCGGAATTTGTTGATATTTTCCCTACTCTATGTGATCTTGCAGGGCTGCCGGTTCCCACTCACCTTGATGGTGAAACCCTCGTTCCCCTGATGAAGGACCCCGGCAAGCTGATAAAACCTTTCGCCATGAGCCAGTATCCCCGTCCGGGTAACAAGGTCGAGAATGCAAGGCTAGGCTGGTCTAAAGGCGAATATATGGGGTATTCACTCCGGACGGAAAGGTACAGGTATACAATCTGGCTTAAAGATTATTTCAGAAGCAGTAAACACTTCAGCGAGGATCTTATAGTCGCTACCGAACTATATGATTATAAGAAGGATCCTGACGAAACAGAGAATGTGGAAGGGAAGATCGAGTACAGGCTGGTAAGGAATGACCTCCATAAGAAAATGACCGGTTTCCTTAACCTGCAGGCAAACAAGATGGCTCAGTAAAAACCCTGACTTTTATGAATTGTAAACGAAGAAAAAATATTTAAAAAAAAGATGATGAACTTACCACTAACTTCATTCAGATCGATCGGGATTTGCACTTTGTCAATCATCCCGGCTATAATGAATAACCCGGTCATCCATGCCCAGCAGGGCCAGAAGAAATTGCCCAACATCATCTTTATACTTGCGGATGATCTTGGTATAGGCGATGTCGGATGCTATGGCGCTGACAATTACAAGACACCCAATATAGACAGGCTGGCGAGCCAGGGAATACGTTTTACCAATGCCTACACTGCACCATTAAGCGGGCCCTCGAGGGCCACAATTCTGACAGGACGGCACCTGTTCCGGACAGGAGCAACAAACCAGGATGCAACAGGTCTGATGAAACCAACGGTTGAAACATTCATGCCGGTGTATCTTAAAAAAGCCGGTTACATAACTGCTGCTTTCGGGAAATGGGGGCAGCTTCCTCTTGGTCCTGCAGAGTTCGGATTTGATAAGTATCTCAAATTCCAAGGCAGCGGAGTTTACTGGAATACCCAGGACAAGGGAAAGAACTACCTGCTTAACGGCAGGACGGTACCACTGAAGGATAAGGAATATATGCCTGATGTGATGCACAAAACGCTTGTGGAATTCCTGACCTCAAACCGGGAAAAACCTTTCTATGTCTATTATTCATTGTCGCACGTTCATGCCGAGATCCTTCCGACACCTGACAGCAAGCCCGACAGCAAAAATCTTTACAGGGATAATATATCTTACATGGATAAGCTTGTCGGTCAGTTAATTACTGAGCTTGAGAGACTTAAACTGAGTGACAACACAATCCTTATCTTCTTCGGCGATAACGGAACGGCTGGTGGCAAAGCCAAATATGCTACCATTGGAGGCAGAAGGCTTAGCGGAGAAAAAGGCTCTATGCTTGAAGGAGGCGGACTGGTGCCTTTTATTGCATACTGGCCCGGGGTTACTCCGAAAGGCAAAGTGTCGAACGATCTTATAAGTGCAGTTGATTTCGTTCCGACATTTGCAGAAATAGCCGGGGTAAAATTACCTGCTGATAAAATTCTTGATGGTCAAAGCTTTAATCCCCAGCTTCATGGTGAAAAAGAAAATCCCCGTTCCTCTGTTTTCGTTCAGCTTGCCAATATGTGGTATGTAAGGGGCCAGGGATGGAAGCTCAACCAGGCAGGTGAATTGTATGATATGAGCAAGGCTCCGTTTGAAGAGATCCTTGTTCAACCCGATACAAAAGATCCGGCTGCTATAGCTGCGAGGAAATCCCTGCAGGCTGATCTTGATAAGTTAAATCCGGCAGGTGGCATAAAAGATACCGGTGACGGCACCGGCAGGCATGCAAACAGGAAAAACGATGAATAATGGGATCATATAAAATAACACTTTTATCGGCTGCCGGAGTTGCATTATGCTCACTTCCGGTCGTTGCACAAACAGCAAGCCAGAAGAAGCCCAATATAATTGTTATACTTTCTGACGATATCGGTTATTCTGATATCGGCTGCTTCGGATCAGAGATCAAAAC
>Ga0172375_10011807_pt1 | contig 11048 bp, 5 predicted proteins | sample LakKiv1m_FD_114537 | JGI IMG/M metagenome (GOLD analysis project Ga0172375, IMG submission 114537) | Freshwater microbial communities from Kabuno Bay, South-Kivu, Congo - kab_092012_11.1m | ecosystem: Environmental > Aquatic > Freshwater > Lake | place: Democratic Republic of the Congo... | reverse complement strand
TGCCACCGTTAAACAGGAGTATCTTGCCCCGTAGAGCGCGTGCCGCGGGTTGTCGGCCATGCCGCCGTCGGTCAACAGCCATGTGACATTGCCGTGTCTTTTTACCGCGCCCACGCGATAGACTGCGACCCCCGCGCGTGCGACCAGGCTTCGCCCGGGCTCGATGTGCAGGATGGGCATCGACAGCCCGCGCGCCTGGCAGCCTTTGACAATCTCCTCTGAAATAACACGCACATATTCATTTATGTTTGGGTGTGGCAGTTCATCTTCATGATAGGCCATGCCCCACCCGCCGCCGGGGGAGAAATGCCATTCGCCTGCGAAGCCAGTCTCCTTCGCAACATCCAGGGCGAGTTGGGTCGCATCCACCAGCGGGGACGGATCGCGGAATTGCGAACCCTGGTGGAAATGAATGCCGTTCAGCGGCAAATTCATTTGCCTGCATAGAACGGCGGCTTCCATCAATTCCTCCACGTTCATGCCGAATTTGCTTGTATGCTGGCCGGTCTGTGTGTGCGCGTGGTGCGTTTGGACAGCCAGTCCCGGCAGAAGCCGAAGCCAGAGATTAATGTCATTCTGAGAGAGCGAAGCGATCGAAGAATCTCGTGTAACACCGGGGGGATTCTCACCTGCACTTGCGCGCGGTGCAAGTGTCGCTTCGCCCAGAATGGCATGGATACGTTCGAGTTCCGGCAAATTATCCACAACAATCGTCCCCGCATTCCGTAAAGCCGACTTCAAGTCGTCCTCGGATTTGTTCACGCCATGCACAACGATTTTTTCGCGCGCCGCGCCGCCCGCTTTTGCAATTGCGATCTCCCCTTCGCCGGTGCAGTCGAGCCATAGATCATTCTGCTGTGTCCATTGCGCGATGGCAGTGCATAGAAAGGCTTTGCCCGCATAGGTGATATCGGCGCGCGCGGGGTAATGCCTGCCAAGCGCGGACCGATAATCTGCAACCGCGTTGTCCATGGTGGCGCGGTCATAAAGATAGAGCGGGGTGCCGTATTGCCCGGCCAGGAGGTGGAGGGAGCGCCCTGCTATCGTGAGGGAGCCGTTTTCGACGCGGGCGGTATCTGGGAAGAGGTTTAAACGGTTCATGTTTTTTAGGGAAATATATCGGTTTGGCGGGGGCATGTCAATGTCCCGCGCGAGGCGTTATTTTGCCATGAGTTTGATGAAGGCCTCCACCACGCGCGGGTCGAATTGTTTTCCTGAAAGTTCCTTGATGTAGTTCATCGCCTTTTCCTCGGCCCAGGCCGGGCGGTAGGGACGGTCTGAACGGAGGGCGTCCCACACATCCACAATTGCAAAGATGCGCGCCGCCAGCGGAATTAATTCCCCCCTCAGGCCGCGCGGGTAGCCGCCGCCGTCCCAGTGTTCGTGATGGCTGTATGGAATGTCGAGGGCGTTTTGAAGATAGCGGATGGGTGCAATCAGGTCATGGGCGTATTGCGGATGGCGGCGCATGATTACCCATTCTTCGGCAGTGAGTTTATCAGGCTTGAGCAGGATGTGATCGGGGACGCCCATTTTGCCAATATCATGCAGCAGGGCGCCGCGCCGGATGTGAACCAGGTCCTGGTCCGGGATGTTCATCGAACGCGCCAGTTGGATGGTCAGTTCGGTGACGCGCTGGGTATGGCCCTCCGTCTCCTTGTCGCGCAAATCGAGGGCGCGTGACCAGCCTTCGATGGTTGCATCGTATGCCAGGAAGAGTTGGTTGTTGGTTTCCTGCAGGCGCATAAAGAGTTCGGTGTTTTCGATTGCAAGGGCGGCCTGGCCCGAAAGGGCTTTGAAGAAATCCATCCAATATATGTTTGTCGGGAGGTGCGTGCGCTGATAAATTTCCAGGATGCCAATTAACATTCCTTTGGAAACGAGCGGCGCGCCGATGTACATTTGGAATTTTTCCCGCCGCAGGAAGTTCGCGAAGGCCGGGTTGATGTCGTCATCGTTGAAGTCCTGCACTTTGAGGATTCTTCGCTGGCTGGCTACGCGGCCTGCAAATCCCTCCTCGAAAGACAGGCGCTGGATTTCGGGCGGCAATGTTTGGAAACCCTGCCCGGCCGCGAATTCGAGATTATACGTGTATGGATTCAATTGCAGTACGCAGGCGGCATCCACATCGAGTTGGGAGATTGTATTGTTCAGGAGAATTTCGAGCGTGATGCGCAGATCGCGGCTGGAACTGATGGCTGAGTCGATGTCGTGCAGGGCTTGAAGTTGTTTGACCCGTAGGTGGGTCTCGTTGAACAGGCGCGCGTTTTCCAGCGCGGCCGCGGCGGCATTTCCCAAAACGGAGAGCAATTCAGCGTCCGCCTGTGTGTAACGATGTGGGGAATAACTTTGAACTTGCAGAACCCCGATCACATCGTTGTGGGCCACCATTGGCACATACAGCGCGGATTGTGTGTCCGTCCCCGGCGTGCCGACCTTGACCACGTTGGGATTGTCTTTGAGTTGGCCGGGCAGGTCTTGGATGATTTTTGGAAGGCCGGAATGAATCACTTGACTCTGTGTCCCCTCACCTTCGGGACGAAGTTTCATGGGTGGAAGTTCCGCCGGGTTAATGCGTACGCCGTCCTGAACTCCAAAGGCGCAAGAAATCATCTTTTCTTCGGCGTTGTAGGATGAAAGCAGGACGGTCGCCGTGTCTGGCAGGAGTTGCAGCACGGCGGCATGCAGTTGGATGTAAATGGGCTCGAAGTCAAGCGTCTCTGCGAGAGACCTTCCGATCCTGTTCACAACGGTCAATTGCTCCGCCTTTTGCAGGGCGAGATCGTTCAGGGTCGCGCGGTGAATGGCGTTCGCGGCAATGTCCGCGATGTTTTTGAGCAGGCGAATTTCGGCAGGGGTGAAGGATGTTTCTTTTCGTCCCACAAAAAGCGTCCCGATCGTCCCGGCGGGTGTGGTTAGCGGCACCGCGGCCAGGTGGTCGATCCCCCTCCTGGTTTCATCTTTTTCATAGAGCAGGGAATCTTCCGCCAGTTTGTCTGTGATGTAGGCCTCTCCACCCTGGATGATGTGACCGCTGATTCCCATTCCGCCCGGGATGTGTTGACCTGCCAGGTCTGCCCAAATGCCACGCGTGGCTTCAACCGAGTAATCATTGCCCGAGGGGTTGTTCAGGATTAATGCCGAACCCTGTCCATTCAGCAGGGAAAAAACCAGGTCAACGATCAGCGGTATCATCTCGGCGCGTGAGGCGGCGTGGCGGAGCGCCGCGCTGACCTGTGCCAGCGATTCCATTTCGCGTTCGTGCTGCTTGCGCTCGGTGATATCAAGAACAGTAATGAGCACGCGGTTAAGTTGTTCCCTGTTTTCAGGAATGCTGATGGTGATCCACTCGTCGCGGCGCTGGCCTTTCGGGGTGATGGATGTCGTTTCGCCTTCGTAAAAATATTTGCCCTCGGCAAGTGTGAAAAACTCCTCGCCAAAAGCGCTTAGGTCTGTGAAAATTTCGTTCAGCGGTTTCAGAAGATCGTTTTTTTCCGCTGTCCCAAACAGATTTAACACCGCCCGGTTTACATCCACCACCCTGATCTTTGCCATGGTTTCGGAAATGAACCCCGGGTGTTCGCTTGCATATTGCCTGAAATCCGCCACACCCTGCGCCTTTAATTTCTCAATGACATCCATGACGCTGGAGAAATCCTCCACCCAGATGGGCACGCCGCTGGTTTCGAAGATTGCGCGGAATCTCCCTTCGCTTTCCCGCAGGGCCTGCTCCGCCTGTTTTCGCTCCGTAATGTTGTGTGCCACGACTTGCAAGGCAGTCGTATTTCCATAATGAATCGGCGCGGCTGAAATCTCCACTTCGACAGTTGTCCCATCCAGGCAAACGAGTCTCTCTTCAAGGGGCGGGGCGCCTTTGCCTGTTTCCAGCATCCTGTCGATACGTTCCCGGACAAGTTCCTGATAATCCGGGTGGACGATGGAAAGCGAGGACCTGCCAATGACTTCGGTAATCGATCTTGCGCGCAGTAATTCCCGGCAGGCGTGGTTGGCGTAGATGATTGTCCCGTCGTGGTGGATCCAGATGGCCTCCGGCGAAAGTTCGATCAGCGAGCGGTAGCGTTCCTCGCTCTCGCGTAGCGCTTCATTCGATTGCTTGCGTTCAATTGCAAGCCCAATCTGGTCGGAGATGATCTCGAGTAGTTTGAGATGGTTTGGATTGTAAAGATTTGGGTTGTCGTAACTTTGCAGGGCAACAACACCGATCACCCCGTCCGTGGATTTGAGCGGCGCGCCCATCCAGACCTGTGAATCGACGCCAACCATTTCCACGATTCCCCTCTCGATGAGACTTGTATGCAATTCCGGGGTGACCAGCGCCGGTTGCCCGGAACGGGCGACATAAGCCGTGAGACCGCCGGTCAGGTCTTCCACCTCCCCGAAAGTTTCATGGATATCTGAATAATAGGGAAATGTAAACAGGTTGCCGGCGCCGTTTGCGCACAACGCCACGTAGAAATGATCCGTGTTCATCAATTTCCCCAGCGAGCGGCGGACGGATTCAAGCAGGATTTTCAAGTCCTCGGATGTATGCACGGCCTCGCTGACTTCACGCATGACATCCTGGATGACCTCAGCCTTTTTGCGTTCGGTAATGTCAATGGTGGTAACCAGGACCCGGTCGAAATTTTCCTTTTCGCGCGGGAAGTTGACGCTTACCCACTGGTTGATTATCCTGCCGTCGAAGGTTTTCGAAGCGGACTCATTCTCGTAGTGGGGCTGGCCTTCTGCAATTGCCGCCAGTTCATCTGCAAAGCGGTTTACGGTTTCTTCGGTTGCCACCTTTGCAAGCAAACCGGTAAGGCCGCTTTTGTCAGCCACGCCGAGCATGTTCATGACAGCCTGGTTGACATTGACCACTCGAACCATCCGCAGCGCATTCGCAACGAACTCCGGGTTCTCCTTGAAGTAAGCGCGGAAATCCACCACTCCCTGCGCACGCAATTCATCCAGCGCCCGGACAACTTCCGAATGATCCTCCTCCCAAATGCCCACGCCTGTTGCGTCGAATATGGACCGATACCGCTCCTCGCTTTTGCTCAACGCGAGTTCGGCGTTCTTTTGGGCGGTGACGTCGTACATTACCCCGTGAATGGAAACCGGGTTCCCATCCGCGTCCTTTTCAAGCGATGCGCGTTCGCGCATCCACAGTTCCCTCCCGTTGCTGTGGATCATGCGGTATTCAATTTCCAAAGGTTTGCCGGTCGTTTGGGTTTCGATGTATGCGGCGGCGGCCTGCTCGCGGTCATCGGGGTGCACATGTTCGAGCCATAATTCAATGTTGCTATTCAGCCAGTCCTCCCGCTTAATGTCGAGGATGGTTTCGATCTGCGGACTGACGTATAAAGTATGTCCGATCCTGTTTGCGCTGTCTGTGTACGTGATGGCGGGAATTTCCTCCACCAGGGTTCGGTATTTTTTTTCCGCTTCACGCAAGGCGGATTGTCGGTCGCGTTCCAAACTGCGGCGGCTGAAGCTGGCGAATCCCAGGATCGTGGCCAGGCTCAAAAGCAGGAGGAAAATATCTGTTACATGGGAACTGAGAGGCTGAACAAGGATCAGCCCGCCCAGGATCACACCGCATACCAAAATGTATTCCGCCGTACCCAGGAAAAACTCAGTGACCAGGATGGGTATGATAAGGTAGAACAATAGTCCGGTATTATCAATTTTTTTCTCCGCCAGGAGGAATGCCAGAAACGGCGTAATCACAGAGACGCCTGCGGCAAGTAATACAGCCGAACGGAAGTGGCCGATGCGATTGATAAAGTAGGCAAACAGGAACAATACAATAGCCAGGAACACCAGCAGGTCTGAGGTGCCGTATGTCCGTTCCCGAAAAAAATATTCCAATTCGCCGGTCAGCCCCAGCAGGGATGTGACCAGTAATAGTTCGCTCAGCAGCCGCGCCAGGCGGTGCCTTTCCGGGTCTTTGAATGGCGCAGGTTCAACCAGGGCGTCCCAAATTTTTTGAAATCCCCGCAACTTTGCAGGCAGGTTGCCGTTCGAATCTTTCATTGGATTACTCCGTTCGGTGAACGGGGAAGGCTGTAAAAGGAATTAATCTCCAAAGAACAGATTCCACCACACATTCCAGTTCGGCAGGGGAGTGGGGATGGGCGTTGGGGTTGTTTCGATCACTGGCTCACTGCCCGGCTGACCGATTGGGACGACCGGTTGATCGCCTTCCTGGACATAGTGACCTTCCGACCGCGCCCATTCCTCCACTGCCTGATCGGAATCCGCGTACGCCACCCGGGTTTGAAGCGCGATTTGCGTTTGCATGGCCTGGGTGGCCTGTGCTTGAACAGCCTCGCGCTGGTCGTTCAAGCGATTGAGTTCTTCAAGGCGTGTGTTGAACTCGATCACCATCAGAACCAATGCAAAAATTCCAGCGAATATTGCCACGCGGCGCACGTTGATCGGCAGGGAGATCATGAACCTATCTTAGCCCAAGTCAGTTGCCTTGACAAGTTTGTATGCCTGCCAAAAATGACAGGAGTCGGTTTTCATCTTGAAGGAATTGTCGTGCCAGGCTGGATAAAATGTTGCCGGCGATCGTTTGACTCGCATCCATCCTTCTGGTACAATCTGCCCCCGCAGAGCGTAGTACCCTTCGCTCCCATCTTTTTTCGAAAGGGCTTGAAAAAAATGAAAGTATTGCTCATCAAAGACGTCTATAAACTTGGTCGCGCAGGTGAGGTAAAAAAGGTCGCGGATGGTTACGGCCGAAATTTCCTCATGCCGCAGGGACTGGCGGTCCTGGCAACTGCCGGGGCCATGAAGCAGATCGAAAAGATCCGCTCGCAGGCCGAAATCCGCCGCAGCGCCCAGAACGATGAACTCAAAGACATTGCCGCACAGTTCCAGGGCGTCAGTCTCACATTCCCTGCCAAGGCTGGTGAAACTGGAAAACTGTACGGTTCCATCACCACGCAGGATGTAGCCACTGCCCTCGCCGAGAAGGTGCGCTTCGAGGTCAAACGCCAGCAGGTGGACATGCAACCCATCCGCACGCTTGGCGAATTCACCGCCCACATCCGCCTCACAATGGACCTCGTACCTGAGATCAAAATCGTTGTCCATCGCGAAGGCGAATCGGCTGAGAGCGTGAAGGAAGAGGCGCAGGCCGGGGAACAGGCTGAGGCCAAACCGAAGAAGGGCGGCCGCAAGCCAAAGGAAGAAGCCCCGGCTGAAGAAGCGGCGCCAGCCCCTGAAGCGTAATCCATTTCCTGAAAACATCACCGGCCTTGCGCCGGTGATGTTGCGTTTATAATACGATTATGACGGAAACCATCGGCCAGCGACTAAAACGGGCGCGCAATTATCGCCTGCTTACGCTTGAAAAAGCATCGGAAGCCACGCGCATCCGTGTCCCGTACCTGCAGGCCCTCGAAGCGGACGACTACTCCGTCATTCCATCTGCCGCGCAAGGGCGCGGATTTTTGCGTAACTATGCCGAATACCTCGACGTGAACCTGGATGAGATCCTGGCGGAAATGCAAGCCAGCCAGCCAGGGATGACGGATGTCAGCGGCCCATTACCCCAGGCAGACGTTGATCGGGTCGAACCGCCTCCCCTCGAGGAAAAACCGCGTCCTTTCTGGACCCGGTTGCTGGCGCGCGCGCCCAGGGTGGAATCAATACCCGAAGTCGAATCTCCGGAACTTCCGCAACAATCTGTTGCTGAAACCGAACCAACCCAACCTGAACCGCTGCAAGGCGTAGAGACATCTGTTTCCCAGCCTGAACCAGTCAAAGCGCGTGGACGCAAAAAGAAAGAGACTGCGATTCCCGAAACCCCGCGCAAGGGCAGGCGAAAGAAGTCCCAGGTGGAGGAATCTTCCATCGTTGCGGGGGAACAACCCGTTGTTCCGGCCGTTGAGGAGATCGAGGCTGTGGCGGAGAGTCTGTCCGGGGAAACCGCGCAGGCAGAGGATCAACCTGTGGCGCCGACCGGCGAAGCGCGCCCCAGCCTGCTCACGCGGCTCAAATCGTTCATTCCAGTCCGGCGCGCAGAGTTTCATCCCAAGGATTCTGTTGCGGAGGATGCAACCGGGGATGTCGAATCCCGGCATTCAGTTCAGGCTTCCCCTGTTTCGGATGAGACCGCCGATGAAATTTTCACTGCCATTGGAAGCGGACTTCGCGAAAGACGCGAGTTGATCAGCCTGACGCTCGATGAGGTGGAAAGACATACTCATGTGCGCACGGCTTTCCTGAAATTCCTGGAGGAGGGCGCGTTCGACAAACTTCCCTCGCCGGTGCAAACGCGCGGGATGCTTGCCAATTACGCATCTTTCCTTGACCTGGATGTGGATGCGATTCTGTATCGTTTTGCCGACGCATTGCAGGCGCGGCACCGTAAAAAATATCCCGATATGCCGCGCAGTAAAAGCTTGATGACCTTGACGCCGACCATGCCCCCATTTCGGAGTTTCATTGCCGGTGATTTGATTTTTGGGGTGGCAATGATCGTGATCCTGGCCGGGCTGGCGGTCTGGGGAGTGGGGCGCATGGTCACAACGCAGCAATCCGAAGCGGCGGCTTTGTCCACTGCGCCCTCCATTTCAGATGTGCTGGCAGGCACACTGGCACCCGTCCCTGCACAGGCGGTGACCTTTATTGCCGTGGAGGATACGCCCCTGGCTGTGACGGGCGCGCAGGAAACAACTGCTGAAGCCCCAACCCTGGGCGCAAATGTGAATGTTGTCGTGATGGTATCGGCAGTGGAACGGTCCTACCTGCGCGTTTCCGTGGATGGGGAGGTGAAATTCGATGGCCGCGTGGTGCCCGGCGATGTCTTTACCTATGAGGCGGAGAACCAGGTTTCCATTCTCACGGGAAATGGCGCCGCGCTGCGGATCACATACAACGGCCGCGACCTTGGCTTGATGGGAAACTTCGGCCAGGTTGCCAGCCAGATTTATACCCTGGCCGGCCTTGCCACACCGACCGCCACCGTATCTCCGACCCCCACGATGACCCCGCGCGAGAGTCCCACCCCAACATGGACCGAAACGCCCACGCCCGGGCTGGCGACGGAAACGCCAACGCCATAAAATTCTGGATTGCCAAATGGATTAGAGTTATTGTGACAAAAAACACCTTTCATCTTGTCTCCCTGGGCTGCGCCAAAAATACCGTTGATTCGGATTCGATGGCGCAGTTGTTGATCCGCGACGGCTACCGCGCACTGGACGACCCGAAAAAAGCGGCGGTGCTGATCGTCAATACCTGCGGGTTTATCGGCCCCGCAAAGGAAGAATCATTTCGGGTGCTGGGCGAACTCGCTGAAATCAAACGCAGTGGGCAATTATTGATTGCCGCAGGCTGTCTCACACAACGATACGGGGTTGAAGTGGCGCGGAAAGTACCCGGCATCGACGGCATTCTCGGCACGCGCCGCTGGATGGATATTGTGCAGGTGATGAGCGGCCTCCGCAGCTCCAAACATCCCGGGCCGCTTTATCACTTGCCGGGTGATGCCTTGACCGTTGGTTCGGACGAACATGGGGCGTTGCGCGCATCCGTCGCGGGCGCAAGCGCGTATCTCAAAATTGCGGATGGCTGTCGCCGTCCGTGCGCATTCTGCGCCATCCCGCTCATCAAAGGCACCGCAGTTTCCCGTCCCGTTGAAACGATCCTCGATGAAGCGCGTCGTTTGCGCGATGCCGGTGTGCATGAACTGGTCCTGATCGCACAGGATACAACGGACTATGGCCATGATCTTGGCCTGAAGGACGGGCTGGCGATTTTGCTCGAAGGACTCACGGACGCGGTCCCCGATGTGAATTGGATCCGCGTGATGTATGCCTACCCGGGTTACGTCACGGATCGCCTGATCGAAGTGATGTCCACGCGCAGGCAGGTCCTGCCGTATTTGGACATGCCGCTGCAGCACGCCCATCCCAAAACCCTGCTTCGCATGAAACGCCCCTCGAACATGGATTGGGTGCATAAAACTCTGGCGAAGATGCGCGCTGCCATGCCGGAATTGTCCATTCGTACGACCTTCATCGTCGGCTACCCCGGCGAAACGGAGGAGGAATTCCAGGCGCTGATGGACTTCGTGAATGAAATCCGCTTCGACCGCGTGGGGGCATTCCAATTTTCGTTCGAGCCGGGCACCGCCTCCTCTTCCCTTGGCGACCCTGTGCCTGACTCCGTTAAACAGGAACGGTTCGGGCGATTGATGGAGTTCCAGCAAACCATTTCACTGCAGGCCAACCAATCCTGCGTTGGCAGGACATTGGATGTGCTAATCGAAGGATTCGACAACGGGATTTCGATTGGCCGTTCCTATCGCGACGCGCCCGAAATTGACGGGTTGGTGCTTGTCGAGGGCAGGGTGAAAACGGGAAGGATCGTGCCGGTAAAAATCACCGGTGCGATGGCTTATGATTTGACCGGTGTGCCGGCAAACCGGTCGATTTCGCTGTGATGCAGCCTGCTTAACATCGTTCGCAAAATAAAACGAGGCTCATGCGAGTCTCGTTTTGCTTCTTGATATTCCGTCGGTCGCCCCGTTATGATGCCCTTGCAAATGCCGTTGCCGCGAGGATCGATGCAGAGAGGATCAGGTTGACTCGCAGCAACAAGGTCTCGCGCCTTTGGAGCGCTGTGATCTCCTCTTCCTTTGCCTTCTCTTTTTTCATCAGGGTCCGCCGGATGGCAGGCAGTACCTCCCACGTTTGCACCGCGCTGACCACGACCATGATGACCGCGAGGCTGTGCTTGACGAGAATTGCCAGGGACCACTGTGTGCTGGTGGAGAGAAAGCCATCGTAATGCGGGTTGGCGCTGAGTTGGAAAAGCCCGGTCGCAACCAGCACGCCCATGCTGAACCATGCGATGGGTTCAAGTCTCTTTTGGATGGCGTCGATGAAAGCCAGTTGGTCCACCGCTTTCAGGGTCTTTTTGGCGGCGGGCAGGATGAGCAGGGAAATCGAAACGAGACACCCGATCCACGTGACGGTTGCCAGGAAATGCAGCCAGTAGACCAGGGCCATTGCCCATGAGGGAGGCGT
>Ga0172375_10011805_pt1 | contig 11049 bp, 12 predicted proteins | sample LakKiv1m_FD_114537 | JGI IMG/M metagenome (GOLD analysis project Ga0172375, IMG submission 114537) | Freshwater microbial communities from Kabuno Bay, South-Kivu, Congo - kab_092012_11.1m | ecosystem: Environmental > Aquatic > Freshwater > Lake | place: Democratic Republic of the Congo... | reverse complement strand
TGCAATAGGAACTTCGGAATGGTGGAAGCGGTCTGATGTCAGGCCGAGTAACTGCAAGCCTTCACTTTGCAGTAAGTTTCGTCCCGTACCCGGGATGTGTGCGGGGCAGCAAATCGTCTATTGCTATGCCTTTGTGCCAATCAAAAACTACGATGGTGCAGGAGGTCGTGGGAACTAAAAAAGGCGATAAATATCCCAAAAAAGGCGGGGAAGCATCCTCGCCTTTTAAAATTCCAAAAAACATTTCCTATTCGATTGAAAACTTCGAAACAGAATCTGATTTTTCGAGGTATATAAGCTTGTTTTTTTCGTCAGACACGATATTTTTGACGCCGGAAATTTGGTCGCTGAAATATTGCGCGGCGATTTTTCCGTCGTTGGCAAAAACCACGACTCGGTGATTCATGTTGTCGAGGATATATACATTCTCAAGACCTGTGCTTGTGTATAGGCCGTCGATGCGGAGCGGAATTTGCGGTTTTTCGAAATCAATCGAACTGTCGATTTTTCCTTGGAGAAAGGGAATCACATTCAAATTGTTGGCGGCAAAAATATCGTTGTTGATCGCAAACTTGTCTGCGCCGTTGAGGCTTTGATCGCTTTTGAGCCAATCCTGCCTTTCGCCAAACCCGCCCTCGGCGCGCGGATAGCGATAGATCTGATTATTGCTTGTGTCCATGATATAAAGATAAGTCAAATAGGTCTTCATATCGCTGACGTTGAGGTTGTCAGGGAAAGAAATGGCGTTCTCCGAAAATTTCTTGTTCGAAGGGGTGAAAGAAAGCACTTTTTTGTCGGTTGTGAGAATGAAAATTGTGTTGAGGTCCGGCATCGCGGCCGCTAGGGTGAATTTTCCGCTCTCGAGAGGGCTGTCGCTTTTTTCCGTCGCGCCGCTTGCCGGATCAATTTTCAAAATCGATTTGTCTCCTGAAAGAGAAAAAAGAGAATCGTTCATCAAGATCAATCCGTTTCTGTCAGCGGACAAAGCGGCCACTTCGGATATATTTTCCACATTTTTCGCGTTGATGTCGGCGGGGGTGGTCGGAGGGGTGGTTTGATCAGGGGTTGAAGCTGGCGTCGAAGGTGCGGCGGGCGTGCTCTTGTTCCCGATAACTTTGAAAATTGAAAAGGAAGCGATTGCTAGAGCCACAATGGCACCGGCAATGGCTATGTTTCGCCTGTCCGCCCGAGGAAGATTGATTTTCTTTGACCAGCCCGGGAGGCTTGACCTCCATCGGAGAGGTCGGACCTTCCTGATGGAGGAAATTATTTTTCTCCAATCAATGCGTCCAAAAAGGCGATAGGCTTTTTTCCAAACCAACAGAGCGCCGCTTTTGAATCCAGTGAATATGTTTTTTGCGACAAGAGAGGCTTTTTCCGCGACACTTTTTTTGGGGATGATATCTTCAGATTCGGAAACGCGAAGATAGTTCTCATTTTCGACAATCGGCGCAACTTCCAAGGGGATAGATGGAACAGGAGTTGCATAGGCTGGAGGTGTGGGGTTGGCAGGAGGAATATTTTTTGGCGGAATAATCTTGATCCGCTCAGGCGATACTTGCCTTTTCGGCATATCCTGAATGAGGAGATTTGTATCCTCTTCCGTTGTTTCTTTTTCAGAAACCATACTGAGCACGATCGTGCCCGAAAGTTCGGAATTGGCCGTCAGGGACGCGGAGAGGATTTCGGGGAATTCTTCCCGGGAAAAGCGGGCGGCGTTTTGGCGAATCTCTTCGAAAGAAAATATTTCAAGCAAATCGGACGTTGTGAAAACGACGCGATCGCCAAATTCCACTTTTCCACTGGATATGTCGGAAAATGTTTTGACCGGATGCGCGTCAGTCTTTGAGCTGTCTTCATCCAGGTCGGATCCGATGTCGGCGAGCATCCCGCCGCGCAGAAGAAGGATGGCGGTTGATCCCAATTTTGAAAAATGAAGGTTGTTCTTTTCAAGTGCTCCTCCCGCAAAGCTGATTTTTCCGATCCATTTCACGCTGCCTTGACGAGCCAGTTCGGCGAGGGCGAAATTGGCCTTTTTGAGACTGGCCTCAAAGCTGTCAAAGGCGGAACGCGCAGGTTTGGAAAAATATTCTTTTCTGATCACCGATGCGAGAAGATTGGCGACAAAGGATGATTTCTGGGAGGTATCGGAAATCTTGATTATGCCAAAAACCGTGCCCAGCTGTTTTTGCTCAAAATTTTCCGGCGGATAGACAAAAACCACTCCAAAAGGAGCCAATTCCTGCTTGGCGGACACGAAAATTTCTCGAAAAAGCCCTTTCGGTTGGCCATTTTTCTTTTTTTTAGGCGGAGAAGTCATATATTTGAGCTCATTATAGGGAATAACAAGGAAAAATACAAATTTTCCGTAATGACGAGGCAGTACCTCGTCTCTACACAGAAAATGGACTTTTTTCGATATTCGGTTTATACTGGCATTGTCTAACTTGCTAAATTTTTTTTATGCCGGAGTTATTTACTCAGCTTTTTGACTCGCGAGTGAAAGCCCGCCTCATCAAGTTTTTCATGCTCAACGACAAGCGCGAATATTCCCAGCACGAGGTTGTCGAAAAAAACAAAATGAGCTCCCTTCAAATCACAAAAGAGCTCAATCGTTTTGAGAAAATGAAATTGATTTTCGTGCGGACGAAAAAGGGAAAGAGATTTTTCCAAACCAACACCGGATTCATTTTCTATCCCGAGCTCAAAAATCTGGTTGTGAAATCAAATACGATGCCCGAATGCCGGAGTCTTTCGCAGATCAAAAATCTCGGAAAGGTGAAATTGGCGCTCATTTCCGGGGTGTTCTTGAACTATCCAAAGGGCCGAGCCGACTTGCTGCTTGTCGGGGACGAAATGAGCCGGGCGAAACTCAAGCATTTGCTTGAAAATCTCGAAGCCGAAGTGGGAAAAGAAATCAACTATTCTTTCATGAGTTCCGATGAATTCAAATACCGGACAGATATGCTCGACAAATTCATCATGGAGTTTCTGGAAAGCCCGCACGAAGAAATCATCTGCAAAGTGCCGAATTTGAAAGAAATTGCGAATCGGCGGAACAAATAACACGATCCGGATATATTCCAATAAAATGCTTCTGATGTATCTTCTTATAGCCATTCTTGTCTTGATTGTTCTGGTGCTGGCCGGATTTATTTTATCGTTGCGCAAAAAAATAGAGGATTCGAAAAAAGATGATTTGGCGAGCAATGATGACCGGATTGTGAGCAATCTGACGAATCAGATATCGCTCTTGTCGCAAACTCTGGGCACGATCCAAAAAAGCGTCGATCAGCGGCTTGGGGAAAATACGGGGCGGCTCGACAACGCGGCCCGTTCCTATGGCGAAGTTCAAAAACAACTGACGCATCTTCAGGATGAAGTGCGGCGGGTTCACGAAGTCGGAAAAGACATCTCATCGCTCCACGAAATTCTTCGGGCTCCCAAGGTGCGAGGCGTGATGGGCGAGATCTGGCTTGAAAAACTGCTTGGGCAAATGCTTCCGCAAAACCACTATGAATGCCAGTATGCGTTCAAGAGCGGGGAAAAAGTGGATGCTATCATCCGTCTCCAGGACAACATCATTTCAGTGGATTCAAAATTTCCTCTGGAAAACTTCAAGAAAGCGATTGAAACTCAAAATGAGGAAGAGCGAATCAATTTCAAAAAACAGTTCGGTCAGGATGTGAAAAAGCACATCAGTTCCATTTCCGACAAGTATATTTTGCCAGGAGAGGGGACGATGGATTTCGCGCTGATGTATATTCCCGCCGAGAACGTATATTATGAGATAGTGAACCACAACTTTGGAAACGTGAGCCTTTTCGACTTCGCGGTCGAGAAAAAAGTGATTCCTGTCTCTCCCAACACTTTCTATGCCTATTTGGGAACGATCATCATGGGGCTGAAGGGAATGCGGGTGGAGGAAAATGCCAAATTTATCCTTCAGAATTTGAGCAAGCTCATGGTTCAGTTTTTGAAAATCAGAAAAGATTTCGAATCTTTGGGCAGCCATATCAGGAACGCCCAAAACAAATTCGAGGCGACGGACAAACGCTTGGGAAAGTTTGAAAATCAACTGGAAAAATCAGGCGAAAAGAAACTCGACGAGATCAAAAATGCAGTTCTAAGTGAAGCAAACACAGATGATTGAAAACAGGAAACCACAATTTATCGGCCGGTTCAAGCGTTTCTTTTGGCATGGGTTTTGGACTGATCCGGTGATATTTTTTTCGATTGTTCTGGCGCTGTTGGCGAACGTCAGTCTGTGGGTGGCACTTTTTCGGACAGTCGTGCCGACTGATATGCCCATAATCTTGAAATATAACATATATTTCGGAGTGGATGCGGTCGGAAATTGGAAGAGTTTGTTTTTCATGCCGACGCTCGCGGTCGTGCTTCTTTTTCTGAATCTGGTGCTTTCGAGATTTTTCTATTACAAAGAGCGGCTTGTTTCCTATCTTTTTGCCGGGGCGGCGCTTGTGCTGCAGCTTCTGATGGCAGTCGGGGTGATAAGCGCGATATTGATAAATTTTTAGTTTGCAATGTTCAATTATCCCAATCCCAGAGAGACCAATCCGCATGATCACAGGCTGCAAAGATTTTTCGAGATTATTCCCGGCATAATCACTTGGTTCACGCTGATCGGAATGTTTGTTTTTTCCTTCCTTATTCCGGTGTGGATCGCTGTTTTCATCATCGCTTTCGACATATATTGGCTTTATCGCACGGTGTATATTTCCGCCTATTCGATTTTGGCTTTCAAAAAAATGAAGCGCCATCAGTTGATTGATTGGATGGAAGCATGCCGAAAAATCGCGGATCCGGAAAATTTTTTGGAGGAAATAAAAGAAAGAATAAGCGGCTTGAAAAACGGCAAAAAAACAAAGATGCGCGTCCAAGCGCTCCAAGAACTCAGGAAGGAAATCAAGTCAGTGGCGCGCAACAAGGATTCCTTCATGGGCTGGAAGGATATATATCATGTCGTCATGCTCCCAACGGCCGGCGAAAGCCCGGAGATCATCGAGCCGGCCATTCAGGCGGTTGTCGATTCGAGTTTTCCCAACGAGCAATTCATCATCCTGCTCGCGACTGAAGAAAGGGAGGATGAAGAAAAAAGAAATCACAAAATCAGCTATCTCAAGAAAAAATTTGAGGGGAAGTTTTTTGATTTTCTGGCGACAATTCACAAAGTTGAGCCGGGCGAGATGAAAGCCAAGGCCTCGAACACGACTTATGCCGCGAAGATTCTGAAAAAATATCTCGAAGAAAAGAATATTCCGCTTGAACGTGTGATTCTTTCCAATTTTGATTGCGATACCTGCGTTCACAGCGAATATTTTGCGGCGCTCACTTTTCAATATATCACCGATCCGGAGCGGTTGCAGTTCGCCTATCAGCCGCTGCCGATGTATCACAACAACATTTGGGACACGAACGCTTTCGTGCGGATCATCGTCACGGGTTCAAGCTTTTGGCATATGGTTGAGGCGATGCGGCCGGAGCATATGGTGACTTTTTCATCGCATTCGGAGGCCTTCAAAACGATTGTCGACGTCGATTATTGGCCGGTGAACGTGATTTCGGAGGACTCGATCATCTATTGGAAATGCTACGATTATTTCGACGGAAAATACAAAGTGAAACCAATCTATCTTCCGGTTTCGCTCGACGCCGTGCTTGCCGACACCTATTGGCATACGATCCAAAACCAATACCGGCAAAAGCGGCGCTGGGCGTATGGGATTGAAAATTTTCCGCTCCTGGCGCGGGCATTCATCGCCAACCCGAAAATTCCGCTCCGCAAAAAAGCCAAACACTTATTCACTATGCTTGAAGGGCATTGGTCGTGGGCCACGAATTCTTTCGTCATCGTCCTTCTTGGGTGGCTGCCAGTCATCATCGGCGGGCCAAAGTTCAATGAATCGGTTCTCGCGCACAATTTGCCCTATATGACCCGCTATTTGATGAATCTTGCCCTGATCGGTCTCATTGTTTCGATGTTTTTGAGTCTGATGCTTCTTCCGCCGCGCCCCAAAAAATATTCGCGCAAACGCTATATCTATATGTTTCTGCAATGGATCTTGGTGCCAATCACGGCTCCGTTTTTGGGCGCTATGCCGGCCGTCGACTCCCAAACCCGCATCTTGTTCGGAAAATACTTCGGCGAATTCTGGGTGACGGAAAAGGTGAGGAAAAAAGATTGATAGATGATATTTTTTCCTTGCCATTGCGATTGTCTTATTATTGTCATCTCGACCGTAGCGTAGCGAAGTGGAGAGATCTACGTGGAATTTTTTCAAACAAGCAATTATCAAAACAAAATATAGATGAGCTACGACTACTGCGCAGTTTATATAATGACGAATAATTCAAGAACTTTGTATATTGGCGTCACCCGTAATTTACCAAGAAGAGTTTGGGAGCACAAAAATAAATTGCTTCCGGGATTTACGAAAAAATACAATATAGATAAGCTGGTATATTACGAACAGACTACAAATATTGTCAGTGCCATCGAAAGGGAAAAGCAATTGAAAAAATGGAGAAGGGAAAAGAAAATAAAATTGATTGAAGAAAATAATTCAGGGTGGGATGATTTGGGGGAGAACCTATAAACCATCCTTGTCATTCCGACCGAGTGAAGCGAGCGAAGAAATCTACGTGCTGAAGCGATGGATAGCAATATGCCGATACACGAAGATCCCTCGGCTACGCTCCGCTCCGCTCGGGATGACAATTAAAAAAAGTATTTTATGAAATAAAAAACGCGGGAACAGATTTTTGAGGTCTGTTCCCGCGGGGTGGCGGCTTACTTGTGGCTTTAGCTTTTTGACAAAAACTGCATCTCAAAGCTCGCCATTTTTTCCTCGGCCCATTTCTTTGTATTAAAGAAGTCAATCCATCGCCTTAACAAGTTCGCGTCATCATCGTTGTAGGCGATTCTGATAAGACGATCAATAATCGGACCGTACTGAAGATGGAGGCGTCGGATTTCCTGAACCTGTGGAATTACAAGCTCCGGAAGATCCTGCTTCTCAATATTAACCAATAGTGGCAGAAAAAGAGTGGCTATAAACAGGACAATGGCAATTGTTACCACGATGCCCACGAAGTGGGAAAAATCGTGGGTACTCCAAGACGAATAATCCACGAAATGTCCCAGGCAAGCGATGATTGCAACATCCAGCACCGCAACTACCCATTTGTAGTTTTCAAACTTGCCCCAGAAAGAATGTTTCAAGGAAAAACGCGCCAGTTTTTTAAGGAAATTATTCATTTGTCAGAATCTCCTTTGGAGAGGCTTATTTAAGCCAAAATTATTGCGATAATGGATACTCGCAATGTGTTATTCTATCACTTTCTAGTCAAAAAGTCAACCCCGCACCAATTCTCTGTCAAAGTGCATGGATACAATGTGATTCTGCAGAGGGATATCGTCGGAATTGGTGCGGGGTAAAGTGCCGATGAAATTTCTTCTTCCATTTTTATACTCATTCATCATTTCGACTCTGGCGATATTTTTTGTGCTGCGCGCGGAGAAAAATCCTAGAGCTCAACTCTCGGAAATGTTCCTAGAGTTGAGCTCTAGGAAAAAACGATTGGGAGGCGTGATTGTGATTGCGGTTTTTGTTTTGATGGTTTTGCTGGACAGAAATCTGGTCGTCACGCGTTCGATCGCCGGGATTTTGGTTGGGGGACTCATGATTTTGTTTTTTGGCCTTTGGGACGATTTAAAGAATCTAAGCTGGAAGTGGCAGTTGCTTTTTCAAATTATCATTGCGATTTCTGCAATTTCTTTCGGTGTTCGGAGCGGTTTTATCACCAATCCGCTTGGAGGTGTTTTTGTCCTGAATAATCCGGTAATATACTTTATAGTGTATACTGTATATTTCCTGCTCTTCATGAATGCTCTCAACTGGCTCGATGGGACGGATGGATTGGCGGGCGGAGTGACGCTGGCGTCTCTTGCGGCGGTATTCATCTTGAGCTTCAAGCCTGAAGTCAACCAGCCGGCGGTGGCCATCCTTTCGGCAATGGCGGGCGGGGCGGTTCTTGGGTTCTTGGTTTTCAATTGGAATCTTGCCAAAATAATGGCGGGAACAAGCGGAGCGTGGTTTTTTGGGTTTCTTTTGGCCAGCTTATCAATTTTTGCCGGAGCCAAGATCGCGACGGTGATGATGGCGGCTCTGATCCCTATAATTGATCTAATTCGGGTAATTTCAGAAAGATACAGTGCCGGCCAATCGATTTTTCAAAAAGACCGGCGGCATTTGCACTATTTGTTGCTCGCGCGAGGTTTTGGCCAGAAGCAAATATTCTTTTTCTATTTTCTGGCGAGCATCCTGATCGGCGCTTTGGCGCTCAATTTGAACGCAATCGGAAAATTGGTTATGATGGGAATAGTGGGGGTAATTTATATTGTTTTAGTCAAAAAGATAACCAAAAATTCTCCCCCTTTTCCAAAGGGGGATTAAGGGGGGATTTTGAAACGTCGAAGTTCAGAAATCCCTCTCCAGCTCTCCCTTTCCGAAAGGGAGAGGGTTCAACGTTATGCAAAATAAAACCAAGATCAAAATTTTCATCGGTGTCGTCGCGGCAATAGTCATCGCGATCATTGCCAACTATGTCTTGAGCGAGGTGATTGCCCTCAATGGGAATAAAATTGATCACGTATATGTTCGCGATGTGTTGGTGAAAGCCGAGGTTGTGAAAACGGAAGCCAGAATTGAAAAAGGGTTGGGAGGCAGAGCGAGTTTGGCAGACGGGAGAGGGATGCTGTTTGAAATGCTCGAATCCGAGCCTCAGCATTTTTGGATGAAAGGAATGTTGTTTCCCATTGATATCATTTGGATCGAAAATGAGAGAGTGATCGGTTGCGAGAAAAATATTTCCCCGAGCGATCAGAGGATTTTCATATCTCCGTCCGATGCCGGATATGTTCTTGAAGTTCCGGCGGGATTTTGCGATCAGCATGATGTGAAAGTCAATGATGAAGCGAGGATATAAAATTACTTGCGAAAATATGATCAGTTTGCTAGACTTCCGAAGACCTAGCAATTCTTAATTTTTAAAGCGCTAAGAAAGATATGCCCAAATTCAAAATAACAGAAAAAACCGTCAATTTCCTGTTGATCTTCATCTTGGGATTTTTGGTCGGAGTGGCGCTCAAATCGGAGGCGCAAAAGAGAGTCACGATCGGATACAGCGACTATCTCGTTCCGAAATACAAGCAAGATATCAATTTGATGGCGCCCGCTCCTGCTCCAACCGCGCCGCAAGATCAAGAGCAAGGCCCAGCTCCCGACGGTGGTCAGGACGTTGCTCCTCAAGATCAACAAAATCCGCAGACAGTGCCGGCTCCGGAAGATGTTCCAACTCAACCCCAGCAATAAGTCAATTATTTATTTAAAAATATATTATGGCCGAGGAAATCAAAAACGAGGAGGGGAAAGAAGAAGAAACGGAAACGAAAGAAGGTTGTGAAAAAAAAGCAGGCGATCTCAAAAAGCGGACCAAAAATTATTTGTCGATCATTATCTTGCTCGCCGGTCTTTTGGTCGGAAGCATATTTGTCGACGTGGCCCAATTTGTGAGCCGGCAAGGAATTTCTCCGCGGGCTCTGCGCCAGCTCGACGTGATTCCACTGGAAGGACGAACGTGGGTTGCCTACAATGAACCGGTTGTCACTGTTCAGGTGGTGAATGACAGCAATTGCAAAGAGTGCGATGTGACCGACGCCGTCAAAATGCTCAAAAGGGTGATGCCGACCCTGCTCGTCAAGGAAGTCCAGTTTGACAGTGAGGATGGAAAAGCCTTGATCGACCAAATGAAAATCAAGAGCCTTCCCGCTTTTGTTTTTGACGACAGCGTGACGAAAACGGACATCTATACCCAGGCGCAAGACGTTTTTCAGAAAGAAGGAGACAATTATACCATCGATACGGCTCAAATCGGCATCCAGCCCGGGAAATACTTGACCCTGCCGACAATCAGCGCGGATGACGCGCAATCGGGACCGGCGGACGCCAAGGTGAAAATGATCATCTTCAGCGATTTTCAGTGCCCGTATTGCTCGGCGTTTTATATTCAGGACGTCAAAAAAGCGATGGCGGACTACAAAGATAAGGTTTTGTTTGTATGGAAGGAAGTTCCACTTTCAATCCATGACAAAGCGGTGGACGCGGCTATGGCGGCCGAATGCGCCAATGAGCAAGGAAAATTTTGGGAAATGGCTGACAAACTCTATACTGACCAAAAAACTTGGAGCGCTGCCAAAACTTTCAACGCAACTCCATACGCAAGCACGATTTCCGGTCTGAATCTGCCTCAATTCAATCAGTGTGTTTCATCCAAGAAATTCCAGGACAAGATCAATGCCGACAACCAAATGGCTCAAGATTTCGGAATTTCCGGCACACCAGCCTTCTTCGTGAATGACCAATTCTTCGGCGGAGTCGTGCAGTATGATCAACTCAAGCAAGCGATCGACGCGCAATTGGCAAAATAGCATCCAAAACCTAGTCTTTAGTTCAGAAATCGGGTCTTGCGGCCCGATTTCTTTTTGTATTTTTTTGTTTGTGATATAATGTCAGATATGAAGTTAAATAAGAAAATTTTTGAAATAATTTTCCACGCGCGGGGAGGGCAGGGAGCCAAGACGGCGGCCGAGCTTTTGGCGCAGGCGGCGCTTCGCGAAGGCAAGTTTGTGCAGGCCTTTCCGGATTTTGGGCCGGAGCGCACAGGCGCACCTATGAAGACGTTCGTCCGCATATCGGACGAACCGATTCGGACGCACGAGCCGGTGGTTGATCCGGACGCGGTGATTTTGATGGATGAGACACTTCTTGGGATTGTGGATGTTTCCAGAAATCTTGATGAAAATGAAAACCTGATCGTGAACTCGACGAAAGACCGGGAAACGATCTCACAAAAAACAGGCTATGTTGGAAATATTTTTCCCATTGATGCCACGGGATTGTCGGCCGAAATCATAGGCGAGCCGCGTCCGAACACGGCGATTTTGGGAAAATTGATCAAAATCACCGA
>Ga0172375_10011804_pt1 | contig 11049 bp, 4 predicted proteins | sample LakKiv1m_FD_114537 | JGI IMG/M metagenome (GOLD analysis project Ga0172375, IMG submission 114537) | Freshwater microbial communities from Kabuno Bay, South-Kivu, Congo - kab_092012_11.1m | ecosystem: Environmental > Aquatic > Freshwater > Lake | place: Democratic Republic of the Congo... | reverse complement strand
GTTGAAGTAGAGAGAATAATAACCCTGTGCGGAGTTGTTGCTTCCTGTGGTGTTGGAGAAGAGAGAATAATAACCCTGCGCAGAATTGTTGCTTCCGGTAGTGTTGAAGTAGAGAGAATAATAACCCTGTGCGGAGTTGTTGCTTCCTGTGGTGTTGGAGAAGAGAGAATAATAACCCTGCGCAGAATTGTTGCTTCCGGTAGTGTTGGAGCGGAGAGAATACACGCCCTGTGCGGAGTTACCGCTTCCTGTGGTGTTGGAGCGGAGAGATTGATAACCCTGTGCGGAGTTGTTGCTTCCGGTAGTGTTGGAGTAGAGAGAATACATACCCTGTGCAGAGTTGTTAACTCCTGTGGTGTTATATCTCCCAGCATCTTTGCCTATAAATGTATTAGCAAGTGAGTTAAGGGTGTTTCTAATTTCAAAAGAGTTAGTCCCTGTGCTGTCTTGAATAGCATAAGTAGCAGAAGATGTACCTGTTATTTGTTTTATAGAGATAACTATTGTTCCGTTAAAATCTGTAGTAGGAGTGATAGAAAGTGAGCCTGTTGATATAGCTTTTGGCCCCCAAGCACTTGTAGCTGTATATGCTCCTGATGTTACTCCTCCAAATGTAATAGTAAATGAACCTGCTGTTCTTCCTGTTACAGTAAATGCTATTTGATAAAGGTTTCCATTTACCGCCGCCAAAGTATTTGTAAGTGCTGTTGTGTTTCCAGTAGTGTGAGCAAACCCTGAAGAGAAGTCCCCAGTCCAGTCTGTTGATGTCCAGTTTGAACTACTTAATAATTCACTTCCCAATGTTGCACTTTCAAGTGCTGTTGTAGATTTTTGAGTGAGTTGGTTAGATGGTGAGGTGGTCCCAATACCGACGTTACCGTTCATTATTTGAATGTCCCCGTCTCCTAGTATCCTCATCCCCTCAACTGGTGTTCCAGAAGTTTTAGTTCTAAAAGCTATAAATCCAATATCATTATTATATTGATTATCTAAAAATACTCCTGCCTGATTATTATTCCACGCAAGTGAACCTCTTGTATTCGGAGACCCTCCTATTAAAATTTGTCCAGACCTATAATCGCTGTCAACAGAACCACCGCCTTGAAAAATGGCTTGTGCTACACTTGCTCCTGTTGTTGGAGCAGTTCTATTATCTACATCAAGTTTCGCCCCTGGCTCCGTTGTCCCAATACCGACGTTGCCATTCGTTGTATCTATGTTTAAAACATTTGTAGTTCCATCTGCTTTGTTAAATTGGATAGCAGTTGTGGAATCAGAATCTGGATAGATTTTAGGAGATTTTAAACCTACATTGAATAAAGGAGCTCCGTTTATTACAGTTTGCGGAGTTGTTTGGTCTATTTTTAAGAAAGTAGAATAATCTATTATATCATCTGCTTTTAATTCATCAATCTGACCCTGTAAGCCCATAGCCAACTTACGGAAGTCTGGCATCCCTAAAATATTAATATTCTTTTTCAAGTTCTCGCTGAAATTATCTTCAAAGAAATTACTAAAAAAGCCACTTAGCTCTTTTTCGCCAGGAACTTTAATTTTAGAAATCTTTTTATTTAAGTCGTTAAGTTTCTCTTTTAGTTTGCTGTCATTATATTCAACCCTTTCTTTAATGGTTTCCTTGATTGGTCTTTTTTCTATTATCCTTTCTACTATTTGGTTTTGAATAATGGGTGGCTTAACATATTTCTTAGCAACCGTTTCAGATACCTTTAAAGAAACCTTTTCAGAAACTCTTTCAGCTACTTCTTCGGCAATTCTGATAATGTCATCTTCGGTAGGAATATAACGATTAGAAATTTCTTCTAGTTTTGATTGAGTTTCTTCAGCTAGTGCGACCATACCTTCCTTTGACATACTAGTGACCTTTTCTTTTATTTCTCGGTATTCTTCAAGTGTAAATCCGTGACTTTCAAGAATAGATAATCTGGCTCGATTAACAAGCTCATCATATTCAGGAGATAATAAGCTAATACCACTATTAATGGCTTCTTGTTCCAGCTCTTTATATACCTCTTTTAAAAGCCTGGCTATTGTTTTAAATTCTTTTGTTGTCATAATTAATTAGTTGCTTTCATATAATACCAGATGATTAAACATAGGATTGTGAAAAATATAATCTCTCCGATGTCGATAGTAAAGATACTGTCAAAGACAGATAACTTTACATTGCTGTTAAAGAAGTCGTTTAAAAACAATTTACTTAGGGACATATGTTTTTTCAAATTTATTTAAAACTCCGTTCTCTAATAATAATCTTTCAAGGGCTTTCTTTTTATTCCACTCAATATAGGTCTCCTGTATATCAGCGTCTATTGGTTGTATTTTAGCACCGACATTTCTTAAAAGCTCTTGGGTTAAATTTCTCTTAGTTGTATCATCTACCTCACCCATAGCACCGACTATTCCTCGTTGTTGTCTTTCGCCCTTTTCATTATAACCACCAGGCAGTTGGTCTCCTACTAGTGGGGGAGCCATAACCTTTGTTATATAAGTCATTAAATCTTTGAGTTGTTTTTCTGAATTATCAGTGTCTTTCCATATCTTGTTTCCGTAGAAGTCTTTATTCTTAGCTAATGAGCTAATCGTCTGTAAGAATGGGGACTTGTCTATTAATGACTGGGGGATGCTTTCAGGAACACCAGTCTCCATACTAACTGACCTTTCCCAGAAATTTCCAGATATTAAGTCGCCAAATGGAAGGATGTATGTAAGGTCAAAATATGCTGACCGACCATTCTTATCTTTCATCGGAAGTTTTATATAGAATCCGTCTTTAACCCAAGCAGGTTCAGACGCTCTTTCTCTATCAGTTTCTTCTATGTCAGATAGTTTTTCAATAGACTGTTTTATTTTACCTATATTAGAAATTCTTGTCGGTGTCTTGTATGCCGCTTCTAAGACGACTGGAGTTGATTTAACTGTAAATGTTATAAATGGAAGTCCGAATAAACTTTCTCTTAGTTTACGGACAAATGGGGTTACTTGGGCATAATTAAATGTAGCTTGTTCTGCCATTCTCCAAGCATCTTCTGGTTGTAAATTTTTATACTTTCGATTGAAGATGTAGGCAGATAGCTTGGCAACATTCTCCTCACCCTGGTATAAATCCCCCAGGGACTTTTTCACTTTAGCCCATTGTCCACCAATTTTTTTACCGAAGCCGATAGCTTCTGGACTGTCTAATAGATTTTTCATTTCAGCCGAGGCAAATGTATCTACATTATATCCAAGTGATTTAGCCTCATCTATCCACTTACTAGAACCCTTAGCAACATCTCGCACAGCCTCAGCGTTAGTGGCGATTGTCCTGGGGTCAAAAGGGTTCATCCCTAATTTCCAGTAGTTTAAAATCTGATTAGAAATAATATTTCTGGCGTGGGTAGCTGGATTCATAATAACCTTAAAGAACTTAAAATTGGCAACCAATTCTTTCCTAAAATTTTTAGCGGAAGGTTCAACTACTTCTGTTAAATACTTTGAGATATTCTCAGGGACATATTTACCAGCCAGTTGTCCCCACTTTTTAGTATCAGCTATTTTAATAAATCCTTCTTGGGCAACACTTGTTCCAAATTTGTCTCCCACTGCTTTTAATAATTTAGCATTCTCTACATCTTTTGTCAAGTCAAAGGCACTCTTAAATAGGAGGTATGCTGGGTTATCTATTTGACCAAGCTCTTTCATTTTCTCTGGAGTAAGCCCCTCAACTCTTTTCTTAACACCTTTAATACCAGATTTTATACTAGCGAATAAACCCTTTTTATTAGCTAGCTCATATTCGGTATAAGCATTTTTAATATATTGTCCAAGATTTTCTTCGTATTTTCCCTTTGATAATATGCCTAAATCAACAGCTTCTTTTCCAAGACTATCTATTTTATTATAAAAATTAGAAACTATCTCAAACTCTTCTGGCTTTAAAACCTTTGCTCCATTATTAGCTTTATTCCAGATATCAGTGAGTTGGGATTTGGTTTTGATGACATTTGGATTTGTTATTATCATCTCGTTTGCCTCTCCACCTTGTTTAAGAAAAACACCATCATATCCTTTTTCTTTTAACAAACTTGGTATTTTCGCTTTTGATTCTGTGGAAAAATCTTTTAATCCAAGTTTTGTTTTTAGTTCTGCAAAATCATTCACCTTTAATATATTGCCATTAGTATAGACTTCTTGTGGGGAAAATATTTGAACTCCGTTTTTCCTACCATAATAAGAAGCCGTTTGATAATCTGGTGTTAAATATATTCCTGAAATTTGATTTTCACCACTTCTACCAAGATTAGATGATGGTTTTAACTTTGTTAAATTTTCAACAGTTGAGCCGTGATAAAGAGGTGTCCCCTGTGCCTTCACAAACTCATCGGCAGTCTTATACTTGTGGGCTTCTTGAATAAGGGGGTTTTCGGCTTGTAATTCTGACAACGACCGTCTGACAAATCTACCATCTTCACCAGTTTTTAAAATTTTACTAGCGATGTCATTATTAATACTAGAAACTCCCCTAGCCATATCAGCAATTGCTTGCGTCGATACAGCAATGTTTTTAGTTGACCGTTCAAATGTTTCCTTGAATACTGGGTCAGCCCCGTTCATCCAAGCAAATTTAGACGCTAAGTATTTACCGAGCTTAGTTCCACCCTCTAATGCTTCATATGTTTTCTCTGTTCCTTCGATAGCCTTAGTAGCCATTTTACCAAACACCGCTTCTTTGCCTAATTTAAGTGCCTTAGCAAGTCCGGGGACTTTTTTAACTATTGTGGCTGGAGCAATATATGTTAATGGGTCAAAAGCAATATCAAGAAGTGTGCCAGCTATAATTCCTGGCAAGCCCTTATCACCTAAAGCATCTTTATCCGTAAAACTAGCCCTAGTTTTTACTCCTTCTAAAAACGACTTTCCCTTAACAACACCGACTACTCCATATTGAGCAGCGTTTATCACATCAAAAATACCAGAGATAACCCCACCAGAAAATATTTCTTTAGTCTTTTCTCCTTGTTGAGATTTTAAAATAGTATCAGCTTCTCTTTGAAGTCCATTATTAACAGCCATAGAATACAAATCTCCTGAACTATCTGTTTTCTTGGGTTTAAATAATGACGGTGTTTTAACATAACCAGCCGCCCCTGGTAATTTACTACCAGATTTATTTTTTTTTATTGCTTCACTGGCTATCGCCATAAGTTTTTATTTTATAGTCCAAATAGATTACTCCAAAAAGATTTTGTCGGAGTAGCGACCGCTGGAGTAGTAGTCTGTTTTTTACTTACCCCATAAGAAGAATTGAACGGTGTGTTAGTAAAAACACTTTTCTGTCGAGGTACTGGTTGAGGAGTTTTTCCATCCTTCTTCTCTAATCCTTTATTAACATCACTCTCCATTTTATCTCTAGCTTCTTTAGTAAAGTCGCCAGTTTCCTTATCTACTAGAGCACCTGACATAGTAAGTAATCCATTTATTTGCTGGTTATAATTTACATCACTAAGCATTCCCTGTTTTTTAAGAGCATCAAGATAATTAATTGTATCAGTCCAAGTATCACCTGTTTCTGGTAAGGTAATATTCCCTACAGTAATACCCTTAGGGGTTGGTGTTCCGCCACCGCCACCTGTCTTTAATTCTCCACCAGCTCTTTGATATTTAGCGAAGGCGGTTTCTAGGCTATCATTAATATTAATACCAGCCTTATAATTATTTTCAATTAATCCAGCCACTATATTCAAACGATTGGCATTGTCTTGTCTAGCAACATCGAGTTGTTTTAAACGATAATCGTAAGCATCCTTATAAATATTACTCATCCCATCGAACAAGTCTTTATTCATATCCCTTATTAAGAGGGCTTGCTGATATTCTCTCTCGTATTGAGCGTTGGCTAGGTCGGCAGCGTCCTTTAAGAAAGACCGAGCTGTATTATAATCCTCATTCATTAAAGAAAGGGTAGCTGTCTTGGCATTTATATTAGCTGCCTTTTGATTTAAAACAACCGCAGCATTTCTTTCTATTTGAGATAATTGGTTGTTAATAAAACTCATTGGGGCTTTACGACCCATAGCTTGAGCGATTTGAGCATCCTTAACAGCAACAGTATTATTGTAATCAACAGTTAAGGCTTCTAGTTCGGCACGAGCTTTCTTGCGGTCAGCCATATATTCAGAGTACATCTGATTAAGAGAGTTAATCGCTTGAGTTGTTTGGTCTTGTCCTCTCCCTGCAAGTTTATTAATCAAACCTTGCTTTTGTGTAAGTTGGGCTTGAAGAATTGCCGTTTTCCCAGCAGTAATCTTATCAAGAGTTTCATCACCAGTTTTAAAGCCAGCCAAAGCACCCATTACATTTGAGATGTCTGGTGTTCCATATTGACCAGTAGGGGCATTTACTTGACCAGCATTTTGTATTCCATCGACACTCCCTGGGGGTGTATTTGGTAAGGTGAAGGATGTTTCTTTTACTGTCCCCTCTTTCGGGACTACTCCAGGGTTTAACACTACCCGCCCATCAGAAAGTCGTTGATACTGGTCTGGAGTATATGCTTTCATCAACTCTGGATTAAGTATCTGCCACTGTTTATTAGTATTAGCTGGAGTAGTAGTTGTTAAAGCTGGTAAGCCCGATACAAATGGCGATGTGATTAAGCCATCTCCATAATCATAGAATGCTGTTTGAGGTGAGTATGGTTGATAACCTAAAGCCCCCTGATAAACCTCGGCAGTAGCTGGAAGATTTTTGGGAGTTTCAACTGCTGCATAATTACCAGCAGTTGCCCCAGCAGCAAAACCAGCAGGAGCTGCCCCATATGTTGTCTGTCCTGTTTGGGTGTTATATGTCTGGAATGTCGAGCCTGGATTGATAGCATAGCTACTCGGCATATTGAAAGTAGAATTACCTACTCGGATTGTTGCCATATTTATTATATTATTTCTCTAATGATTTTTTTTAAAATTGTTTTTATATCTTCTATTGTTTCACAGTTTTCTATCTGTATTTTTAAAGCCTTCCTTTTATTAACTGGATTAAATTCTATAAGGTTGTATATATTTTCGTCATAAAATATTCTATCGTCGGATACTCTTTCTATTTCACCAGTTTCTTTGTTGATTAATTTAAAAGACATATTAAATAGCGAGTTGATAAATAAGAAGTTTGTCAGTAGCAACGGCTCTACCAACCTTAACTGAATTAACCCCGGCGGTGGGAGCAATATCACCAGAAGCACCTTTTTCTAATGCTCCCATAACAAAATATAAATCATAAGATAAATTATTCCAAGTTGGACCAGCATTTAAAATCCACATACTTCCACCTCCATAAGTTGTAGCATTAGAATGATTACTAAAATAATAATTCGAGGCATCATAACTACCAGTTCTTTCTAGTTTAAAAAAATATTGAGTAGAGGCAGTTAAATCAACTCCAGTAAAAGTAAATGTTACTTCTGTATAGTCTGCCGCAGAAAGAGTAGAACCATCTAATAGTGATGAAGTATAAAGAGCCGTATCCTTATCTGCCATAGTGCAAATTTTACAAACAATATTATCAGTCGGTAATCCACTCTTTTTAAGGTTGAACTTAACATATCCAACTCTAGTAAATTTTGTATCTAAAGTAATTGATTGCCCACATTTAGCATTGGAAGAACTTTCTCCAAAAGTAATATTACCATTAAAAGTTCCAGCACCAGTTTTTTGAGTTTCATCATAGGTTGAACTAGCATTTTTCTTCAAATAATAAGTTGAACCGACAGATAAGTCGCTAAATCCACTTATAATTCCATTGAACTGGACACGCTTAGTCTGTCCATCAGTTGCAGTCTCTATCAAGAATCCAGTATAAGCTGTTTTTCTTGTGGTAGTATCATCGCAACTTACAACTTCTCCAGCATCATAAGTAACATAACTAGCATAAACCTTAAAATACCAATCATAGTTATCATTACCAGTCCAACTACCGCCACTATTAGAGGAGTTAGCAAATCTTCCACCTGAGTATGGAGAACCAGTATTTTGATAATAACAATTTAATCTGTTTGATGAGTTCCCACTTGGGACAGAGGCAACAATGGCATAAACACCTCCAGGTAAAACAGCCAGTGGGGTGTCAAAAGTAAAAGTATACTCACCCTCAGCCACAATATCGGTCGCTGTAATTGACTTGGTAACCAATGCTGAACCAGCGGGAAGGTTGGTTGATGTTGCGTAAATAGCGACATTTAAATTTCCAGACGGAGAACCTACCTTGGAAAGTCTTAAAACAACACTATCTATCTGGTCTTTTGTTAATGGGACAGTAAATGTTTGTGCCTGCCAATAAACTCCGCACAAATCTTGATTAGAATTTTGGCTTGTATTAGATGCTATATTAGTTGAGCTTGATATTGGCGGTATATTTATATAGACAGGAACAGGAGTAGTAACAGTAATGTCCTCTCCTATTGGCATTAGGTTGGTTATTGGAGCATCAATAATAGATACACCAGTAACAGCTAACTGTGTCCCGTCCCAAGTAAGATAACTACTAGTTCCATCTCCCAAACTAAACTTATAAGCACTTGTGTCATACCCTAAAAAGAAGCCAGTCCCAGAATTATAGCCTGATTGTCCGCCCTTGATATATCCGCTAGAATTAATAGTCATATTTCCAGCGGTAATCGTTCCTAAATCAGCCGCTATTGCTGATAGAGTAGATACATTCATCTTGTTGGCGGTGATAGTATTTCCAGCTATTTCATCGGCAGTAATTGTAGAAGCGGCAATGTTGTCAGCAGTGATTAGTTTAGAAGTCCCACCAGTTCCACCAAATACCTGAAATTCAGCATCTTTAGGAGAAGCAACATTATTAGCGACAGCGATTAAAATTTTTCCAGCCCCGACAGCATTAGAGGCAGTAGTTGATTTTTGTAAAACGGTTGTTGATGTGGCTAGGCTAAAATAAATATAGGTAGTGGCAGCCATATTGCCAGTGTTGCCAGCGTCTATTGCGTAAGTTGTCCCGTCTGCTAATGTTAAAGTTCCTGCTGTCCAAGCGACAACTTGATAATCAGTCGCACTAAATACCCCAGTAAACTGCCAGCTTTGTATTTCAAGAGCCGAGCCTGATGCTATACTAGCTAGAACAGCTTGGGAAATATAAGCCCCATTTAAAGTAAACCCAGTAGAGCCGTCATAATGTAAATATTTTGTTGCTGGGTCACCTATTCTAAACTCATAATCAGTCCCATCTTTTCCTATAAAAATACCCGCCCCAGTTAAAGGAGCAGATGCGTCACCTATTAAAATTCTTTCAGCGGTTGATTGAAGTTTAACTTTACCGCTTGATAATTCAGTCGCTGCTAATGTCCAACCACCAATAGTCCCGCTGGTAGCAGTTAAAACCCCAGCTTCAGTTACTCTAAATGGAGCAGACGAAGGAGTGGCGTGTCCCGCCCAAAATCTAATATCATCTCCAGCAGTAACGGTAGAGGATAAGCCAGTTGTCCCAGCGACATCGGTTATATTATCTGAGTTAATAACCCAGCCACCAATATTACCAGTTGAAGCAGTTATATTACCTCTAAAAATACCATCAGAGGCTTCTAGTTTTCCATTAGAAAACAGTTTCCAGCCGATTGAACCAGCTCGATAATTACTTGATGAAAGGTCAGAACCTATCGGGCTATTAGTCCCACCAGTGTTAGTTGTGGTTGTAGAGCTAGCCCCAACTTGTCCAGCTGGGGTAACGCTTAAGCCAACCTGTCCTAATCCATTTACAAGCTCATCCCAAGTTAATTGTCTGACAACATCAGGTGATATGTCGATTATCTCCGCCATTTTAATTATAAGCACCAAAGACTTTGATGCCTTTTATATTAACTGTCTTGCTAGCACTGCCATTAGCATAGTTCAATTCTATTCTAAAGTTTTCTGTTATCTTTCCGTTTATCTTATATAAAACAGTTGTCACCGCCCCTAGCTTGGCGTATGAGATTGTGTCAGAATAAATTGTTGTTCCTTGATTATTAACGAGCGACCAATCAACCCTCGCTCCACTTTCTAGTTTTTCAAAATTAAATCTAACTGAATCTATTTTAGAAACACTCCCCGAACCAGTAATATCAAACATTAAAGACTTCCAAGTTGAGCTTACATCGTATCCAGAGAACTTAGCTAGCTGGTAAGAGGTGGTTTGATTAGAGGCAATAATAGGAGTGCCAAAAGGACAGGCGACACCACCAACTGTCGAATAGCCACTATCAGCTAATTGAAAAAGTTTAGTTGGTAAGTCTTTATCTCCAGAGCCAAAGGCAAAAATAGAACCGTTTGAATCCCAGATAATATAATCCTTATAGCCAGTAATTTGATAGAAGGCTGGTAATGCTCCAGTATAGTTTGCTAAATCAACAATAGTCCCATCGCTGTAATATCCTAACTTATAACCACCAGTTGAAGTAATATCTTGATAGAATACAAACAGAACTCCGTTCTTAGTATATAATCCACCAATCGCCCCTATCATAGGAATTTCATATTCCCAACTATCTGATGTTCCGTCCCATAAATAAAGAGAGCCAGTCACCTTATTTGAACCTGTTAAATTTGGTTTAATAGCAGATATCCAGAGCTTCCCGTTATTCCAAGCGATTGATTGGACAACTGTTCCTGTCGGTAGGTCTAGAGCTTGTGGTTGGAATTCAGATGCGTCACCATCATAAGAGGTAACATAAGCACCATTAGCGATATACATTAAATCATTACCACCAGCAATAATTTGGTGAGGAGTAGACGATAAAGCAGCTTTTCCAGTTGGGACAGTTGAACCCCAGTCATCGTCAAAAGTGGAGGTCATATCGTATTTACCAATATCGCCAGCTGCTCCAGAGTGGTTATATGAATAGTATAAAGCCCCTTGATAATAACAGACATCTTCTCCAAGCTCACCTGTGACAGTTTCTTTATCTATTGTGTGTGGCCAAATTCCAGCGTTAGTAACAGCAGTATTAGTAAACTGATATAACTTTGCTCCGCCAGTTCCATAGGTATAACCATCAGTAAC
>Ga0172375_10011801_pt1 | contig 11051 bp, 9 predicted proteins | sample LakKiv1m_FD_114537 | JGI IMG/M metagenome (GOLD analysis project Ga0172375, IMG submission 114537) | Freshwater microbial communities from Kabuno Bay, South-Kivu, Congo - kab_092012_11.1m | ecosystem: Environmental > Aquatic > Freshwater > Lake | place: Democratic Republic of the Congo... | reverse complement strand
CCAGGTTTTTGGTATCGACAAAAAAACAAAATAACAAATACCGGCAAATTCGCCCTTAAGCATCATCATTTAGACTCATTGCCCCCAATAGATAGAGTGCTGACAAAATGGCAATTATACGCCTTTAATAACACCAATTTTAAATACAAGCCAAGTGCCTATATTATGACCGGCCGCGACTGTTGGTGGGGAAAATGTACGTTTTGTTCATGGATATCGATTTTCCCAGGCGGGAGTTTTCGATTTTTTTCAGTCAAACACACCGTTGATGAAATTGAATATATGGTCAACAATTTTGGAATCAGAGAAATATTTGACGATGCTGGCACACTACCAATCGGACCATGGCTCAAAGAATTTTGTGAAGAGCTCATTAAGCGAGGATTGCACAAAAAAGTCACTATGGGCTGTAACATGCGCTTTGGCGCCTTAAACCAAGAGCAATACAATCTAATGGGTAAAGCTGGTTTTAGATTTATTCTTTACGGTCTTGAATCGAGCAACCAAAAAACTCTCGACATGATTGAAAAAAATACCAAAGTAGCCGACGCTAGATCCACTTTAATAATGGCCAAAAAGGCAGGACTGGAACCACACCTAACTATTATGATTGGCTACCCATGGGAAACTCGTCAAGATGCCGTCAATACTTTAAATCAAGCTCGCGATTTATTCAAAGAAGGCTTGGCTGATAGTATGCAGGCAACTATCGTCATCCCGTATCCAGGCACCCCACTGTTTGCACAATGTCAAAAAGAAGGTTGGCTGACCACTACCGACTGGAATGATTATGATATGCGCCACCCGGTTATGAAGTCCTCAATTTCAGACAAAGAACAACTTCAATTAGTTCAAGATTTATTCAAAGGTATCTTGACTCCAAAATTTTTAATTAGAAAAGTTACCTCCATTCGAAATTTTGACGATGTCAAACATCTTTTTAATTATGCCATCAAGTATCTTCAAAAACTCAAAGATTTTCCGGTTAACAACATTGCTTAAAATATATGGATTCTATTGGACAATCAAGTTTATTCCTCATTATCTAGTTCGACTTTATCGTCAATATTTTAAAAATTCATACTCTCAATACGGCGAAGACTTAATAATTGAAAATCTTCTAAGAAAGAAAATAATAACCTACATTGACATTGGCTCAAACCATCCGCAAAAATTTAATAATTCCTATCACTTTTACTTAAATGGCAGTCACGGGCTAGTCGTCGAACCAAACAAAGAGCTAATCAATCTACACCGTCAAAAAAGACCATTTGATATTAGTCTAAACATTGGCATTTCAAATAAATTATCATCCAGGTTTTTTTATCAACTATACCCAGACGTAGCTTCTACTTTTTCCAAAACAGAATCAGAAAAAAGTCAGAACAATGGTGCTGTTTTGATTTCTCAAAATAAAATTAACACTAATACTCTAAAAAATATTATGAAAAAATATTTCCCAACACATCAAATTGATTTATTATCGGTAGACACCGAGGGTCACGACATGAAGGTATTAACAGGAAATGATTGGGAAAAATATCGTCCCACTATTATATGTGTCGAAACACTCCATGATACCGGAGTTCACCAATATTTACTTAAACAAAAATATATTCGAGTTTTCCAAAACCCAATTAATTCGATTTATGAGACAATATCTGGTAGATGAAACAGGCTAAAAAAACGATATTGCTCTATTTTCCATCTCCTTTACCCTACGAACGCAATTGGAATGGAGTACCTCTGGCATTATTGGCAATTTCTCGAATCTTAGCGACTGAAAATTATGATATTCAAATATATTCTCACCATCTTCAGAAAGATCATCTCAAAAAAATCCTAAAAAATGGCAAAAAATCAATTTGTTTAGGTATTAGTGCCATGACTGGTTTTCAAATATATGACGGCCTAAAAATTGCCACCGCTTTCAAAAAGAAATATCCTCAAATTCCAATTGTTTGGGGGGGTTGGCATCCTTCAATATTACCGATGCAAACAATTCAAGATTCTCACGTTGACATAATCGTCAAAGGTCAGGGCGATATAACCTTTACCGAATTAGTTCATGCTCTCGATAAGCATAAAAGTTTAAAAAACATTTCCGGTATTATATATAAAAAAAATAATAAAATAATTGTCAATCCAGACAGGAAACCGGTTGATCTCTCAACTGTCCCACCTTTACCTTTTCACTTAGTTGATGTCAAAAATTGTACTCTGGTAACGGAATACGGTCAAAGGACCGCTCCATATATTAGCAGTTACGGCTGTCCACATCGATGTGCATTCTGCGTCGAAGAAATTGTTAATAAACGTAACTGGAAAGGTGTCCCTGCCAATATAGTTTTAGATGAGTGGGAAAATATGGTCAATAAATATCACATAGATTCAGTAGCCATTTATGATAGTAATTTTTTTGTAGACGAAAATAGAGTTCGCCAGATATGCCAGGGAATAATTGAACGCGGATTGAATATTCGTTGGGGTAATGCCAATGGTCGAGCCGGACAGTTGAGCCGTTACAAAACAGAAACTTGGGAATTGATGGAGAAATCAGGTTGTGCCATGATTCTCACCGGCGCTGAATCAGGTTCACAAAACGCACTCGACTTTATCAGCAAAGATATGAATGTTAACGAAATTGTTAAATTTACCGAGCTTTGTGCCAAATACAAAATAAAAATTCTCTATTCGTTTTTAGTTGGGCTACCCTGGTCCAACGATCCAAAAGAAAATGACAAGTTTGTCGCAGGAGAGTACAGTGCCACGTTAAGCCTAATTGATAAATTACTCAAAATTTGCAATCGCAATCGCTATACCTATTATGTGTTTCTACCTTATCCGGGCGCTCCGCTATACAATCGTGCGGTCAATTTAGGTCTCAAAAATCCGCAATCGTTAAAAGAATGGACTAACTATCTTATGTCTCCAGAAAACGCCTTCAAGGAAACTGTTAGTCAAAAATGGATTAGTCATCAAGATGCACAATTAACAGCTATGTTGACTCAATATATTTTTGGCATTATGGATCGCGATACATATGATATGCTCATGCCCAGGCTCAGCAGCATATTTACCAAAACTTTGTTTGCATCAGGCTATTATATTGCTCTTACCTTGGTCACATTGCGGTGGAAATACAAATTCTTTAAACTTCCTCTCGATTATTGGCTATTTTCTTTAGTTCATAGATATGGCGGCATCCTCTAATCAAATTTTAGTTTCCTTTGTCATTCCCACATTAAATTCAGGAGATGTTCTCGATGCATGTCTAAAATCAATTAAAGTCCAACTTTTTTCCAATTCAAAGTATGAAATAATAATCTCTGACGGTGGCTCAAACGACAATACTATATCAATAGCTCAAAAATATCATTGTAAGGTCATTGATAACAAACTTAAATCAGCCGAATCTGGCAAGGCCTTGGGTATTAAACAAGCATCGGGCAAATACATTGCCTTAATCGACTCAGACAATATTTTACCTTCATCAAAATGGCTATCAAAAATGCTTTTGCCATTTAAAGACAAGCAGGTTATTGGCTCTGAACCCTGGAGTTACGTCTATCGCAAATCCGGTGGATTTATTGAAAGATATTCTGCTCTCACCGGAGTTAATGATCCTCAATCGCTTGTTTCCAGCAACTACGACAGAAAAAGTTATTTACGCTCTAACTGGAATGGTTTAAAAATACCTGTCGATAATTATCGATATTACCAGTCTTTCAATCTAAATATTCCACGACTTCCTTCGATTGGCGCAAACGGAACTATTTATAGAGCCAACTATATCCAAAAACGTTTTAAGTCAAAATATTTCATAGATGTAGACTTTTTTGCCAATATAAACTTACAAAATTACCAATTCAAATTTGCAAAAGTAAAGACGGGTATAATCCACTCCTATTGCGAGTCGTCAATTTCAAAATTTTTCAAAAAACAAAATCGTCGGATAACTGACTTGTATGTTTACAAAAACATTCGACCAAACAAACTAACCAAATCGCCAATAATTTCCAATATCAAATTTTCATTATATGTCATTCTTATATTTCCCATGTTAATTGATACTATTATTGGTTTTATCAAAAAACCGGATTTAGCTTGGTTATTTCACCCTCTTGCCTGCCTAATTACTCTATATATATATGCCATTGGCACCATAAAGTACAAATTAGGTATTCTGCAACCAATTAATCGTTTGCATTGGTCACAATGAAAACCATCCTTCATATCACTCCATTTTATGCACCAAATATTGGTGGGGTTGAAACACACCTGACCGATTTAATATCTCAATTAGATAAACAAAATTATCGCAATATAGTTCTAACATACTCACCACTAACAACCAATATAAATTATATATCTCACGAGACAATCAATCATATCGACATATATCGATTTAAGTGGATAGGCTACAATTTATTTCATAAATTAGAAAAATATCCGGTTGTAAATTTTCTTTACATCACTCCATATCTATTGATTCGTTCAGCGATTTGGATAACAACAAATCGACCTCAAATTGACATCATCCATTCTCACGGAATTAACGGTGCACTAATTGGCAATATCTTAAAAAAAATATTTTGTATAAAAAAACATATAGTCAGTATTTACTCATCTTATGATCATGTACCCTTAAATTCAATCACTACAAAATTAACCACAACTATTCTTAACTCTGCCGACAAAGTCTTAACTCAATCAAATATATCTATCAAGCAATTGACCAGTCTAGGTGTAAAATCATCACTTATCGATAGATATTTTCACTGGATTGATTTGGATCGGTTTAAGCCGAATAGCAAAATAAAATCTAAATCGTTTTCTATATTATTTGTTGGAAGAATGATACCTCAGAAAAACGCCTATTTATTAGCCAAAATCGCCAAAACTTTTCCCAAAGTTCAATTTAATTTTATTGGCACTGGCCCTGATTATCAAAAGATTAAAAAATTAAATTATAAAAATATAGATTTAATTGGCGACATACCATATACCCAACTTCATACCTATTACCAACAGGCCACAGTTCTATGTGTACCATCAAAATATGCTGAGGGGTGGGGTAGAGTATTAATGGAGTCAATTGCTTGCGGTACCCCTGTTATCAGTTCCAATCTAGGTGCAACCACTGAAGCATCTGATAATACTGTCGCCATATTGATAAATCCAACTCGTAATAACTTAACTGAAGCCATTTACAAAATTCAAACAGTTGGTTTGGACCTTGTTAAAAATTGCCGTTCTTACGCTCTCAAACATTATTCATCAAAAAATATAAAGCACATTACCAAATACTATTAAACTTTCTCTGCCTCAAAATACATGCTTAATTCTTCATGTATTTTTAAGTCTAATTGTTTAATATCCGGCACTTTGCCCTTACCTATACTGCAAAATCTAATATTCCCAAAACCAGATACAATTAACAGCTCAGAAAACGAGGTTTTGTCATACATCCATTGATGTCCCCGAATAAACAGCTTGTTCCAACTATTTACATCTTTTTCATAACCATAAAATTCTCTACAAAACTCGTCTGCGTGACTATATTTACCTATCAATTTGTCTAAATCTGGCAAAACTACCCGAATTATCCCGCCCTTTTTTAAAACTCGACAAGACTCATCTAAAATTTTTTTCACTTCCCACTTTTCAAAATGTTCCAACACATGCGAACAATACAAATACTCTACCGACTCATTGTCTACTGGCAGCTTATGCCGAATATCTACTAATTGAATTTTTGGCCATTTTGTTTCATACCATTTGGGCAACAATCTCAAACGTATCAATAATCGCCTCAACCAAGGCATTTTTGACAATAAAGGCAACATTCCCCAATCAAAATTAACCCAACCATTAATTCCGCTTGGCCCTGAGCCTAAATTTAGTTTCATTTCTACTATATAATACCTTATAAAATGATTAAACCTAAATTGTTAGTTGTCGCTCACACCAATCTTGGCACAAGTCTCAGTGGAGGCGATAGAATATTTTTAAATTTAATTAAATATTGGCAAGATGATTTTAAAATAACTTTACTTGCTTCATTTGAAGCCCAGTCTTTATCAAGCCAATTTCATCTAAAAGTAAACACTATTCCCACTTCGGCCAAAACTAATCCAGTTACTCTAAACACCTTTAATTTGTTCAGCCATCATACACTGCGTTTTATTAGTGGTCTTTACTTTTGTTTAACAAATAAAGATGTTCTAATGCAGTCCCAATATATTTATACTGCTTCTGATTTTTACGGCGATTTCGTTTTTGGCTTAATAGCCAAGATATTCAATCCCAAAATCAAATGGCTCTGTGGTTATTATCTGATAGCTCCCAATCCGTTCAATCCGGACTCAAATTACATCAAAAATAATCAGTTTTTTCGTGGTGTTATTTATTATTTGGCTCAGCGTATTACCATAATTTTAGCCAAAAGTTATGCTGATTCCATATTTGTTACTTCTCTGCCAGATGTAAATGTTTTTTTGAATAATCGACTCACAGTCGACAAAGTACCTATTATTCAAGGAGGTGTCTACATCCCTTCATCTCAAAAACTAAAAATTTTAATCCCGGCTTTTAAAAGAAAATTTGATGCTATCTATATCGGTCGTCTTCATTCACAAAAAGGAGTTGTAGAAATGATTGATATTTGGGCAAAAGTAGTCAAAGAGATCCCATCAGCCTACCTTAATGTCGTTGGCGATGGTGAATTGATGGAGACCATGCTTCAAAAAATCAAAAATTTAAAATTATCCAATAATATAAAATTAATCGGTTTTCTAATTGGCAAACAAAAATTTGATCTGATTAAACAATCTAAGGTGGTACTACATCCAGCTTCACAAGACAGTGGAGGTATGGCAGCCGCCGAAGCTATGGCCTGGGGCCTACCAGGAGTTTCATTTGACCTACCAGCACTCACTACCTACTATCCTACCGGAATGATCAAAACAAAGTGTTACGACTACAATCAATTTGCCCAAAATATAATTAAATTATTAACAGATAAAGAATATTACTCGCAATATTCTTCTGCAGCTAGAACTTTGACCATAAAGAGTTGGAATTGGCAAAAAAGGTTTGCCACCATAAAGCAGAATTTAATCTAAAAATATGTTTCAAAAAGACGGACTAATCAATACCAACCTCTCATCACACAGTCCTCACCAAATTATTCCCACTCGTATCATACCTAACACCACCATACTCGACGTTGGCTGCAACACTGGCATGCTCGGTAAAATATTAAATAAAAAAAATATTTTAGATGGGATAGATATCAATCCAAAAGCTCTCAAAAAAGCCAAAAAATACTATCGGAATCTATATCGATTTGACTTATCAACTCCATTTAATTTGAAACTCAAACATAAATACGACTATATCGTCTTTTCTGATTTGTTAGAACATTTACCCAGACCTGATTTATTATTGATTAAAATCAAAAAATATTTAAAAAATAATGGAGTTATTATTTGTTCGTTGCCAAATATTGCACGATTTGAGATTAGATTAAATCTATTAATGGGTAAATTTAACTATAGTAACTCTGGAATTTTAAATGAAGATCATCTTCGTTTTTTTACCAAAGAAACATCTATAAGGCTATTTGTCGATTGTGGTTACACTGTTACCAAGATTACTCCAACAGGACTCGGTCATAGTTTAGGAATATTAGAAAATCTTACCGCCTTCCAATTTATATACGAAGCAAAAATTGCCATATGAGTCAAATCAAAGCTAGCTTCATCATTATTAATTATAATGGCAAAAAATATTTATCCCGACTCATTCGCAGTTTGTTATCTCAAAATGAAAAAAAGTTTGAAATCATCATTATTGATAATGATTCAAAAGATGGTTCAGTTGAATTTATCTCTCGTAAATATCCTTCCCTCACCTTAATTCGTAGTCCCAACATTGGTTTTGGTCGCGGCTGTAATTTAGGTGCTAAGCATTCAACTGGTGAGTTTTTAATATTTCTAAATCCAGATACTTATGTACCGCCCACCTTTCTTTCGAAATACCTTGATTTTTATTCTCTAAAGTCAAAAGAATCACCAAAACCAATTGGCTGTCTCAACAGTCGCGTCGTCGAATACGGATCAAAAACTAGTGCCTCCAGAAACTGCGGCAGGGGAGTCATCGATATTTTTGGCACCCCCAAAGAAGTTGCCGATAATCGAATAGTCGAGGATTCATTTTTTGTCTTTGGCACTGCTTTATTTATCAGCCGTAAAGCATTTATTAAAGCTCATGGCTTTAACCCAAACATTTTTCTTTATGGAGAAGAAATAGATTTATGTTGGCGATTGGTAAATTTGGGCTATCGTCACTTAGTCGACAATGATAATTATTTTTATCATTTTGGCGGCGGATCTTTTGGTGACAATCGACCCTACCAAACTTCACTGATGACTTATGGTTGTTTTATCGCCTCATTTACCAACTATTCAGCGATTACCTTGATAATTCTTTTTCCGATATATTTGCTTTATCTGGCTAGTCTTCTTATATTTGTGCCATTCGCCAAAAATTTAAATTTTGAATATTCAATTCAGATATTAAAAACATTTTCTCAATTTTTTTCGAATCATCGTAATATATTTAAATATAGAAAAATTTGTCTACGAACAAAAACTGTCAATGATTATAACTTAACCAAATATTTGTCTCTTACTCCATCTATTGTTTCACGTGTCTTAGGGCACTAACCAGTTAAGTCCTCTCTCCGACATTCGACAGTGGGAACACATTTTAATTTTATCTATTTGACCACTGATGTGCATATCTTTAATTTTTTTAATATCAGGTCCATTATATGCATCTAGTATTTTGTGAGTCATAACGTTTCCTCCAACCACAAATCCCTCATAATCTACACAACACAACGGTACATTTCCATTCGACTGTATCACTATTTGTTCGAACAGTACTCGGCAAGGATATCTTACAATTCTCTTTGGTTTAGCCCCATTACTGACAGCTCCAGCCCAACTATGAATCCAGCTAATACCAATACTATCAACTTTATTCTCCCATCTTTTAATAAAATCTTTTATACTGTCTTGATTTATTGGGTTCGCAGCTACTTTTAGATTAATTTTAAGTTTACTCTTCGTATTATTTCGTAATTCGATTAACGCTTCCAAATTATTTATAGTCGTTTCAAAATCAAGTCTCATTATTTTCTTATAGTCTTCGGCAGTATTTGCGTTCAAACTAACTGAAATGTTATCTAGCTCGCTTTCTACCATTTTTTTTCTAATTTCTGCTGTTGCCAATCCCAAATTAGTTGGAAAAAATAAGATAGTTTTTGGGAAATTCTTTCTCAACAACCTAACTTTTTCAAATATATTTTTATCAATCAAAGGTTCGCCTGTGCCTGCCAAATTAAACTGGTGGGGTGTTATCTTTTCTTCTTTTATTCGCTCAATCATTTTATTGAATATTTCCATACTCATATTATTCTTTTGTCTTTTTATCTTTGAATTAGGACAAAAAGTACAATTAGCGTTGCAGAAGCTGGATGTTTCAATAGCAAAGTTATAAGTTCTAGTCGAAACAATACGCTTCAACTTTTTATTAAAAAGATAATAAACATAACTTCTATATATCGGATTATCAGTGGCTACATCCAATACCCTGGCACCAAATGGTGTAGTTTCAAACAAATTTCTTAGTTTATTTAAATAGTCCATATTTTTTCCAATAATTACTAAAGATAAATTTTATAGTATCAATTTTTGATGACATTGGATAGAACAAAAATATTAACGTCCGTACCGCCAGATAGTTAATACCTTTTATTTTATCTCCTCCCAAACTTCGTCGATATTGATCATAGCGTTCAATTAATAACAAATTGTGTTCCTTACAGTAATCATATAGCCCTGTCTCAGGATATGGAGTAAATAAAGAAGGTGACAAATATTCCGGATTAATCTTCTTCACCATCACAAAAGTCTTCCACATTTCCGCAAAAGTCTCAGTCGGTATCCCTAACATATAATTAGCCCAAATCTTTACCCCAAGTTTTTTTAGTATTCGGGCGGATTCATAATTTTGAGCAACTGTTGTATGTTTTTCCAAAAACTTCAAAACCCGGTCAGAGCCAGATTCAAATCCAATCATAATCCCAATCAATCCAACTTTCTTTAGTTCTCCAATTTCTTTTTGATACTTTATTATCAGATCCGCCCTGCCTTGACATAAAAACTTTGCCTTAACACCCGAGGCTTTATACAGTTTAACAAATTCCATTATTCTTTCTTTTGAGATAATAAACAAATCATCATGAATCATAAAACTATTTAAGCCATATTTATCCTTAATTTCTTTTATTTCGGCAACAACATCTTTTAAATCACGTAATCGTACCTTACCTCCAAAAGTCATCCGTTCAGCTGGCTGACAAAAATTACAATTAAACGGACAGCCACGGCTAGTCATAATCGTCGCCGATGGTGGCGCGAGACCCTCCACAAATGGATGGTTCATCTCACCTAGTCGATGGTGAAACAGATCTCTGTCAATATGAGGTATCTCCTCCAACACACACGGTTTTCCAATTATTAGTTTATTTTTTGACAATTTTTTACCCAGATCCATTTGGTCGAGCAGTTCTCTCAGTACAATTTCTCCTTCACCTGTTACCACATAATCAATTGTTTTAACGTTAATTGCTTCTTGTGGCCTAATTGTCGGATGGACACCACCAACGACTATTTTACTTTTCGGTTTATATCTCTTAATTATTTTTGAAATAGTAATTGTGTTACCAAAATCAACCGTGGTACTACTAATTCCATATATTTTTGAATTACTATTTTTTATTTGTCGCCTAAAATCAGCCCAATCTTTCATCATTCTCAAGTCAAGATACTCGACATCATGACCAAACTTCGTAACATAAGCCGCCAGAGATGCAATTCCGTGGTTTATAAAATTACATTCAGAACAATTAGTTTTGCCAAAAGTATTAAAACCACTCCAACTAATACCAGGATAAATTAAGGTAATTTTCATAATCT
>Ga0172375_10011798_pt1 | contig 11052 bp, 8 predicted proteins | sample LakKiv1m_FD_114537 | JGI IMG/M metagenome (GOLD analysis project Ga0172375, IMG submission 114537) | Freshwater microbial communities from Kabuno Bay, South-Kivu, Congo - kab_092012_11.1m | ecosystem: Environmental > Aquatic > Freshwater > Lake | place: Democratic Republic of the Congo... | reverse complement strand
TTAATCATGGGGGGTTACCTCGCACCGGTTTGCAGGATAGAAAGTTTGATGCGGTGACACTGTCGCACGTCATTGAGCATGTCCATGATCCTGTTGGCGCCTTACGTGAAGTCCACCGCATTCTCAAGCCTGGAGGGAAGGTCTGGATGGCGACGCCAAACATGGATAGCACCAGCCATCGCCTGTTTCAATGTCAATGGCGTGGACTCGAACCTCCTCGGCATTTGGTGATCTTTAATGCATCGTCGTTGAAGCTTGCATGTGAACGCGGTGGATTCATAAACGTAGTTCTCCAGAGGTCACCTCCCATCGTTGCCATTTATTTCTTGGCCAGCCTTAGAATTCTGCGGGGTCAAGACCCCACCAAGGTTAATAAAGGCGATTCGCTTCCATTGGAGTTTAAATGGCGCGCCAGATGGACGGACTTGAGGGCAACTCTGATGCCGGAGCAGGGCGAAGAGTTGTTCATGATTGCGACAAAACCACAAGAAGGATGAATATCAATACGTAAATGTAAAATGGAATACTTATGGAAATACAGGATACAGGGAAAAGTTTAATTATATAAGAAATTTAATACTAATAAGCCTTTCTATTGATAAGATAAAGAATGCCCGATTGGCCTTGGTAGAAAGAGTATCGTTACTATCGTGGCGGATGTGTTGGTAATACCATTATCCTTCCGCCGTAATTTATTAGGGCAACGACGTATTAAGGGGAAAAGAGGTCCTATGTGTTGGGTATTATTTTGGAAATCTTGCAGGTAACTGTTCGTTGGATGTAGAGCGTATTAGCAAGAGAGCAATAGTGGCCTGCCATGGAAATTGGCACACGCTGACGATTGCCGATGGTCTCCGGGAACTGGGATTGGAAGTCCACCTTATAACAACCCTCTCCAAAAATCAGATTCCAGGATTCCTACGTGAACGAGCGATTTCCATTGGATACCTCCATCATGCATCGAGGGTGCGTTCGTTTGCGTTTAGGATGAGATCGATGTACCGGAATCCCCTGTGCCTTGCGGAGTTTGGAATGTTCGACCGTGAAGTGGCTACTAGAATTTCCCTGATCAATCCGGATATCTGTTTCCTCTGGACGAGCATGGCCGTTAGGAGTCTTATCTCGGCGAAACGCCAAGGCGCGAAGACAGTTCTGGTTCAAGGTAATAGCACCCTGAACCTATTCCACGAAAGGGTTATGGAGGCGGGAGCAACGTGGGAAGGCGTCGATCGGGATTGGATCAAACGGCAGGAAGCGGAATACATGGTTGCGGATATCATCCAGGTCGAGTCTAAGTATGTGGCGAAAGGAATTTGCACAAGAGGGATCCCACTTTCACGTATTAGGGTTGTGCCCCCGCATGTTAGCGTGCCTGAATTTGAATCGAAACCTTTAGGGGACGGGGCTGTTTTCGGGACGGTACAGATGAGCCGAAGAAAGGGAAGTCACCTTCTGCTTGCGTGGTGGCGAGATCTGGCTCCACCCAAGTGTAAGCTCTTACTGCTTGGGTCTTTCCGCAAAGATGAAACTCTTTGTCCAGGCCCATTTCCCCATGGTGTTGTGATCAAGGGATTCCTCCGAGGTGACGAGTATTGGGGGGCTTTACGAAGCGTTGATGTCGCGATATTCCCGACCTACGATGACGGCGGACCGAGGGCACTTTTCGAGTGCATGGCCGCGGGAGCATGTCCCATCGTATCTGAGCGATCGGCAGGGCCCGACCATATCAAAGATGGCGTTAACGGGTTCGTGATTCCGATCGGAGAAAACAGCCAGTGGAAGGAACGTATCGCTTGGTGCGCGAACAATCCGGGTGAAGTTCGCTTGATCGGTGCGAGAGCCCGGCAGTACGTTAAAGAGAAACTTTCAATCGAGAGATACCCGTTTGCCCTCAAAGAACTCCTTGCCTCGATCTGACAGCCCGCTTCTCTAGTCGAAGCGTCCGACTAACTGAAGGAAAAAAAACATTCGACCCGATGCCTGTTTTCGCTATTCATCGATCGTTTCCCGTATCCGGCCTTGAGCGGTATGTTGCACCGTTCCTTGGCGTCCTTCTTTTCCTCTTTTTTGGTGTGGCCCTGCTAAAGGAATCGGCGGGCTTGGCGATCCTGTTTATCTACTCGGGCACGTGGGTCGTGTGGATCGCGGCGTTCTCCATCTACGTCCGGAAGATCGAAAGGGAATTGCCTCTGCAGGCGCTTCTTGCCCTTCCGAGTTTCTGGCTGCTAATGGCGCCTGCAATTCAATGCATGGTCCCGATGTTCCTCTCCTTCACGGGGCACTGGCAGCCGTATGATCCCTCCCAGGAAACAAGGTTTTTCCTTTGGGGTTTGGTCTGGACGGTGCTTTCCCTCGTTGCGTGTGCCGCCTGCGGGGCCGTCGAGCCGAGGGAGAGGCTGGTTTTCTGGGTGAAGGGCTACCGGGACGGCTCCGCGGAGGGAGTTCTACACCGGGATTCCCTGTTGGTGATGGGGCTTGTTTTTTTCTTCGCCGCGGTTCTCCTGCGTTACTTGGCCGGTCCGATTCATCCCACCGAGCTCCACGGCTTTGCGAGGATCCTGGATCCGCATTCGACGGATGTGGCGAGATCGCGGTTCCTTATGTTCGTGGGACCGTTTCTGCAAATGAGTGTCTTTGTGGTCTCCATCTCCCTGTTTGCTTCGGGGAAGTGGAGAATGTTTGGCGCGATAGTTCTGTTTATCGTCGGGGCATCCGCCTCCGGCTACGAAGTTGTCCTAGGAAACCGGGGAAATGCCTTGCTCGCTCTTTCCCCTGCGATTCTCACTTATTTCCTATTGAAGAGGGAAAGGGCTCGCATCAGGATTATGGTTGTCTTTGCCGCGGGCCTACTTTCGCTGTTTTTCATGGCGGGAGACACCCGGGAGAAAATATATGGACTTGGCTCGGCCATCAAGGGAAATTCCGTTTCTCTAGGCGACTTGGCGGGTTACTACCTGGACGAAGGCATCGAAAGAGTGGAGAGCGGGGACGACACCGAATCTCCGATCCTTGTCCTGACTAGGTTCGGGTCTTTCCAGGTCATTCCGTTTATCGATGAGCATCGAGACAACTCTCTCCCCCGCCTGGCGTTTTGGTCTTTCCCGAGGGTCTTCACCGCCGCATTGCCGAGAAGCCTGTTCCCCTTTATGGAATCTATCCCCTTCCCTACAGAGGAGAGAACGCCGGACCTCGGGTATATCATGGGGTCCTACTACAACCAGGAGGAGGGAGCAGGTGTCGCCGTCCCGCCGGCTGCGGAAGCGTTTTGGCGATTCGGCATCGATGGGGCTTTTCTGGCGATGGCAATCTGGGGGGCCGTCATCGGCCTTGCGATCCGATTCTGGTCTATGCTATTTCCTCCGTTCTCACCCTTCATTCCCGCCTTGTTCGGTATCGCGATCATGGTAAACGAAACGAGTTGGGACCTTTTCGCCGATCTCGTGCGTCTTCCACTGATCCTCGTGGTGGTGTACGTCGCCGTCCGAGAAATCCTCCTTATTCCGGGAAGAAGTAAGCAGCTTCCTTTTTCTCCAGGTTGACGGGAGACATGCACAGAGGGAGCGTGGGGAGAATTCAACCGGGAAAAACTTTCGGTGAATTTCCGGCGGGCGAGAGATGCGGGTACTGATCCTTGCGACACGACATGTTGGAGACCGGACATCCGGAGCGGACCTCCGCCTCATTCGGACGATGGAGCCGAATCTTAGACGGATAGAGTTTGCAATCCTTCACGCACAGGCCCCGTTGGTTCCGATCGAGCCCGGGTTTCGCATCGACCTCGGGAGATATATCGATCGGGGTGCGATGTTTTGCTGGGATCGCGGCGGAACTGATTGGCGGAGGGTCACACGCCTCCCGGGACCGATGATCTATCTTCCCGGCAAGGAGAAGTGGATCAAGAAGGTATACGAGACGATCCGGACTTTCAAACCCGATGTCCTTCAGTGCGACCTTCTCCAAGCCTGCGTCTTTCTTCCGCGGGAATTGCGCCGGAGCGCTCTCGCCTTCGGGCAGGACTCTCTCTCCCGTTTTTCGAGGACCCGAGCGCTCAACGCATCTCATCCCTTGAGGCGTCTGGTCTTCTCCATCGATGCATCGGCGTATCGTTTTGCTGAGCGTTGCTATGAATCCTACCCGGTTGCAGTGTTTCTCTCCCCCGCGGACCTTCAGGAACTCAGGGGCTGCACGAGGGGCATCGTGATACGGCTCGGAGTAGACGCAAAGGAATGGGATCCCCTCCCTGAGGAGCCTACGATCGGGTTCGGCGGTAATCTTTCCTATCTCCCCAATGTCGAGGGAGTCCGCGAATTCGTGAACCGCTACTGGGAGGCTCTTCGGAAGATGGTTCCAGACATCCGTTTCATCATCGCCGGTCGCTCGCCGGATCCGTCCCTTCGGGTGCTTTCCCGCCTGCACGAAGGAATTACCGTGGAAGAGAACCCGGATGACTTAGGGGCTGTTCTCCGCAGGGCAAGGGTTATCGTTTCCCCGGTGAGTTGGGGGTCGGGCCAGAAGAACAAGATCCTGGAGGCACTTGCGATCTCCCGGCCGGTCCTTTGCGACAGTCATATGATCGAGGGGACCGAACTCCAGGACGGGGTGCATCTTGTCGTTGCGCGGGCTACGTCGGATTGGACGGAGGGGTTGGTCAGCCTGTTGCGGTCTTCGGAACGGCTAGAATCTCTCAGGCGGTCGGGGTACATGCACGTCCGGGATCACTGTTCGTGGAGTGAGGCTGCTACAAGATTGGCGGACATCTACCGTTCCGTTGCGGAATCATGAATATACCGGAAAAAAGGATCTTGGCGGTGATGGAAGATGAGCGGAGCTTTAGCGGCCCGAGCATCGTCACGCTGAGGCTATTTTCGGAGATTCTTGGCCGTAAAAAGGCAGATGCAATGTTTATCATACCAGATTCCGAAGAGCTACGGCGAAAGTGCGAGGAACATGGTTTTTCTTATGTCGTCAATCCATACGGGTTCACCCGCGCAAGGGAGTCCCTGGCCCCTGGCCTTGCCGGGAAAAGACGGCGAGACAAATACGCGTGGATTGAAAGGAAAGCAATTGAGTACCAACCCACGTTGATCCATTGCAGCGTTCATCAACTTGGGCCCCTGCTGGAACCGTTAGTCCGCCGGAGAACATCTCCGATGATCGTTCATTTCCACAGCAGTCACAAATTCCCCGGATGCTCCCCGTATCTAGTGCCGTTCCGCCGGTTGTTCCGGCTCCACGGGGTCCATGCTGTTTCCGTCTCGGACTGGATCCGGGGGAACATGATCCGGCTCGGAATACCGGCGGAACGCGTCACGACCATTTACACCGGTATTGACCTGTCGGCTTTGGAAGGAGCGGTTGCCGCGGGACCCGACGTGATGGCGGCCCTCGGAATAAGGCCGGGGGAGGCCATCGTCGGGCTGGCGGCGCACCTTAGGCCCGAAAAAGGAGTAGACCATTTTATACGCGCCGTATCGACATGTTCTTCCAAGACCGGAAGAAAGATTGCAGGCGTAATCGTCGGCAGATACTTCAACCCCGAGTACGAGAAATCCTGTCGGGAGCTCGCCTCCCGGCTTTCTTCGGATCACGTTCGTTTCGTATTCGCCGGATACCACTCCCCGCCGTTCGGGATAATGAAGCATTTCGGCGTATCCGTTTTGCCGTCGCGTTTCGACGACCCCTTCCCCACGGTGGCAGTCGAATCTCTGGCCCTCGGCCTTCCGACCGTCGCCTATGCTCGGGGGGGGCTCGTGGAGATCCTTAGCGGAAGGGCCGGGTGGCTGGTACCCCAGGACGACATCGACGCGCTAGCGAAGGCGATTGCCGAGGCACTGGAATCGCCGGAGAAGGTCGCGCGGGCAATCGACAATGGCCGCGAGAAGGTGCGTAGCACTTACCACATCGGTGAGACGACGAACAGGTATTTGAAACTAGCGGATCGCCTGATCGCGGAAATGCAAGGGGCTTGCTAGATGGCACGTGCGTCATGATTACCTTCTTTGGCCTCTTCGATACGTTCGACTACCATCACCTGGGGGGGATGGACAGTTTCTACCGGAGGCTTGCGGAGGTGCTTCTCCGGGAGAGGCACGAGGTGACGTTCCTCCATTACGGCTCGAACGTCGAAAAGACGGAGTCGCCCAGAGCGGGACTGACGCTCGTCTATCTCAGGAATTTCCGGGACACTTTGGAGTATCTAGATGGTTCCGATGGGCCCGTCGTGGTCAACGCCATACACAGGAAGGACCGGATCGCCTTTATCTGCTATCGGAAATCCCGCCCGACCAGAATGTTTCACATGGTTTACAGCGTTTATTCTGAAAGTTCCCTCAAGCGGACCCTCTATATGTTGGAGTCCAGGATCCTTCCCTACAATGGACTCGGGCTGTGCGTCTCCCCGCGGCTGACACTTCTTGCACAAAAAAAGAAAAACTGGGCGGGTCTTTTTCTACCTCCAGTCCTCGACCACTATTTCCGTGACAGGCGAGTGGGCGCCGCGGATGATCGAATTCGGATCACCTACCTCGGGCGGATCGATCCCGGCAAGGGGGTGGAGGATGTGGCGAAGATCGCCAGGCGAGTGGCCGACGACGGGCGTTACGAATTTCGGGGCTTCGGGTACGTATGGTCAGGATCCCCCGCCTGCGCGGACTCGCTCGAAAGGGTGCGATCGGCGGAACAGGTCCATTGGGATATCGCTGACCGCAGCGGATGGTCGCCCGGGACGGATCGCAAGATCGCAGATATTCTTTCCGATACCGACATCCTGATCCTTCCCTACACGAAGCTCAGCAGCACGGTGGACATTCCCTTGCTCCTACTGGAGGGGATGGCAGCGGGATGCTGTGTGTTGACCCGTGCGATCGGCGACATCCCCGCGGTGTATGGACGGAATAGTCCATTCCTGGTTTGCGACGGAGATTTCGTCGGCCGCGCGACGGACATTATCCGCAAGGCACACGCTCTGATCCCGGAGGAGCGAAGACGGGTGGCGGAAAGAGTGCGGAGCTTGGGGGTCGATTCTTCCGGAACTTATGTGAGATTGAGCCATCTGTTGGGGCTTGCTCGATGAGTCAGTTGGAAGGGGCGGGTCCAGCCGCCTCACAAGGCAATCTTCGCGTGGGTGATTTTCTTACAGATGTGTTCGAAGTTTTTGAGCGGGAGAAGATACGGTATTGCGTTCTGAGGAACTACCTTGGGTTGCCGGATGACCCGGGAAACGATGTGGATGTCCTTGTCCACGGAGACGATGCGAAGAGGGCGACGATTGTCTTGGATCATGTTGCGGCTCGGAACGACTGGGTCCTGGCCCGACGGGTCATGCGTTTCCAATACTTTGGTTCCCTCTACTTCAGGAGAGAATCGGGACAAACTATCCTTTTCGACCTCTATACGGGTGTGTCGTATAAAGGAATTCCGTCGGGGAATGCAGAGTTCATCCTGGAATCCTGCGTCAGTTACCGGGGAATACGGGTGGCGTCGCAAGGGTGCGAGGCGGCCGTGACGCTCTTCAAGGAACTCCTGATGTTCGGGTGGGTCAAGAGGGACGATGCGGTCCGAATGCGATTGGCGGAATGTGTCGGGGCGGATCCGCACGGGTTCCGGCAGGCATTAGACGGGTTACTCGAACTCGAAACGATTTTGCGCGTATCGGGCCTCGCGGGCGACGGAAGGTGGGAATCTATCGAAATCCTTCATCAAGAAATCCGCCATGAACTGGTTGCTAGGTCACTGCGTCGTGGCCTTGTACGCCAGGTTCGTGCTTGGGCGAGGTTCCTCGGGTATCACCTATTACTCCGGTTCAGGGGGAACGCGGGGTTCTTCGTGGCCGTAATCGGTCCCGACGGAGTGGGGAAGACTACACTGCTTGAGGCGGTCGTTTCGGTGTTCGGGAAGGGAGTGTTCAAAGATCGCATTTCTATCCATAAGGATTTCGGGATTCTCCCGCAACTTAAGGTTTTAAAGAGAATCCTGCCCGCGAAAGACAGATTTTCACCTAATGTAGCCGCCTCCTTGGATACCCTTTCAGGGATGACAAAACCGCACTCGATCTGGATGGCCGTCGTGTACTCGACATATTATTTTTTCGACTTCCTATTAGGCCATATCGTTATCTCTCGGGCGAAGGGGAGGGAATGCCTCATCGTCGCCGACAGATATTTCTATGACTATTTTTTCCAGCATACGTACAGAAACACACCGTGGTTTTTGCTCAAATTCATGGCTCGTTTCATCCCGAAACCCGATTTGCTCCTTTCTTTATCCGCGGATCCGATGACGGTCCAGAACAGGAAACAGGAACTTACAGTCGACGAGATCCGCCGGCAACTCGGGGTAACCGAGAATATTTCCATTATGTTTCCTTTCGTGTTAAAGGTGATGACCGACCGCCCCTTGGATGAATGCACTGCTGCGATCAGAAACAGAATACTGGTGATGATGTCTTCACGGCAACTGAGGCCAAGCATTCTATTACCGAGGGCTTCTAGCACTAGATGATGAATATTGTGCACGTCATCCCAGGTTTATACCTGAGAGGAGGGGGCGGGGATCGGGCATGCGCGGAACTGGCTGAGAACCAGGCCTCTCTCGGGCACAAGGTGACGATACTGCACTTAATTTACGACAGGGAAGAGTCATTCGCACCTGCCGGTGTCAAGATAGTCCCATGTCCACCCGATGCGGGTGCGTGGGGCATGCGCATCGGTGCGTCGAAACGTCTACTGCGCGAACTCGAGTCGCGGATCGGGGAAGCGGACATCGTTCACATCCATTCATTGTGGCGCTACATCAATGTCGGCGTGGCAAGGATAGCCAGAGCCGGAGAGGTCCCTTATGTCGTCCAACCTCATGGCTGCCTTGAGCCGTGGAGGCTTGCTTACAAAGGCAAGCGGAAACAGATTTGGGGGATGCTTTTCGAAAGGCGGGTTCTTTCGGGCGCGGCTGCAATTCATGCCGAGGGCGAGAGGGACAGGGAGAATATCGAGAGATACGCGTCCGGGAGAATTATATATGTGGTCCCCTGCGGTTCCTATCCAGAAGATTTCGCCGTTCCGACCAAGTATCACGAACTATCAGATGTCTGGGATGTTCCAAGAAGCAAGAAGATTCTCTCCTTCTTGGGGCGGTTGGACGTTCACAAAGGATTGGACATACTGCTGGAAAGTTTCTCTCGACTCCAGGATCTACATGATGAGTACCATCTCCTCATCGTGGGTCCAGATTATTCGGGAACTGGGGGCCGTCTTAAGAGGATGGCCGCTGACCTTGGCCTCGAGTCCCATATCACTTGGGGTGGGATGGTCTCCGATATAGATAAGAAGAGGTTGTTGTACCAGAAGAGTTTCTGCTTCATTCTTCCTAGTTATTCGGAGAACTTTGGGATTACGGTACTGGAGGCGCTTCTATCGAGGTGTCCCGTTATCACGACCACCGAAACTGCTTGGTGTTCTCTTGAGGACGTAAGGGCCGGGATCGTGGTCGGTCCCACGAACTGCGAGTTGTCTAGCGGGATACTGAGAATGGTCAGGCTGACACCTCAGGAACGTGAAATCATGGCGGCGAATGGGCTCGAGTTCGCGATGAAGAGGTATACCTGGAAAGCCGTGGCAGAGGCGACGCTCAGCGAATATCGAAAGATTGTGAATGGAAGAAGCTAGAAAGGTTCCATCGCTTCCAAAGTCAGAAGCGCCAATTTCCACCCTCATCCTGACACTGAACGAGGAGGAGAATCTGTCCCGTTGCCTATTTTCCCTCGGTTGGTGCGACGACATAGTCGTTCTCGACTCGTTGAGTTCGGACCGGACCGTAGAGATCGCTCGGTCTGCCGGGGCGAGGTTCATTCAGCGCAGATTCGACGATTATGCATCCCAGCGGAATTACGGGTTAGAAAATATCGAGTACAAGCATTCATGGACCTTGATGCTGGACGCGGACGAGGTAGTGCCGCCGGAACTTGTCCAGGAGATCCGAGAGGTACTTTCGAAATATGGCGATGGGATTTCCCTGTTCCGAATTCGACGGAAAGACTACTTCATGGGCATGTGGATCAGGCGCAGCAGCGGCTATCCGACCTGGTTTGGTCGACTGGTAAAACTTGGCCATGTACGGGTCGAACGGGCCATAAACGAGGAGTACAAAACGGACGGTGAAATCGGGTTTCTTGAGGGACATTTCCATCACTACCCTTTTAACAAGGGGTTTTCCGCCTGGTTCGAGAAACACAACCGTTACTCGGCAAAGGAAGCGGAGTTGATGCTGCAAGGCGGTATGGAGTACCCCGCCCTGGCCGATTTTTTCTGCGGCGACCCGGCGACTCGGCGTCGCGCCGTTAAGGCGCTCGTCTACCGTCTTCCTTTTCGTCCGTTATTGATGTTCCTTGCCCTCTATATTTTTCGTGGAGGTTTTCTCGATGGTCGAGCAGGGTTTACGTTCTGCCTGCTGCGATCCTTTTATGAGTTCATGATCAACTGCAAGATCAAAGAACTGCGGCGCCGTGAAAAAGGACTGTCGGTTTGAAGCATCAATGGTTTCGCTGAGCATAGTCACTGCGACCTTCAATGCCGCCTCCACCCTGAGTCATTGCCTCGACAGCGCCCAGGGGCAAAATTACACCATTGAGCACCTGCTGATTGACGGCGGCTCCACCGACGCCACACTGGAGATCGCCTGGAAGTACCCGCACCTCTCCCGCATTGTCTCCGAGCCTGATCATGGCATCTACGACGCCATGAACAAGGGCTTGCTCCTGGCGACCGGCGAGGTGATCGGCATCCTCAATGCGGATGACTGGTACGCCGATAACCAGGTCCTGGAACGAGTGGCGAGGGTGTTCGCGGATCCGGAGGTCGATGCATGTTATGGGGATTTATTGTTTGTCCGCGAGTTACCAGTCACCGTCCACCAGCCGCGGAATTTCAAGACTCTGAGATACTGGAAATCCGGCCAGTTTCACCCATCCAAATTTCACTGGGGCTGGATGCCGCCGCACCCGACCTTTTTCGTACGCCGACGTGTGTATGAAAAATTCGGCCTGTTCAACCTCGATCTCGG
>Ga0172375_10011797_pt1 | contig 11052 bp, 11 predicted proteins | sample LakKiv1m_FD_114537 | JGI IMG/M metagenome (GOLD analysis project Ga0172375, IMG submission 114537) | Freshwater microbial communities from Kabuno Bay, South-Kivu, Congo - kab_092012_11.1m | ecosystem: Environmental > Aquatic > Freshwater > Lake | place: Democratic Republic of the Congo... | reverse complement strand
TTCCGAAGAGACGGGAATTCCCTATCGGCAGGTCTACAGGGCATGCCTTGACAGAAAAAGTGAGATGGAACAAGAGGATCAGGTGGAGTTTGTTAGGAGACTCAAGGTAAAGAACAGCCTGGGCCTTCATGCCCGGTCTGCGGCCAAGATTGTGGAACTGGGAAGACAGCATCGTTCCCGTCTGTTTCTAAGGAAAGATGGGGAAGAGGTGGACGGCTCGAGCATCCTGTCCATTTTGACGCTGGCGTGCCCCAGGGGAACCGAGATAGAGGCGAGAATTGTGGGGGAAGACTCGGGAATTTTCATGGAAGAACTGAGTGAGCTTTTTGAACGAAAATTCGGGGAAAAGGGATGAAAAACGAACCGGCCATCTTGGGAAAGGAGCTGCGGGGCATCCCAGTTTACCCCGACATCGTGATCGGCAAGGCCCACCTGGTGGACCGATCACGGGCCAAGATTCTGTACCAGTGTTTTGTGAACGAAGCGCAGGTGAACCAGGAAGTGGACCGATTCGAGGAGGCACTTCGGTCCGTTGAGGCCCAATTCAATTCTCTTAAGAATCGCATGCCGGACACGGTGAAGGAACAGGCCTTTATTCTGGAAAGCCACCTGATGATCCTCAAGGACAGCATGCTGCGAGATTCCACCATCCAGAAAATCCGTGACCAGAAAATCAATGCCGAATGGGCACTCAAGAAAACGTTGGAGGAAATTCGGGGGGTCTTCGAACAGATTGATGACGAGTACATCAGCAATCGCATCAGCGACGTGGAAAATGTCGCCGAACGGCTTTTCAGGACCTTATCCGGCGATACTGCCAACGGCCTGGGACATATCAACCAACGGGTGATTATCGTCGCACACGATCTGTCCCCAGCGGACACAACCGAGCTAAATACAGCCAAGGTGATGGGATTTATTACGGATGTGGGAGGGAGGACTTCCCACACCGCCATTATGGCACAGGCCCTCGAGATTCCCGCAGTAGTGGGCCTTGAGGATGCGACCTCCTGGGTGGAAGAGGGCGATCTGTTGATCGTTGACGGCAGTTCGGGGGTTGTCGTCATCAATCCGGAAGACAGCGATATTATTACCTACCAGGAGCGGAAACTCCAACTTGAGAAATATAAGTCGAGCATTGCGAGGTTAAGTCATCTCCCGGCGCAGACCCCTGACGGACACCGCATTGCCATCACCGCCAATATTGAGTTCCTGGAAGAGGTCGCGGCGGCCAAAGATTATGGGGGCGAGGGAATCGGGCTTTACCGGACTGAATTCCTTTATCTTAGAGGAAAGGGATTCCCTGACGAGGAGGAGCTTTTTGAAGACTATCGGGAAGTTGCGGAGATTATGAGACCCGCCCCTGTCAGCATCCGGACGCTGGATCTGGGCGGGGACAAGTTTGCATCCGACATTGCCATATCCGATGAAAACAACCCCGCGCTTGGTTTGAGAGCTATACGATTTTGTCTTCGTGAGCCTGAGATATTCAAGACGCAGCTCCGTGCTATTCTGAGGGCGAGCGCTTTCGGCAAAATCCAATTGATGTTCCCGATGATATCCGGCCTTCAGGAACTGTTGGAGGCAAAGGCAATTTTAAATCAGGTCAAGGAAGACCTGGATCGAGAAGATGTTTCGTATGATAAAGGCATGGAAGTGGGGATTATGATGGAGGTCCCATCGGCTGTGGCTATGTCCGAGGTCCTCGCCCGTTATGTGGATTTTTTCAGTATCGGGACCAATGATCTTATCCAATATGCCCTCGCCATAGACAGGGTCAACGAACATGTGGCCTATATGTATCAGCCATTTCATCCGGCGATTCTAATAATGATTCGGCAAGTGGTGGAAGCGGCCAGAAATGCCGGCATTCGTGTCTCCCTGTGTGGCGAGATGGCGGGGGATCCCCTCTGTGTCTCCATCCTGCTGGGGATCGGTCTTGATGGACTGAGCATGAACGCGAGGGCCATTCCCCTTATCAAGAAATTAATAAGGGCCATCCCTATGAAAGAGGCGAAGGCTGATTTAGAAAGAATCATGCAATTGAACACCGCCAGAGAAGTCCGGACGTACTTGCTGCACCGTACTCGAGAGATGTTTCCCGAATTGGAGGAAAAGGGGTATCTGTTGGATTAATGATGAAGTATCGGAAACTCTATCTGCGCAGTAGAAAAGCCCAGCCTTGGCTGCTTATGATCATGACTGACGATGTGATGCCAAAGAACGATGTGAAGAGTGAACAATGAAGGTTTCGGATTCGGGGGTGAAGATAGTCTGTCAAAACAAGAAGGCCGGCCATGACTTTTATCTTGACGAGTTCATGGAGGCCGGCGTTGCCCTTATGGGAGCTGAGGTGAAATCACTAAGGGACGGCCGAGCCAATCTTGTGGATAGTTACGCCAGGGTCAAACAAGGCGAGGTGTTTTTGTATAATATGCACATATCGCCTTACCCGTTTGCCCACGGTCTTGAGCTGGATCCGACGAGGACCCGAAAACTTCTGTTGAAAAGAAAAGAAATCAAGCGGCTGATCGGAAAGACAGAGGTGAAGGGATACTCCCTGATTCCTACCAAGGTCTACTTTAAAAGAGGGCGTGCCAAGGTGGAAATTGCATTGGCAAGAGGAAAGAAGAAGTATGACAAGCGGAGTTCGTTGAAGGAAAAAGAATTGAAGCGGGAGATGGAACAGTCTCTCAAGAAAAGAAGCTATTGACAATCGCGGCTTTCTTAATTATATTGCTTTTTAATGGAAACGAACCAAATGAGTATCTTTCATTTCCATCCCATTTTATGCACACAGGGGGGCGAAACGGCTTCGACGGGGATAGTTGAAGCATAGGTTGCATACCGAGGTTCCAGCTGCTCGTAAAACAGGTGGGCTTAAAACAAACGCAGACGACTATGCGTATGCCTTAGCCGCATAAAATAGGCTAACGTCTTCTCGGTCTTAGCCTGCGTGACCGAAGAGGACGTCGACGAGCAGGCTAGCTGATCCGTTGCACCTGTGAAATGGAAAGGCGAAATTTGACACAGGTTAGCCTCTTGGACGCCCTGCCCAATTGTGAGCCTTGAGGCGAAACCAGAAAATTGGGCTAAGTATGTAGATGCCTGTGCGGAATGTTTCCGGACGCGGGTTCGACTCCCGCCGCCTCCACCAGTACCTCGCTGAGGTTCCTATTTGACCAGTTGACCCCATCGAAAGACAGACGGTTTTTGGCTTTCTGACTGTCGCTACGTCATGATGACGTCTCATCTCGACATGTAACGATCTCATATACTTTGATTTTTTTGTGAAGGTTGCTCCGTTCAATGCCGATGGCCTCGGCTGTCTGTGATATATTTCCGTTGAACTCCTGGAGCTTCGCCTGGATAAACGCCTTTTCAAACTCGCTTTTTGCCTCTTTGAGGGATTGGGTCCCAAAGCTTGATTCAAGTCTCATTTTCATCTCAGTGGAGCGGTTGTAAGGTGAAGGGATATCTTTTTCCTGAATCGTCGTGCCGGGAACCATAATCATCAGCCTTTCGATGAGATTCCTCAGCTCTCTGACGTTTCCGGGCCAGTCATATCGTTGAAGGCTTGCGATGGCATCGTCCGAGATTTCCTTCGCCTCTATGTTGGTGCTGAGAGAAAATTCCGAAATAAACTCATTGGTTAAACTGGGGATGTCTTCCTTTCGTTCCTTGAGGGGCGGTACGCGTATCGGAATAACATTCAAGCGGAAGTAGAGATCATCTCGAAAGGTACCTTTTGCAATTTCTGCCTCGAGGTCTTTATTGGTGGCTGCAATCACCCGCACATCCACGTGGATGGTTTTTGTCCCTCCGACCCGCTCGAATTTCTGTTCCTGCAGGATTCGAAGGGTCTTGGACTGGGCCTTCAGGCTCATGTCTCCAATCTCATCCAAGAAGATGGTTCCCTCGTGGGCGGCGTCAAATTTTCCTTTTCTCATGGTGGACGCCCCGGTAAATGCTCCTTTTTCGTGCCCGAACAATTCGCTTTCGATGAGGTCTTCGGGGATGGCCGCGCAGTTTACTTCGATGATCGGTTTGTGGCTTCGTCGGCTTAGGAGGTGGATGGTATGCGCCACAAGCTCCTTTCCGGTCCCATTTTGACCAGAGATGAGGACCCACGCATTGGTCGGAGCAACAATTTTGATCTGTTCCTTCAGTTCCGTGATCGCCCGGCTGTTGCCGGTGATATGATATTTGCTCCTTTCCCTTTCTTTGAGAAGGCTTACCTCCTCTTCCAGCCGATAATATTCCAGGGCATTATTGATGGAGAGTAGAAGCTTTTCCAGGGAAAGCGGCTTCTCCACAAAATCGTAGGCCCCTATCTTGGTGGCCTTTACGGCGGTTTCTATGCTGCCGTGCCCCGACATCATGATGACCTGAAGGGTGGGGTAGTCCTCCTTGATTTTCTGCAAGGTTTCAATACCGTCGAGGCCGGGCATCCATATGTCCAGGAGGACCAGGTCGGGTGTTGCTTCCTTAATTCTATCCAACGCCTCAGCCCCGCTCTCGGCAGTCGGAACCTCAAACCCCTCGTCTAAAAGAATGCCGGTTAGGGACTGAAGGATGCTCTTTTCATCGTCAACGACTAATATGGTCCTTGCCATTTAGCCCGATCTCCGTTCATGCTATCATCTGGATAGCGATGGCGGCCGCCCTTTCGGAGGCGCCCCCCTTGCCGAGAATTTTCCGTATTCTTCTCAGCTTTTCGATCATTCTTTGTCTGGCCCCGTCATCCATAAGCAGCGAAAGCAGCTCCTTGGCCATTTTCTCGGGGTTCACATCACCTTGGATCAACTCGGGAACTGCATCCTCTTCGGCGATGAGATTTACGAGACTGATATGGGACACCCGGACCAACTTCTTTGCAAGCCAGTAGGAGAAAGGGGCCACCTTGTACACAACGACCATGGGAATTTCCATAATGGCCGTGTCCAGCGTCGCCGTTCCTGAGGTCACGATGGCAACGTGGCAATCCGCCAGAGTCCTGTAGATGTCATCTTCCCGAATATCGATGGGCAGTGGAGTGCTCCGAAGAAAACCTTCGACATATTGTCGTTCAATGGTTTTGGCCAATGGGAGCATGCAATGAACCCCCGGGTATTGGCTTCTGATGATTTCTATGGACTTGATCATGACAGGGAGAAGGTTTCTGATTTCATCCCTTCGACTTCCCGGGACCAACCCCACGATCGGATATGATAATTCGATCCCAAACGGATTAGCTGGGCCAGAAGCAGTGATCGCCTTGCTTGGGATATTATCTCCGAATTTGGACGCAAATTCGTCCAGGAGCGGATGCCCCACGTAATCCACATCCAGGCCCTGCTGCCTGTAGAACGATTCCTCGAATGGCAGGATGACGGCCATGCGGTCTACGCGCCGGGCTATCTTTTTGACTCGGCCTCTTCGCCAGGCCCATACCTGTGGGCTTATGTAATAGAAAACTGGGATGTGGAGCCGTTTCGCGATTTTGGCCAGATAGAGATTGAAATCAGGATAATCAATGAGAATCAGGAGATCGGGGTGAAAATGCTTCATGGCAGATTTCATTGTGTGAGCTGCCCGGGCAACCGTACGAAGTCTGCGGAGTACCTCCGTTAAGCCGACCACGGCCATATCTGCGGAAGAAACAAGTATCTTGACCCCTGCCTCGGCCATGTTAGTGCCCCCAATGCCCCAAAAGGCAACGTCTGGTCGCAACCGCTTGATGGCCTTCACGAGATTGGAGCCGTGCATGTCGGCTGAGGCCTCTCCAGCCACAATCAGTATCAGCCGGCGATCTTTATCATCAGAATAGGGGGGAAAAATTCCGGCAGCCTCTTTCTATCTGGTCAATAATGTGAAGGGCGATTCTCAAGGCATTTCGACCGTCTTCCCCGGTCACTGCCGGTTCAGACCTCTTCACAACGGCTTTGACAAACGCTGTAATCTCTTCGTTCAAGGGGTCGCTGTCAGCATATTGTTCTCTGCTTGTGGTCACCTCAGGAAAGTTGTGGGAATTCCTCTTTTTACCGTCAAGGCTGATGACGGTAAGCTGGCGTTTCCCGCAATCGGCGGATAGATAGGCATCGGGTTGAAACACACGGATTTTTCGCAACATTTTGCCGGATACCCGGCTTGCGGTCAGATTGGCAGCGGTTCCGTCCTCAAAAATAATCCTCGCATTGGCGATGTCCGTCTTTTCGGTAATGACAGGCATGCCGACGGCGTGAACCTCCTTCACTTCTGAGGGGATCATATGGAGGATGATATCCAGATCGTGGATCATTAGGTCAAGGACCACATCCACATCAAGACCCCGTGTGGCAAAAAGGTTCATTCGGTGGGATTCCACAAAAACGGGCTTCGTTAACATGGTCATCATCTTGACAATGGCCGGGTTAAATCGTTCCACAAGCCCCACCTGGAGCACCAAGTCCTGTTCTTTGGCCATGCGAATGAGGACATCGGCCTCGCTAAGGTCGTAGGTGATGGGCTTCTCGATGAGCATGTGAATCCCTTTTGCCAGGACATCCTTTGCCACCTCAAAGTGCATCTCTGTGGTCACGGCAAGGCTCACCGCATCTACCCTGTCTAAGATATCACGGTGATCTTGGTAAGCCGTGGTATGATAGCGTTGTGCTATTTCATGCACGCGGTTTTTGTCAATGTCCACAACGCCCACCAATTCCACTCCGGGATGCGCCCTGTATTTTTGTAAATGGTATTCCCCGAGGTGCCCCACGCCAATCACCGCAATCCTTAGTTTTTCCGTTTTCATATATCGATCAACTCCACGTCCATCAGCCGTACCATCGCATGAAAAGAAGCCTTTCAGCCCCTCCGCCTAACCTCAGTCGGTTACAGAACGGAGAGATACAACCGCAATTCGATGCGTGTTGGCCTCGGCGATCATCTCCGCCTTATCAAACAGGAGGGTGTTCCCTGCCTCAACCGCCAGAACAGCCCCTTTTACCTCTGATAGTGTCCGTATGGTTTGAAGGCCGACGCAGGGGACATCGAATCGAAGATCCTGTTGGGGCTTGCTTACTTTCACTACAACAGCCTTTTCCTGGGCCAATCTGCCCCCCCTGAGGATGGTTGCGTCGGTGCCATCAATGGCTTCAACCGCCAGTACCGTCTTCTTCCTTACCACAACACATTGCCCGATATCGAGGCGACCCAAGGCCTTGGCCATCTTCCATCCAAACCGGATATCTTCCTCTTCGGTCTTAGTGGGGCACCGCGTCGTGAGGCAACCTTCAGGAGCGACGAGTTCAGGGAGGAACTGGGTGGATTGCATAACGGAGATGCCTTCTCTGGCCAACTCCCGGGTAACGGCCCTCAAGATATCGTCATCGTGGAAGAAGGCGAGCTTGGACATGACAGTGAGGCCCCTGAAATCGGGCCGAATGTTTTCAAACATTCGCTTTTTGGTGATGGTCCCAGCCATCAGGACCTCGGTGACGCCGCGTCTCTTGAGCGCTTTGATTAATTGTCCCAACTGGCCTAATTTGATCCAGACAGTGTCGTCCGCCTTCTTCGAGATGTCGGAGTCCGTTTCATCAAGATGGGCCACCACAATGACCCGCATCCCCCCCTTTTTGGCGGCCTCTGCAACAAGCATTGGAAACGGCCCGCCGCCCGCAATCACCCCGATGGTCCGGTTGTTTTCTCCCATAGTCTATATCGGCTGCGGTTCACAGTCTACCCAGCGCTCAATGGCAGTGAAGATGGCTGGCTGAGGACACCTGCCTTCGCACGAAACCGTGGGGACATGCCTCTCAGCGCAGTATCCCCCGTTTCGAACTGGCAAGGAAATCCAGGAGGATGCGCAACTCAGGTATCATTTCAAGGTCCCTCTTGACCTGGGCGATACCGTCTCTGAAACTGGTATGTTCTCGCCAGATGATGCTATATGCCTTCTTTAAAATATTAATGGTATCCTGCGAAAATCCTCTCCGAATCAACCCCTTTTGATTGATTCCATACAGTTTTGCCCGTGGCCCCGCCGTTATCATAAAGGGGGGAACATCCCTGTCGATCCCTGATTTGGCCCCCAGGTAGGCATGAGCGCCGATTCGAACGAATTGTTGAACGGCCAGGAAGGCCCCCAGGATCGCGTATTCGTCGATGTGGGTATGTCCCCCCAAGGTGGCCCCGTTGGTCAGTATAATGTGATCCGTCAGCCGGCAGTCGTGTGCAACGTGGGCATAGGCCATCAGATAATTATCGTTACCGATGGCCGTCTCCCATTCTTCTTTGGTGGTCGCCCTGTTGATGGTCACATATTCCCTGACCACATTGTTGTTTCCCAGGATGAGACGTGTGTCTTCGTTATGGTAGCTGATATCCTGGGGTGGCGTGCCAATGGAAGAGAAGGGATAAATCCGGTTTCGTTCTCCAATTTGTGTATGTCCTTCAATGACCACGTGAGCGCCTATGACCGTATCCTGTCCTACGGCGACATGCTCTCCCAGGGTAGTGTATGGGCCTATCTCCACCCCCTCGGCAAGCTGGGCTTTCGAACTGACCACTGCGGAGGGATGGATGTTGGTTGTCTTGCTGACAGTCATAGGATTATCTTCGCTTTTGTCCCAGTGATGTTTCTTGCTAATGGATGATTAGATGGTGTTATCCTATGGTGGCCACCAGAACGGCTTCGGCCACCAGCTCTCCTTCCACGAAGGCCTTTCCTGCCATCTTCCATACCCTGGATCCCGTTCTTAAGGGCACCAGTTCAAACCTGATCTGGTCGCCTGGAATGACCGGTTTCCGAAATTTGACCCCATCCATCGACACAAAATATATCGAATTGGTTTGCCATCTGTCCATGGTATCTGGAACGGATAACCGGGCCAATACGCCTCCCACCTGGGCCATCGCCTCAATAATCAACACCCCCGGCATGATCGGATTGTTCGGAAAATGGCCCTGAAAAAAAGGTTCATTGGCGGTAACATTTTTCAGGCCGACCACCCGCTGGTTCAATTCCAGTTCAACGATCCGGTCGACCAATAGAAAAGGATACCGGTGAGGAAGAATCCTGCAAATGTCCTGATAGGTTAAAGGCAAATCCATGGTTAGAGCTACTCCTTCTTGAAATCAGCAAACGATCCTGAGGAAGAGGGCGGGGAAGGGTGGGGGGCGGTATGCCGCTCGATCTCTTTGATTCGCTTCTCCAATGCTTTCAAACGCTGGCTGAATTCGGGCAGCCGTGCTGTCAGTGTGGTCGCTTTAAGCCACAGGCGATGGGGTATGGCAGGGTAACCAGAAACGATGCCACCAGGGGGAATCGGCTTTGCAATGCCGGACTGGGGGCCGATCATGGCCCCGTCTCCCACCTGGATATGATCAATGATGCCCACCTGTCCACCAATAATGACCTGCCGTCCGATACGAGAGCTGCCCGAGATTCCAGCCTGGGCCACGATAATGGTGTCCTCTCCGACCACGACATTGTGGGCGATATGCACCAGATTGTCGGTCTTCGTCCCCCTCTGAATCCATGTTTTGCCGAGTGCAGCGCGATCCACACAGTTGTTGGCGCCAATCTCCACATGGTCGTCGATTTGAACGATCCCCGTCTGGGGTATTTTGACCGAGGCAGCCCCATCCCGGACAAAACCGAATCCATCCCCCCCGATGACGCTTCCCGAATGGATAATGACGTCGTTTCCTACGATACAGCCCCACAAGATTGTGACATTGGGGTAGATGAGACATCGTTCCCCGATCGTCACGCCATCACCGACAAAAACCCCAGGGAATAGCGTCGTCCCGTCTTTAATCTCCGCGCCTTGACCGATATAGACCATGGGATAAATGGAGACATTTTTTCCGATGCGGCTCTCTTCATGAATAAAGGCCCCTTCACTTACCCCAGGATGTCTCGACACGGGGGGCGCGAGGAGGACGGCCACCTTGGCATAAGCCAGTTCCGTGTTGGGAACAATTACCTGAGGGCCTTGAAACAAATGGGTCCGCTGGGCGACCAGCAGTGCCCCGGCCCGTGTCCCGCGCAGGCTCGCCTCATATCTTCGATCAAAGAAAAACGAGATGTCTGAGGGGCCTGCATCATCAAGGGAGTTGATGCCTGTTATGACAAGCCCCCAATTGCCAACCACTTCTCCTCCCACCGCCGTGGCGATGTCCTCGAGTGATAAATTCAAGGCCTTTTTCTCCAGCTAATTCGTTGCATCGTACGCCTTGGTGACCCGGTCGGTGATGTCGATGGCGTTGTTATAATATATCATCCCCATGGTTCCTTCTTCCAGGATGATGGTATATCCTTCTGCCTGGGCGATTTTTTCTACGATTTTCTCGATCTCCTTTCCTACTTTCTTTGTCGCCTCATACTCGGAACTTTTCATTTCCTGTGTGATTTCTTCGTACATGTATTTATAGTGGCGCGTCTTTTTTCCCAATTCCATCTCTTTACCCTCTTTGGCATCCAGGCTCAACATCATGCTCTGTTTTTGCAGTTCTTCCTCGATCTTGGATATCTGCTCTCTCTCTGCATCCAGTTTCTTTTGCAGGGAGTTGAATTTTGCCTTCAGTTCTTCTCTAATTTTCTGGAATTTGGCGGAATTCTGTTGAAGCCGCTTCATGCTGAGGACACCGATCTTGACGTTTTGCGCCCATGCAGGTCCATCTTGGGCGCAAAGAAGCCACGAAAAGGAGATGAATAACAAGACGAATAACAGACTGATTTTTTTCATAGTTACCCCCATGAGATTTGAAATGAACGATTAAGAGTGAGGCATAGAGAAATGATCTCCTTGCGCGGTCTCAGGACGGACAAGCGTCCATCAGTCAACAGCTCCTCAACTCATGAGTTTCCGGGCCATTAAGACCCGCCGTCAGGCCCGAAATCCCCAGACAACCCATTACATCGCGCCCCCGATGCTGAATTCCCATCTACCCGAAGATTCATCCCCCTGACGGTCCAGGTTGAATCCGTATTCCAGTCTCAGCGGCCCAATGGGAGAATACCATCTCACCCCGGCGCCCGCAGACCTCCTGATCCCGCTGAAGGACCAGGGGACATTATAATCCGGG
>Ga0172375_10011792_pt1 | contig 11056 bp, 8 predicted proteins | sample LakKiv1m_FD_114537 | JGI IMG/M metagenome (GOLD analysis project Ga0172375, IMG submission 114537) | Freshwater microbial communities from Kabuno Bay, South-Kivu, Congo - kab_092012_11.1m | ecosystem: Environmental > Aquatic > Freshwater > Lake | place: Democratic Republic of the Congo... | reverse complement strand
GGTGATCGCGATGGCGGCCGCGCTGCCCGCCGGGTTCTATCTCGTCGAACGCGCCTTCCTCGCGCGGTCCCGTGCCGGCGTTACTTCTCCGAAAACACCTGAGCCTTGACGCGGGTCATCACCATCTCGAACACCTCGCCCGCATAGGCGTGGATATTGCGGCGCATCTCGATCAGGTACCGCTCGATCTCAGGCCACTCTTTCCGGATCTCCGCTCTCTGCGCGGCATAGGCCGCGTCGTACTCCTCCCGCATCTTCTCCTGCATCCGCAGCCGCTTCGGCCGGTCGTCCGGATACGCCTTTTTCGGAAGGAATTCGTGGATCGGCTCGAAGATGCGGACGTCCGTCTCTTCCAGGTGGAACAGCTCGATGTTGTCGATCATTACCACTTCCTTCTTCGGCGTTGCGACGTAGTGCCCGTACCGCAGCGCCGTTCCGATGCAGTCCCCCAAGGCGTCCTGCCGGGCCGCGCCCGCCACCCACCACCCGCCGTCGCGTTGGATCCGGGCGAGGGTCACGGAATCGTCGTGGTAGATGTTGGTCCCCTCCTCCTTCGGCTTGAGGAGCACCTCCTCGCCCTGCGGCGTCACGTGGTAGACGGTCGGGAGGGCGGGTAGCCCCACGAGCTTCGGCAGGCCGCTGTAGATGTATTCGCCGATGCACCCGAAGCGTGAAAGATAGAGATCGCACTCTTTCCCGTCCGGCATCCGGACCGTAAAGAGCGTGTCCTTGTGGACCTTCTCGATCAGCAGCACCTCGGTGACCTCGAAGTCGCGGTGCGGCTTCCCCGTCATTTCGTGGAGCAGCGCCAGGATCGCTTTTTTCAGCCCGGTCGCCTTGAACTTGGAGGAGAAGATCTTCACTCGCGCCTCGGCCGGCATCATCCGGATCGCGCCGCGCACCCAGTTGACGTAGGAGTGGGCGATGCTGATCGGGAGCATGTCGGTGCTCGTCGGATCGAGGAGTTCGTCGAGCTTCGCTTCCCAGAGCGGGATGTGCATCCCGAGAAACTCCTGCGGGTTCTCGACCCCGAGGATCTTCAGGATTTTCTCCCTGTCCCCGGTCTTCCTCTCGGCGGCGGGCGTCTGGAAATACCGGTTCAGGGCGCGCTCGTACCTCTGCAGAGCGGTGTGGGAAGAAGCCATCTTTGCCCTCCCGGCCGATGGAGTGGAAACATCTTGATCTTATCACCGGCGGCGATTTTTGTTAGCGGGACCCCTTTGCCAGCTCCTCAAGGATCGCCGCCAGCGGTCCATGCCCCCCGAAGAGTACGAGCTTGTCTCCCGCATCGATCCTCTCCTCCGGGGACGGCTGCACGATCGCGCGGTCCTCCCGCAGGACGGCGAGGAGGACGATCCCGGCGCCGTTCCCGGCCGGAAGATCCCCCAACGGTCGTCCCGCCCACGTCGAATCGGGGGAAACGTAGAAAACCTCGATCACCTTCTGCCGCAGGAACAGTTCGAACTCGGACAGCATCCCCTCGTCCCTGGAAGCGACGCGCTCCCGAAGGATCCGGTACGTCCCGCTGCGGATCAGCGCTTCCTGCTGCGTGACGACATGGTCCGGGACATGATACTCGCGCAAGACCCGGGAGAAGATCTCGACCGACGTCTCGAACTCCTCGGGGATGACCGCGTTCGCCCCCAGAGCGATCAGGTCGTCCACGTCCGCCACATACCGGGTCCGCACGAGGATGCCCAACCGCGGGTTGGCCCGCCGGGCCACCGCAACGGCGCGCCGGGTCGCCATCGGGTCGGAGATCGCCAGCACCAGCATCCGGGCGCGGCCCACCCCGACGCGGTCGAGGATCTCCGGGTTGTTCACATCGCCGTAGAAGATCGGCTCCCCCGCCTCCCGCCCTTCCCGGACCAACGCGTCGTTCAGGTCCACGACGACATAGGGAACGTGCGTCGAGCGCAGCACGCGGGCGAGGTTCTTCCCGTTCATGCCGTATCCGGAGACGATCACGTGGTTCTCGACCCGCATGGCGCCGGCGGATTCTTCTCCGGGATCCTCCGGCTCGGGCCCCCGGATCATGTGGCGGACGAAGGACCTCCCGGCCCATGGCGCCGCCCGCATCAGGAACGGCGTGGCCACCATCGTCAAGATGGCGGTAGCGAGGAGGTACTGGTACGTTTCGGCACCCACCAGGCCGTCGCGGGATCCCGCGGACATCAGGAGGAACGAAAACTCCCCGACCTGCGACAATCCGATCGCACCGATCACCGAAACGCGCCACGGATACTTCAGGGTCCGGATCGCCGCGCCCGCGCAGATCGTCTTCGACACCACGACCCCGAGCGAGACGAGAAGAATCATCGGGAGATGACGCGCGAGAAACGGGAGATCGAGCAACATCCCGACGGAGATGAAGAAGACGCCGTTGAAGACGTCCCGGAAGGGGAAGATCTGGGCGGCGATCTCATGGACATACACCGATTCGGAGATCACCAGTCCGGCAAGGAACGCCCCCATCGCCAGGGAGAGTCCCCACCACCGGGCGATCCACGCTGTCCCGAGGATGAGGCACAACACCGTCATCGCGAGGATCTCCAGGCTGTTCAGGCGAACCACTTCCTTCAACAAGAGCGGGATGACGAATCGCGACGCCAGAAGAATGACCGCCACCCCCACGCCCGCCTTTGCAAGCGTGAACGCCACGGTAGAGAACTGGGCCGTCTCCCATTGTCGGAACGAGGGAATGAGCAGCATCATCGGAATCACGGCCATGTCCTGGAACAGGAGGATGCCGATGGAGATCTTCCCGTGGCCGCTGTCGAGCTGCATCCGGTCGGCGTACTCCTTCAGCACGATCGCGGTGCTCGAAAGGGAAAGGACGAACCCGATGAAGATCGCTTCCGCGAGGGAAAATCCCGCGAGGGAGAGGACGGCCACGGTGAGCAGGATCGTCGCCGAGAGCTGGACCCCGCCGCCCTGGAGGATACGACGGCGCATCTTCCCGAGATTCGCGAGGGAGATCTCGATCCCGACGGTGAACAGCAGGAGAGCGACGCCGATCTCGGCGAGCGCATCCACCATCCCGGACTCTGCCACCAGCCCCGCCCCGGTCGGACCGAGGATGGCGCCGGCAACCAGGAACGCCGCCACGACGGACAGGTGAAGCCGCCCGAACAGGAGCGCCACCGCCGTGGCGATCGCCAGAACGATGGACAGGTCGCGCAGGACCAGGGGCAGGTCGGTCAACGGATCTCCCGGAGGTGGGTTGCCTGATGCAGCCCCAGTCTACCAGTCCGGGGGATGGGAAGTGAACCGCCCCTTCAGGGAGCGGGATGAATTTCCTTGAAGTTCCCCCGAAGAAATTCCGAAAAGAGAATTCAGAAAGACGGCAACGCCTGCCTCCCCTCCCAGGGGAGGCAACGGCCCGCGCGCCCCTCCAAAGGTACGCGGGCGACATGAACGGTCCCCCGAGGCTCCCGCCTGCGCCCCGGGGGACCCGCTTTTCAGGTCCACCCCCGTCAGAACGCTCCCGCCTCCGCCAGCCGCCGGTACTCCTCTTCCGACATTCCGAGGATTCCGAGGTACACGTCCCGGTTGTCCGACCCCGGGGGCCGGCACCCCGACTTCCACCGCGCCGGGGTCCCGCTCATCTTCCAGGGCGGGGCGGCAAGCAACAGCTCTCCGTAAACGGGGACCCGGGGGCGCAGAAAACATCCCCTCTCCCGCCAGTTCTCCTCCGCGAGAGTCTCGAGAGGACGGTTCACCCGCCCGGTGACGACCGCGGCGGCGGGACCGCCCCGCTTCGAGGTGTACTCCTCGACCGCCACGAGGATCTCATCGGCGGTTAGATCCCCGGACCATTTCTCGATGATCTCAAGAAGCTCCCGTTCGTTCCCGAGGGCGACGCGGTTCTTCGGCGTGGAGAACCTCGGGTCGCGGGAAAGTTCCGGACGGCCGATGATGTGCATCAGCGAATCGAACGCCTCGTCGTTGTAGGCGGCGATGAAGGTGTAGCCGTCCCGGCAGCGGATGTAGGTGTACGGGAAGACGGCAGGGTCGAAGTTTCCGACCCGCTCGCGCGCCTTCCCTCCCGTGTGCATCCAGGTGATGTTGTAATCCGCGAACATCATCAGCGACTCGGCTCCCGAGAGGTCGACGGCCTGGCCGATCCCGGTCTCCGCCCGGCAATGAAGCGCCGCGAGAACCCCGTACGCCCCCCATAGCCCCTGGACGAACGCCCCGTGCCAGTTGCCGAGGCGGGTCGGGGCCTGGTGCGGCAGCGGCGGGCCGTCTTTCCCTTCCGGCTCTCCGACAATGTACGGAGCCCCGGAGAGCGCTTGGCAGAGAATGTCGCTGTCCCGGACGGGGCGGGCGGCGTCGGGGCCGAACGCGCCGTAGGTGGAGAGAGAAAGATAGACGATTCCCGGGCGTTCTTCCCGCAGGGAGGGGTAACCGCACTCCATCGCCTCCATTCGCTCCGGCGACTCCGTGGTGATGATCACATCCGCGGAAAGGGCGAGGCGCCGGAAGAGACCCCGCCCGTCAGAGTGGTCGGCGTCAAGGGTGACGAAGCGGCGGTTTCGCGCCTCGGAGAGGAAGGGGAGCCCCGTCCCGGCCACCTGGATCTCCTCGGGCGCCACGAGGCGGAGCGGGTCGCCCGCGGGAGGCTCCACCTTGATCGTCTCGGCGCCGAACTCCGCCAGGATCGAGGCGGCCACCATCCCCCCGAAGTGGCCAGGGCAGAATTCGAGGACCCGGACCCCTTCAAGCGCCTCGGGCTTCCCCGCCGCGGCCGAAGGTTCCGTCGCCTCCCGAACCCACCCCGCGAAGCCGCTCATGGCGCGCTTCCCTTCGGAGGCCGGGCACCCGGGAGGTCGGCCCACTTTCCGATCACCTTTTTCAGGGCGAGCGCCTCCATCTCCCCGGCGGTCATCCCCAGCAGATCCCCGAAGACCCGCTCGTTGTGCCACCCCACCGGTTTCGCGCTCCACTTCACCCTTCCCGGGCTCTCCGAGAGCTTCGGCGCCGGACCGTACTCGTCCACGCAGCCGTAGAGGGGATCGTCCACCGAACAGACCGTTCCGCGGGCCCGCAGGTGCGGGTCCTGGTAATGCTCTTTCCCTCCGCGCACCGGCGCCGCCGAGAACCCGGCATCCTCCGCGACGCGCACGACTTCGTCGACCCTCCGGGTGGCGCAAAACGCCCCCACGAGCTTCGGCGTGGCGATCCGGATCTCCTCCGGATCGGTCGCCCCGACGGCGTGCGCGAGCGGGATCAACTCGTCCTCGTCCCGAACGGAGACCGCGACGAACCCGTCGCGGCAACGGTAGATCCCCGAAGGAGGGTACGAGGGGTCGACGTTTCCGTGCCGCGCACGGTCCTTCCCCGTCAATCCGGCGTACGGCCACGTCCAGTCCAGCGTGCGGATCATCGCCTCGGCCTGGGAAAGGTCGATCATCTGACCTTCCCCGGTCTTCCGGCGCGCGGCGAGGGCCGCGAGGATCGCGGTGGCGGACATCAACGCCGCGGTGTAGTCCCCGACCCAGAACCCCGCCTTCATCGGCGGCTGGTCCGGGAACCCCGTGACGGCGGAGAAACCGGAAACGGCCTGGGCGGTGGCGTCGTACGATGCCCGCCCCGCCGAGTACGGCCCCCATTGTCCGAACCCCGAGTTGGCGGCGTAGACGATCCCGGGATTTCGTTCCCGAAGCTGGAGATACCCGACGCCCCACGCGTCCATCGTGCCGGCGCGGAGGTTCTCGACAACGACGTCGGACCGTTCCGCGAGCCGCAGGAAGAGCTCTTTCCCCTCGGCCGGGTGCAGGTCGAGCCCCACGTGGAGCTTGTTCCGGTTCAGGGAGAGGAAGGCCGGCGACACCTCCTTCCAGAAGAACCCCTCGGGGGCGACGTACCGCATCAGGTCGCCGCGGGGCGGCATCTCGACCTTGATCACCTCGGCACCGAAGAGTCCGAGGTAGTCCGCGGTGGCCGGCCCGAAGATCCGCGTCGCCACCTCGAGGACGCGCACCCCGTCGAGCGCCTCGGGTTTGCCGGGGATCGCCGCGGGATCGAAGGCCCGCCCGGCGAAGACTCGGAAGGGCCCGGGGTCAGACGGCAAGGTACTTCTCCTTGATCTCGTCGTTGGCCAGGAGCTCCTTCATCGTCCCCTCGAACTTCACCGATCCCTTGTCGATCACGAAGGCGCGGTCCGAGACCTTGGCGCAGAAGTGCAGGTTCTGCTCGGCGAGGACGACCGTCACCCCCTCCTTGCGGATCTGGAGAATCATCTCGGCCAGCAGGGATACGACCAGCGGCGCCAGCCCTTCCGACGGTTCGTCGAGCAGGAGCACCTCGGGGTTCGTCATCAGCGTGCGTGCGATCGTCAGCATCTGTTGCTCGCCGCCGGACAGCTGGCTCCCGAGGTTCTTCGACCGCTCCTGCAGGCGGGGGAAGAGGGCGTAGATCCGGTCGACCGTCCAGGGCAAGGCGACTTCCATCTCCCTCCTGGCGGCAACCTCCAGGTTGTCCCGGACCGTCAGGTCCGGAAAGCAGCGCCGGTCCTCGGGGACGAAACCGACCCCCTTCCGACAGATCCGGAAAGCGCGCATCCCGGAGATCCGCTCCCCCTTGAAGATCACCTCGCCCGCCTGCGGCGGGGTGAGCCCGATGATCGATCGGAACGTAGTGCTCTTCCCCGCGCCGTTGCGGCCGATAAGGCTCACTACCTCGCCCTTTTCGATGGAGAGCGAGACGTCGAACAGGATGTGGCTCCGCCCGTAATAGGTGTTGATCGCGTTCAGGTCGAGAAACGCCATGGGTCAGCTCTCCGTGATTTCCTCCCCGAGGTACGCCTTGCGCACTTCGGGGTTCGCCTTGATCTCCGCCGGGGTGCCGTCGGCGATGACGGCCCCCTGCTGGAGGACCATGATCTTCTCCGAGATCGCGAAGACGATGTCCATGTCGTGCTCGGTGAAGACGAGGGTCAGGCCCTGCTCCAGGGAAATCTTCTGCAATAAGGCGACGGTTTCCCGGCTCTCGAACCGGGACATCCCGGCGGTGGGCTCATCGAGCATCAGCAGCTTCGGCCGGGACGCGAGGGAGATGGCGATCTCGAGCCGCTTCTGGTCCCCGTGGGAGAGGACCGAGGCCGAGGAGTCGTGTTTCTCCGCCAGCCCCACCTGGTCGAGGAGGGCCAGCACTTCCTCGCCGACCCGCGTGAATTTTCGCGCCAGCGAGAGGGGGTTGCTTCCAGAACGGTGATGGGAAAAAAGGGCCACCTGGACGTTCTCGAAGACCGACATCCGCGGGAAGATGTTGGTGATCTGGAAGGAGCGGCCGATCCCTTTCCGGATGATCCGGTGGGGGGGCATCCCGGTGATCGGTTCCCCTTCGAACAGGATGTCGCCGGAGTCGGGCTTGAGCAGCCCCGTCATGACGTTGAAAAACGTCGACTTGCCCGCCCCGTTCGGCCCGATGACGGCTCGGATCTCGCTCTTCTCCACGGAGAGGGAGACGTTCTGGAGCGCCCGCAGGCCCCCGAACGACTTTACGACGTTGCGGACTTCGAGAAGGACCATTTGCGGATACACCTGAGCTTTCCGAGGGTTTGACGCGCCTTTTCGTTCACAAACCCGACCACACCGCCCGGGAGGAGCAGCACCAGCGTCAGCAGGACCAGGCCGAGCACCAACGCCCATTTTTCGGTCCAAGCGACCAGGTACGAGTTGAGGATGACGTAGACGACCGCCCCGACCGCGGGGCCCGCGAAGGTATAGATCCCGCCGATGATCGTCATGAACACCGGCTCGGAGGATTTGCTCCAGTGGATGATCTCGGGAGAGATCGCCTTCTCCATCATGGCGAAGAGCCCGCCGGCCAGCCCCGTGAACGCCCCCGCTACGACGAACGCCGTCCACCGGTACACGTGGATGTTCACTCCGAGGAAAGAGGCCCGTTGGCTGTTCTCCCGGATCGCCTTGAGCGTCGCGCCGAAGGGCGAGGAGCGGACCCGGCGGAGCAGCTCGGCGGAGATCCCCACGACCGTGAACACGAAGTAGTACATCGCCTGCGTGGAGCCGAGATCGAGCGTGCCCAGGCCGCCCAGCGGAATCGGCTCGACGGGGATCCCCTGGATCCCGTTGTCCCCTCCGGTCAGGCCGTACCATTTGTAGACGACCGTGAAAATGAGCTGGCCGAACGCCAGGGTGAGCATGGCGAAGTGCACCCCCGACAGTCGAACGCAGAAAAACCCGATGACGCCCGCCGCCACAGCCGCCACGGCCGGCGCGAGGGCAAGGGCAGACAGCGTTCCGAACCCGCCCTTGGCGAGGAGGAGCCCCACCGTGTAGGCGCCGATCCCGAAGAAGGCGGCCTGGCCGAACGAGAGCAGCCCCGTCGTTCCCAGGAGAAGATTGAAGGCGATCGCCATCAGGGACGCGATGAAGATCTGCGTCAGCAAGTACTGGTAGAACCGGCCGGCGAACAGGGGGACCAGGAGCAGCAGGAGGAGCGGCGCCCACCGTACGAGCGGGTGGACGGAGAAGTGGACCGGCGAGATCTCCTGCGCCTCCATCGCGAGGTTCTTCTCCGATAGCGCCTTCACCTTGAGCGGACGCCCGAAGAGCCCCCACGGCCGGGCCACAAGCACGGCCACCATCAGCAGGTAGATGAGGGACATCTCGAATTCGGGGAACACGATGATCCCGATCGTCTCCAGGGAACCGATGAGGATCGACCCGATCAGGGCGCCCCAAAGGTTCCCGAGACCCCCGATCACCACCACGACGAACGACTCGATGATGACCTCGGTCCCCACCCCAGGGAACACGGTCCGCGCCGGTCCCGCCAGCGCGCCGCCCAACCCCGCCAGGACCGCGCCGAATGCGAAGACCAGCGTGAACAGGGCCGACATGTTGATCCCGAGGGCGTCCGCCATCTCCCGGTCGGAGGAGGTCGCCCGGACCACTTTCCCCGATTTCGTCTTGTAGAGCAGATACCAGAGGATCAGCGCCACGGCGGGCGCCAGGACAACGACGAGAAGGGTGTACACCGGGACGGTCCCGCCGAGGATCGTGACCGAGCCGGACAGCATCTCGGGCTTGGGGATCGACTTGAACTCCGGGCCGAAGATGATCTTGGCCAGGTCGTCGATGATGAGCACCAGCGCGTACGTCAGCAGAAGCTGGTAGATCTCTTCCTGCCTGTAGATGCGGCGCAGCAGGCCCGTCTCGATCACGGCGGCGAGCAGCGCGACCCCCAGGGGCGCCACCAGGATCGCCACCAGGAACCCGGCCGGGCCGGTCAGGTGCAGCGTCAGGGCGTAGACGAAGTACGCCCCGAGCATGTAGAGCGCGCCGTGGGCGAAGTTGAGGATGTTCAGCACGCCGAAGATCAGCGTGAGCCCGGAGGAGATGAGGAAAAGGAACGCCGCCTGGCGGAGGGCGCTCAGCACCTGTACGGTCAAGAAGGAGAGATCCATGGACTCCGCCGGTCAGGTTGGTTGTGGGGGCCTGTCGGTACGGCAGGCCCCCTTTGGCTTCCGCTGTCTGCTGTTACTTGTTCCCTGCCTGCGCCTTCTTCCACTCCGCGATCGAGTAGAGCACCTTGTCCGCATGGAACACTTCGGTCTTCCCGACGATGGCGAACGGGTACGCCTTGTCGAACACGGTTTCCCCGACCATGAAGTCGCTGGAGAGCTGGTGGTCTTCCTTCCGCAGCGTCGCCTTTCCGCGCGGGGCGTCGATCGTCAGCCCTTCGAGGGCCGCGATCACCTTGTCGGTGTCGAGCGAACCGGCCTTCTTGATCGCCGCGGCGAGGAAGTACACGCCGTCATACCCCTCGGCCGCCCATGCGCTGGGATAGTCCTTGTAGTCGGCCAGGTACGCTTTCACGAACTCCTGGTTTCTTTTGCTGTTCGGCCAGTGGAAGTAGTACCGCTGGTCGACGATCATCCCGGTGGGCATATCCTTGCCGAGCGCCTTGGCGACGGTGATGTCCCCGCCGGTGGGGATGATCCATTTCATCTTGTCGAACACCCCGTACGGCTTCGCCTGCTTGATGAAGGCGACCAGGTCGCCGCCCCAGAGGGAGCAGAACACGGCGTCGGGCTTCGCCTGGAGGATGGCGTTGATGTAGGAAGTGTAGTCCGGGATGAAAAGCTTCGGCCACTGCTCGCCGACGAACTGCGCCTTCGGGTTCGCCTCCTTCGTCTTCGCCTTGAAGAGGTCCCACATCGTCCGGCCGTACTCGTAGTCCGGACCGATGTTGTAGAACTTGGCGAGTTTCGGGTACTTCTTCGCGGAATACAGCGCGAGGGAGTTCGCTTCCTGCGAGTTGCACGTCCCCGAGCGGAACGAGTACCGGTTCCACTTCTCCTTGGTCAGGGTGTCGGTGGAGCCGACGGTGTCCATGAAGATCACCTTTTCCTGCTTGGCGACCTCGGCGACCGCGAGGGACCCTCCCGAGCTCACCACGCCGAACAGGAAGTTCACCTTGTCCTTCTGAACGTACCGCTTGGACAGGGAGACGAGCTCCTGGACGTTCGCCTTCGAGTCGGCCATCAGCAGCTCGAACTTCTTTCCGAGGACGCCGCCCTTCGCGTTGATCTCCTTGACCGCGAGCTCCGCGCCCTGCTTGCAGGTGATTCCGAGGTCCGAGGCGCGGCCCGATAGCGGGAGCATCCCCCCCAGCTTGATCGTGTCCGCCGCCGATGCCGCGGTCGCCAACGCCAACAGTGCCGCTACAGCGATTGCCGTCTTCTTCATTCCGTTCCCCCTTTTGATTTGTTGGTACGAACCGCTTCCCTCCCCGGGCGGGGGGGGACGATGATCGCCTCGCCGTCGATCACCAGAACCTTCTCCTGGTTGAAGCATTGCGTTTTCATGCGAAGCCGTTTTTCGGAGATGACCTCCACGATCTCCACGCGCGCCGTGATCTCGTCGCCCGGGAAGACGGGCGCCTTGAATTCGAGGGTCTGGGACAGGTAGAGACACCCCGGCCCCGGTAGTTTCATCCCGATCGCCGCCGAGATCGTCCCGGCCGTGAGGAGACCGTGCGCGATCCGCTCCTTGAAGCGGGTCTTCGCCGCGAACCCCTTGTC
>Ga0172375_10011791_pt1 | contig 11056 bp, 8 predicted proteins | sample LakKiv1m_FD_114537 | JGI IMG/M metagenome (GOLD analysis project Ga0172375, IMG submission 114537) | Freshwater microbial communities from Kabuno Bay, South-Kivu, Congo - kab_092012_11.1m | ecosystem: Environmental > Aquatic > Freshwater > Lake | place: Democratic Republic of the Congo... | reverse complement strand
TGAATCGGTAAACCGGTGATCAGACGAGTATAGTAACTAGCTCCTTTTGATATTAAACGTCTGACTAAACCCCAGTCACTAGTGCCACCGCCTTTTACGTACCTGGAACCGATAACCAGGTCGGAGGCTTTAGACTCTTCAAGCATCTCCGGTAAATATTTGGGATCATGTGAAAAATCAGCATCCATTTCGATGATTAAGTCATACCCATGAGCAAGCGCCCATTTAAATCCCTTTCCATAGGCCCTTCCCAAGCCTTCTTTCTTCGTTTCTACCAGCAGGTTCGCCCGGGTATTCTCTTCGGTAATCTTTTGGACGATGCCTGCCGTCCCATCGGGAGAATTACCATCGACAACTAGAACATCAACTACAAAATCGGGTAAGTTAGATGTTTCCGTCAGTACTGATTCAATAAAGTCGGTAATATTTTCGGATTCGTTGTAAGTTGGAGTAACGATCAGAACTTTTGACATAAAAACATTTTAATTATGCTATTTTTTATTCAGAACGACTAGGTCAATTAGAATAATTAGAACAATTTTCCTAATCCATAAACCGATACTTTATTAGCGCCCACAGCGCCGGTAACCCATCCTTCCAATTAATTTTTTTACCTTCATCCATTTCCCGGCCCGCGTAAGAAATCGGTACCTCATAAATACGAACACCAGTTTTAAGCACTTTAGCCGTAATTTCCGGTTCAAAATCAAAACGGTTAGCCCGAAGTTTCAGCTTTTTTATTAATTCACAAGGAATAAGTTTGTAGCAAGTTTCCATGTCAGAAAGCGTTGTATCGTATAAAATGTTTGTAATAAATGTCAAAAACTTATTACCTACCCAGTGCTTGTAGTTCATGTTTCGGTGTTCCCCGGTAAAACGGCTGCCGTAGACCACCTTGGCCTTCCCATCAGTAATCGGTTTGATTAGCTTATGATAATCTTGCGGATCATATTCCAGATCAGCGTCTTGAACGATTACATAATCGCCACTAGCTGATTCAAACCCCGTTCTTAAAGCCGCCCCTTTACCCATATTTTGGGGTTGATAAATTACTTTAAGACTCGGGTCGGCTTCGGACATCTTCCGAAGTACCTCCCGACTACCGTCCTCACTGCCGTCGTCAACGGCAATAATTTCCTTGCCTATGCCCTCAACCGCTTTTACTCGCTTTAAAAGTTCTTCGATGGTTGACACCTCATTATAAACTGGAATTACTATTGATAGTTTCATATAGCTAAACAGCCCCAAACTTTATCTTCAGATGATAAACTATTAACTTCCAATTGACTACCCGGTGACAAATTACCGTGGCCACGGTAATTTGTCAGTATTTTAATACTAATAGCAGTTCACCCATTAAGGTTCTTATACTTAAATAAAGTCTTCATTGCTTCCCAACCATCTTTTAAGTAGTGAATTTTCTTACCTTCCCTGGTGTTTCTGGGATTAAATGAAATAGGAACCTCGGTAATCTTGACCCCCTTCTTGAGGACTTTAGCTGTTACCTCGGGACAAAACTCAAAGCGTTGGCATTCTAAGGGAATGCTTTTTAAAAGATCTGAGCGGAAAAGCTTGTAACAAGTTGACTCGTCGGTTATATACTGACCATAAAGTAAACCAACAACGGTAGATAGTAATTTACTAGCTAAAAAGTTCTTTAGTGATCCTAAAGTTATCTTTTGACCTAAGAAACGACTGCCGTAAACTACCGGTGATCCCCCTTTAGCAACCTGAAGCATTTTTACAAAATCTTGAGGCTCATACTCTAAATCGGCGTCTTGAACTACTACATAGTCACCAGTAACATGCGTAAAAGCTTCCCTTAGAGCACTACCTTTACCACCATTTGGTTTAGAGAAAACCTTGATCTCCGGACAATTAGCGCACTCCCCCAGAATCTCGGCTGTTCTATCGGTACTCCCATCATTAACTATAATAACTTCCTTTTCGACCGGAACTGCCAAAACCTTATCTAACAGCTCTTTAACCGTTTTTTCCTCGTTATAAACTGGGATACAAATACTTAATTTAGTCATATTTTACAAACATCAGTATAAAGTAGAGGATACCTCTTATTTCCTAAAAAGCCTGCCTGGTATAGGCCCGGATTATCCAAGACATCGGCAATAACAACACCAAAGCGACGCTTACAAGTAGCATTAGAAACCTCTAGTTTGCTTCCCCTATTAAACTCATTAGTATCTAAGATATAAGTAATCTGATTTTCTTGTAGCCACTCTGTTTGGTCAACACGGCTATTTTGAGGAAAATAAACGCCCTTATCCTCCAGATACCAAGCTGAAACCCCTGTCTCATCTGAATAGGCAATTTTACCAGGTAACGCCTGGGCATATACAGAGGCTTGATAAATAGTAGAGTAGACAAGACGTTGATTAGCAACAACGACTAGACAGCCAACCAACATTGAGATTAAAGCTGAAGTAATAAAAAGCTTCTTAGACCGAAACCAAATCGCTGCAATTGACAACAACGATAAAACAATGATCATCGTCAAACCAGTTCTCGAAAGAACCAAAAAGTAAAGTCGAAACTTAAATTGCAAGGCCATAAAAATAAGCAACGACAAAAATGTAATTATTAGAATTCTCAATGATCGCCTAGGTGATTCTTGAACCACCCCCCAAAAATTCTGTAAAGCTTGAACAAAAAATATTACCACCACAGGTATTACTGGCAACATAATTCTTGGTAGCGACGGCGTCCAGATGAAAAACAGGGGGAACTCCAGAGTCAAGAAAAGTATTAGAGGGCTATACAACACACCAGAAATTAAACCCTTTAGTCTGCTTCTGATATGGGTGATTTGTGATTGGCGATTTGTGATCAACAACCCTACAAGAGGAGGAAAACCCAAGAAAAATAAACTGTAAGTTATAAAGTAGCCAAAGCGGTTTAAGTCAAAAGTAAATGTCCCCAGTTCCGAAACATAGGCATCGCTAGTTGAGCCTTTAAGAATAAACTTCGTCAAAACGAACCAGGGTACCACTAAAAGTACTACCGGAAGAAAAACTCTAATAATAGTTAGCCATTGCCGCTTAATCAGGAAAAAAAGCCCAAAAGCTCCAGCTAATAAAAAGCCTTCATAACGGGTTAAACAGGCTAAGGCTAAAACAAAACCTAACCCGATTTCGTAGGGGAGGGCTTTATGCCCTCCCAAACCGGCGTCAGTAGGGAATGATTTATCAGAAGCTAATCCTCTAAAATAAATCACAAATACCAGTAATACTAGGGCTGCAAAGGTAGTCTCCGCCATAATCCGTAAGGACCAGTAAAAAAATATGGGATTAAAGGCTAAAAAAGCTAGGACTAATGTTAAGGTACCCGGTTTAACCTTCGGAAATAGAGTTTTATAAAGAACAGCCGTTAATATCAAATTAGTAACAGCCGCCAGAATAGAGTAAATACGGCCCCAAAGGACCGGCTCTAAAAATAGTAACCCGGGAGCAAGTAGTGCCGAAAAAAACGGCAACCGTTTTTCGTCTAGTGGATACGAAAAATGAAGTACGTATTGCGCTGCCCGCAAAATCCTAAAGGAATCTCCCCATTCAGTTATATTGATGTTTATCAATATGACACGGAGTAAAATATAAAAAAATATGAAAATGATTAGGCTTTTGTATTGTTTCCAAATCATACCTTAAGACAACTCTTCGTATATTTTCTGAATCTTAAGAGCTATCGTTTTCCAAGAAAACCGGTTATCGATTTCTGTAGTATCAACCTTTGGTAAGCTTGTCAGGATCTCCTTAATCGACTCAGCTAAATCTTCTTCGTTACTAAAGTCCTTAATAATCAAACCAGAAACTGCGCGGTTAACTCTAAAGCCAGAGGCTAAAACCGGCGTACCGCAAGCTAAGCTTTCGAGAACCACTTTAGGAAAACCTTCATAAGTTGAGGGCATAACTGTTAAAGTGGCGGCTCTAAAAAAATCCGGAGTTTTATTATTGGGTACATAGCCTAAAAACTTAACCCTTTCTGCTAACCCTTCAGCTTTCACTAGATTATTTAACTGTGAATTATTCGGACCTACAATCGCTAAATTTACGGTCGGAGGTAACAACTTTAAAGACTTAATTAAAAGATCTACCCGTTTTCGGGAAGTTAACGCTCCTTGATAGTAAAGAGTTTGGCCGCTTGGAAACACCTTTTCCACCTTACCATCGGGGTTAAAACTTTCTGTATCGACCCCGTTTTCTAAAACTACTACTTTCTGCCTGTCGGCCTTATAAAAAATCTTGGCTTCTTCTGCCGTATCCTCCGAAACAAACAGCAGGCGGTCGGCGACGATGCTGCCTACATAGTCAGAGAGTTTATGAAAAGGCCACTCCACAAACGTTGTTAAAAATGGCACGTTGTCGCCTCTTTCTAAGACCTTAGCTTCTCGACCCGCGGCAGTATTATGAAAATGAAGCACGTAAGACACCTGATCTAACCACCCAAAAAAGTATTTGTAGAAGTTAAACCATAAAGTAAGGTGACCGTGACCATGAATCACATCCGGACGCCAAATAACCCGAAAGTATAGGTAGACCGGCAGTAAAAATAAAGCGGTCGTAAAAAAGGGACCAACGCCAGGCAGAGTTCGTGGCAAGCGGACAACCCTAACACCCGGTATTTGAGCTGCCTGCCTTGGTTTAAAAAGTAACGATCCTCCACCAGTTAAAACTACTACTTCGTTATCCAACTCCTTTTGAGCCTTAGTTAGAGAGTAGGGAGCTGGAGCTAAACCATCCCACGGCGGCGGCCAGTCATAGATGATACGTAGGATTTTCATAAAATACTCTCAATTACCTCCGAGTACTTAGTAATCATTGTTGTTAAACTAAATTCCGCCTCGGCCAGCCGGCGAGAATTTAGACCGTACTCTTTACGAAGCAAGACGCTACTCGCTAAAGTTTTCATAGCAGCGTAAAGGTCTCTACTTGAGCCTGATTTAACTAATAGACCATTAACTTTGCCTTTGACGGCACTTTTTATGCCTCCGATATCCGAAGCAATTATAGGCAATCCCGAAGCCGCTGCTTCCACCAAAACCATGGGCAGACCTTCAAGTCTCATAGACGGTAGAACCAAAACAGAATAGGAAGATAAAAGCTTTGGGATCTGATCATAGCTAACAGCTGACGTCACCTTAACCAAAGGCTGAAGCTCCAGTTTATTAATCAGGCCACCTAACTCTTCCTGGTAGGGACCGTTACCCACTATGGTTAGAGAAACCTCGTTCGGCAGTTCAGGAACCAGCCTACTAAAGGCTATAACTAGTATTTCTAGACCTTTCTCCTTTTCCTGCCTACCTAAATAAAGAAATCTGGTGGGAAAATCTTCTTGAGAAGATACCACGTACTGCGAAAGATCAATGCCGTTTTTTATTACCCGAATTTTATTTTCCGGAAGCTTAAGTTCCAGTATTAATGCTTTTTTTACCTCTTCGGAAACAGCTACGATATAACTACAGTTACTTAAATATTTTTTATCTAATAGAAAATAGGTTTTTAGCCCAAAGCCCAGAACACGCCCAAAATGAAGGTAATCTTTCAGAGATTTCGTCTTTTTCCAAACAGTTTTCACCTCTCCCCACAAGGTGCCATGGGATATCACAATCGTCTTGATACCAAGTTCCGCCTGATGATTAATAATCGCCGCCCCACCAGCACTTTGGGAAATAACTATATTAAAGGGCCTTTCGGAATGTAATTTCGTAAACTCCCGTAAGCTGCCTTCCCACCACTCACGACTATACTTTCCCGGATTGGCATTTTTAATAAAGAGGTAACCAACACCATTACAATCAATAACCGCGTCGTTATCTCCGCCAAAACCAGGAGTAATCACTACCACTTCGTGACCAGCAGCTACTAACCCTTCAGCCAAATTCTTATTTTGAGACTCTAGTCCACCGTAGTTTTTATGAAGAGTAGTACTTTTAATTAAGATAGCGATACGCATGTTTTTAACGATCCTCTATTTTCTATAATCTAGTCTTTGGTACACCCTTACTAGCGGTGCCCTAAATAGTGCCCATCTTGGTGTTGATAACTCATAAACTAACCGGTATTTATTAAGGTCAGAGAGCATCCACGGATTCCCGTGTAGTTCATTATAGGTATTAACCAGAATAAAGTCATCGTGATTTCCGGAAATAAAGTTTTTTTCTAAACGTAAATCTCCCCTAAAACGAATCAGAGTGTGTTCCGGAGCAAAACTTACTCTTACAACAGCATTCTTAGGCGCGTTATTATTGATGTACCTTACCCCACTTAAACCACCCTCACCCCACCAACCAACCTCAAAAGCCTTATTCTCATAAGCCCATTTCGGACCACCGGAAGCAAAATTATAGTAGTCGAGATAGTAAGGATAATACAAAAGTACGGGATAAAGTACCCCCAAAGAAACTAGTAAGTATAAGGCTATTTTTATTAGTTTAGATTTAGTTTCGGTTATCAAAGTTACTACAGTTAAACCAGCAATTAATGATAAGGCAGGAACAAAAGAAATTACGTAACGGATACCATCCTGCTTAAATAAGCTTAAAGTTGCCAGAAACGGTGTCAGGAACCAACCAAAGATAAGGAGATTAGAAGCTCTTAACCTCAAACCAGCTAATTTCCTAACGCTTATGACAATAAATACCACCAAAAATACCACCAAGATCTCCGGTGTCGTCACCAAAAAGTAAACAAAGTAGTAATACCATGACGGCTGTCTTAAATCTGAAAAGAAGTATTCCCCAATGTGGCCACCAGATGACCTAAGAACACTCCGTAGTAAATTTTGGGGGGCAAGCCACAACCAGGGCCATAAAGCGTATAAAATTGCCAAAAAGATTAGAGGTGATATTAAAAAAATCACTGGCAATCGGCGAAAACGCATTGCTAGAAAGTCTTTACCGTAAACAGCTAGCATTGCTACCGCGTAAAACAAGACAAAAAAGGCACCGTTATACCGAGTCGCGAAGCATAAAGTAAGCGTAACTACCGCTAGTAGATGGTCTTTCCAATGGTTCGACTTTAAAGCCCTTATAAAGAAGTACATAAACAAAGTTGTAAAAAAAATAAACGGAGACTCCAGGGAGGCCACGGCAGTGTAAGCAATAAAGTGAGGAGTAATTGCCAAGAGTATTGATGATACCAATCCAACAGTGACACTAAATAAATGCCTTCCAATTAAAAATACCAACACTACCGTAAACCCTCCAAGCACCGCCGACAAAATACGAGGTAAGGTGTATTCTTTATTGAGGTGGTATTCACTATCCCAAGCTAAAACCGCCGGAATTTTGCGGGCAAAGCTTCTTGATAAACCATAAAGATACTTCGCTACCGGCGGGTGTTCATAGTTTTGAATCCAGCTACTTTCGCTAAAATCCAAGTTCCGTAAAGCGCTGACGTAAGTTTCTCCATAATAAACCACCGCGTACTCATCCCAAGTTTCTCCAACTGATCGTAAGACCGGAATACGTATAGTTATTGTAATAACAAATAATACGATTGCTATTAGTAGGGTAGACTTGGACATTATATTTGGAAGTTAGATGTTAGACATTAGAAATTAGATTAAGAAGTTGGAGATTAGAAATTTGAGATCTAACATCAAACTTCCAACTTCTTTATCTATCTTCTACAATTTACGCCTCGTAAATTGGTAGCGAGTTTACGAGCGTTCACCTCTAACATCGCTAACTTCTCTGTTTCCTGACCCACAACTCGATTGGATTCGTAGGATTATCGAAAGTCTTTAAATGTTCGTAATTTTTCATCAGGTAAGCTTTAAGACCGTCGTGTCCGGTATAAAAACTGTCTCTAGTCGCCTTTTCGACAATGTAGTACTTAACTTGGTTGACAGTTAGATAATTTACAACTTCTTCGGGAGTGGGAAATAGAGCATACTTAATATCAGGCTCAATATGAGGATAACCAAAAATTACCGGTCTGGAAATATCAAGCGCCAACGCTCTATCTGCAAACAAAGGAATGCTTACCGCCGCTGTAAAAATTTGGTCGTTGGGAGCGGTGTTACTTTTAACCCAAGTTACAACATTTTCGAGCGGCTTTAGATAAAACGTCCCCCCTCGCGGATGACTCAATTGATGCCTAAAAGTGATACCATTTACTACTATAAGTAAAACTCCAGCTAAAATTACTCCGTAAAGTTTTAGATTTAAACGGCAGATTAAGTAACTAGACATCAAAACAAATCCGGGCATAAAGCTGCTAAAATATTCCGGCTGAATTCCCTTATAATATAAACCATAAAAAAGAATCGGTCCTAAAGATAAAGCGAGTAACAGCCGAAATCTCCTATCTCGATACCAACGCTTGATAACAGCAAAAACTCCAAAAAGAGTGGTTAAAACATAGAAAAGGCCGTAATCGATTTTTAGATACCAAAACTCGCCTAATTTACGCCTCATCACAAAACCAAAGGTCAGGCGCTCTCCGGTATCATGCATTTTTAGTATCGCCTCAAAATTCTTGACCACATGCTTAAGTCCAACTTGCAGAGCTATTAATCCCCAAAAGCTGGACCATACGAGTATCGCAATTATACCTGTGGTTAGTAGTGGTTTTATTGTTTTGGACAAGTTAAACCGACCCTGAAACAGTAGAAACAAGCCCAAAAATAAAGGGTAAATTGCGGCTGTTTCACGGGTAGCCATCGCCAACCCGAAACCCAGACCTGACAGCAGTGCTGCCCAGTAGCGACCATTCCGAACCAACTTTATTAGAAATAGCGACCCAAGCAGTGAATAAAAAATCTCCAAGGGCTCTGTTAACAAGTAGCTACTATGAATTGCTACCGGCGAAACCAAGGCATACAGGGTTAAGGTGATCAAACCTAGCTTCCTGCCAAAGATCTCCTTACCAATAAAATAAAGTAGGATTGCAGACCCCAAACTAACCAAAGACATAAACAATCTCCCACTAAAAACGCTAACCCCAAATACCTTTAGCCAGAGTGAAAGAGGAATCATTAAAGCCGGTGCCCTAGAAAAAGATGTCAGGAAAGGTAAGTGCCCCCGCCCTAAGAGATAGGCGTCGTAGAGATAAGATCCCTCGTCGTTGGTTAAAGGCAGCGTATTAGCAACAATAAGGCGCAGCACTAAACCGAGTACTAAGATAATTCCCACTAGTATCCACCCCCACCTTAAGTATAATATTGATGATGATCTACTTAATAACCTCATAAACTTTCGCCCAGCAATCATTATAGCCTTTTCGATGACACTCAATTTTATATTCCGACAACAAAGTGAAGTTGTTTTCTGGAAAATAATATATTAAGTAGTTATCGTTATAATCAATAAAATATTTTAGTTGGGGTATTTGATTTACATCGGTAGTTAACCTTTGGCCAAGGTAATAGGAAGACTCCGCGGTTTTTTCTGATACCAGTACCAAACCATCGGGATTATTTTTTTCCAAATAAGAAGCCGCCCGGACTAGTGGCCAAGTCAAATTCCCGCCAATCTGATAATTATTAATCTCGCTAAGATCCTTTTGTAACAGAATGTAAAAAATCGGTAACAGAATAATTCCCAGTACCCAAAAGGTAGGCTTCACATACTGCTTAACTAGGACACACAATCCCAACGATAAAAAAATCGCCATTAAGAAAAACGTATGTTGGGAATGCCTAGACCAAGGTTGAACAACCGTTAGGAAAGAAAACTGCGAGATAAAAAATATAATTAAGGGCGACACCTCCCATTTGAGCGTTTTTATAAGTAACATAAAGCCCACAGCCATAAGAACTACCGTAACAATAGAGAAATACTGAATATACGAGGTAAAATTTAACAAAAGTCCGGCTATAGCTAATCCAAAAATACCACTTATTAACACCACCCTCTTGGGAACAATCTTTTTACCGAAGATCAGCCACATAATTACTAAAGCTATCGGCAAAAGCTGTTTCCTAATTGAAAAGAATGGCAAATCTCCCCAAATGCCAAGAAATATTTGCTTCATGTAGTTTAGATTTACCTGCAGTTGCATAATATTTTTAGCAATATTAAGTCCGGCATCAGTCTCGTATTCTGTGTAAATAAAATTTCCGAATCGTAGATAGTTAGAAATAAACCAGGGGACAGTTATCACCACAAACGGCAACAGTAGTAAAGTTAGTGGTTTAATAATTATCTCCAGCAGTCCGTTTTCCGACCTCTGTTCTCCCTTGGTCATCCTGCGTAACAAAAAGACCACTAAAGAAACAATCAGAACTCCCGCTACCAAAAAACCCTCATGCCTGGTCATAGCAGTTAAACCCAAAACCAGACCGAAAGCGACAAATTGCCACCTGGAAGTCTTTGAGTCCACATTATCAGTAAAAATAACACTATGGGAGAGGCGGTAGAAAAGGAATAAAGAAAGAATTACCTCCAAATCAAACAAGGTGTGACTCAGAGGCCGGATCGAGAAAATAAAGAAAGTCGGCTGCAGCGATAATAGGATTAACGACGTTAGGGCAGTCACTTCCGGAAGGTGTAAGTCTAAAATTAAGCGATACAAAAAGTAAAGGGTTAGCAGGCTTAGGACAATGCCGAGTATTCGGGCATAATCGAGCGGCTGACCGATTAAGTGCCCCGGAATAAGCAAAAGCGCGTATACTGGTAGTCGCTTCTCAATAAATATCGACCCCCCGCTAAGCAGGCTTTTTCCCATTAAAAGGTAGTTGTAGAAGTCTCCCCCACTCTCCCCTTTTATGACAAGGGCTGACAAGGCTCTGGCCACTACCGAAATCAAGAGAACTAATGAAACCGCCCAGTTTCGTCTAATTTGACCCCAAAAGGAGAACTTCATTCAGGCTATTTTAACAGCTGCGAGTAAACCCTGTCTAAACGTTCGGGAAGGCTCCGTAGCGAAAAGCCTTCTTCTACCAGCTCTCTACCAGCTCGACCAAACCGCGAACGGACCTGTGGCTGATCGTACAAGTAAGTCATCTTCTCAAATAAAGCCTGAGGATCTTTTTGAGGAATCACCAAACCAGTTATACCGTCAGTAACCACTTCCGGAATTCCGGCCACATTAGTACT
>Ga0172375_10011790_pt1 | contig 11056 bp, 10 predicted proteins | sample LakKiv1m_FD_114537 | JGI IMG/M metagenome (GOLD analysis project Ga0172375, IMG submission 114537) | Freshwater microbial communities from Kabuno Bay, South-Kivu, Congo - kab_092012_11.1m | ecosystem: Environmental > Aquatic > Freshwater > Lake | place: Democratic Republic of the Congo... | reverse complement strand
CCGCCAGTATTATTGATCAGCCTGGGGACAGGAGCGCCTTTTGCCGGCTTGAATTTCACGGACGTACATGATATAATACGTTAATATATGCATACTAATAGTCCCTTAAAGCTTATAGTCCAGATCCCCTGTCTTAACGAAGAGAAGACGCTTCCCCTCACTATCGCGGACATACCCCGGCAGATCCCCGGTATAGGTGTAGTCGAAATACTTGTCATAGATGACGGCAGCACCGATCGTACGGGCGAGGTTGCCAGGCAATGCGGTGTAGAGCATATCGTGAAGCTTACGAATAACAAGGGGTTGGCACAGGCATTTTCCCGGGGGATCGACGAATGCCTCCGACTGGGGGCTGATATCATAGTCAATACCGACGCTGATAACCAGTACTGCGGCAAGGATATTCCGCTATTGATAGGGCCGATCCTGGCCGGGAAGGCGGACATGGTCATCGGCATACGCGACATAAACGGGCATCCCGAATTTTCATGGCTTAAGAAAATGCTGCAGAAGATAGGCAGCCTTATTGTTCGAAAACTATCCGGCACCAAGATACAGGATACAACAAGCGGCTTCCGGGCTTACAACGCTCATGCCGCGGCTCAACTGAATGTAATGACGCATTACAGCTACACGTTGGAGACATTGATCCAGTCAGGGAAGCTGGGCATCGCTATAGAACAGGTCGCGATCAGGACTAATCCCAAGACCAGGGAATCCCGGCTCTTTAAAGACATGTGGCAGTATATCAAGCAATCGGTCATGACGATAATGCGCGTTTATATGATCTATCAGCCGTTGAATGTCTTCCTTACGCTGGGGTTGCTCGTTTTCACCTCCGGGTTCCTGATAGGGTGCAGGTTTTTATATTACTACCTTGTGGGCGCCGGAGGCGGAAAGATACAGTCGCTGATCCTTGCTGCCGTCCTCGTCATGCTGGGAGTTCAGATACTGGTGTTGGGTATCGTCGCCAATCTTATCGCCGCGAACAGGTTCATTCTTGAAAAGATACTCGTAAAGATCCGCGAGCTGGAGTTTAAAAAGTGAGCCGTCCCAAAAAAAACGCGGCCGCCGCTTCCAAAAAAAGCCGCTCTCCGGATCTCTTTTTGCCGGCGTGCCTGGTTTTGATCCTTATCGTATCCGCCTTTGTAAAGACGCGGGACATCCCTCTGCGTGACGTTTATAGCGTCGATGAGATCTTGTACAATATGATGGCGACACAGATAACCGCCAACCCTTCGGACTACAGCGCCCGGACTTACTGCGCGTTATCGAAAGAGCGGGACCCCCGCTGCCAATTGCCCGATTATTTCGAGGCGCCGCTGTTTAAACACCCGCCAATATACTGTATGCTGCTGAGCACTGTCAAACGATTAGGGTTCACGACCATCACACAGGCCAATTATTTTTCTTTCTATTTGGCGCTGTTGGTGCCGTTAGTTGTCTTTTTTATTGCCAGGAAATTGTATGACATAAGGACTGCCCTGACCGCGTTTTTTTTGATGCTGATCGAACCGGTTATGTGGATGTGTTCCGTGCGCCTGTGGATGGAATGCACGATGTCGCTGTTCATGGTGCTGTGCCTTTTTATGTTCATCAGGGCGTGGGAGGATAATCGATGGTACATCCCATGCGGTATATTCCTGGGGTGCGCCGCGCTTACAAAGTATCCAGGCGCCCTTGTCGCGCCGGTCATCGTGCTATTCGCGGCTTTATACAAACAGGGGCTTTTCAGACAGCCGCGTTTTTATGCGATCTTCGGCGTCGCTGGTCTTATGCTCTTACCGTGGGTCGCGTGGAACATCGCCGCATATGGGAACTTTTTTTCGACAATGCGTTACTTTCATGATACCGCGTTTATGGGGAAATTCCTCGCGCTGCTCAAACATCCGGCTCTCTATATCGGCTTGGCGGTCGCTGGGGCGGTGATCTGGGCGCTTTCCAGGAAAGGATATGCAGCCGGGATAGCCGCGTTCCTTGAACGGGATCGCGGTGTTAGCGCGGCGCTTGCCGCCGCTTTCCTGGTATTCCTGCTGCTCCAGAAGGGCGTGATCCCGGGGCTGTCGGATTCTCTGGTCCTGTCAAAGATGCCGCCTGAGACAAATATTTTCCCCAGTCCGTTCGCGAAGGGGCCTTGGACATTTTACATTTCGCAGCTTATGAGGATGAGCCCGCTGTACATCGCCGCGTTCTTAGGATGTCTGCTCATAGGATCACGCTCACCCGGTGACAGGCTTTTGGTCATAGCGGCGGTCGTCATCATGCTGTTCTATATTAAATGGGGGAATTACCAGAGCCGGTATATAGTATCCGCTATACCGATGCTCATGATCCTTTGCGCCAGGGTCTTTGTCCTGGCCTTTGAAAGGGTGGGCCGTCTTGGCAATGCCTGGGTGCGGACCGGCGCGCGGATCGGGCTCTCTTGCCTGATCGCTTACCTTGTCCTCAAGACAGGCCTGGTCGATATAAATGTCGCGGCCGGTTTTGTAGGCGAACGTCATTTTGTCTATTTTTGATAATATTTCCCCGGGATCGATAATATATGGCAGATGTTACGGTCATAATACCAAGTTACAGGAGCCGGTCGACCATATTTGAATGCATCGCTTCGCTGAAGAGGCAGAAGGTCGGCAATGTTACGTACGATATTATCGTCGTAGACAGCTCACCAGACGACACGGCGCGCATTATAACGGAACGCTACCCTGATGTGCGGGTGATAGCCTCCGCGCGCAGGCTCCTGCCTGGAGCGGCCAGGAATGCCGGCATAAGATCCTCAACGAGCCAGTTCGTGGCCTTCATCGATTCGGATTGTGTTGCTGAAGAGACGTGGCTCGACAGCCTTCTCTTGGCGATCAGGGGCCTCGGATGTGATATCGCCGGCGGACCGATCAGGACGCTGACACGGTATCATATATTCGGAGCTACTGCGTACCTCTCGGAGTTCAGCGAGTTCCTTTCCGGCAGGAAGACCGGACCTGCCGGTTTTCTGCCTACGGCTAATATGATAGCCCGCCGTGACATCTTTACGAAGTCCGGGTTATTCCCGGAATATCGTCTTGGCAGCGAAGACAGACTTTTCGCTGAGACCGTTATACGGAACGGAGGGACCATATATTTTGCCGCCGGTGCTGTTGTATGGCACAATGACCGTAAAGTCTTTTCTAAACTTGCTCGTCATCAGTTCGATCTTGCGTATGAGTCGGCCCAGGCGCGTAAGACGGTCCAGCTCGATGGATATTTTATCGTCTCGTTCCCGTTACTGACGCCGCTTATCCCGGTATTACGTTACACTAAATTGTTATACCGGCTCTGCCGGTGTCATGAGTACAGTTATTTCTTTTTCGCGGTCGCCAACCTGCCGACCTTCCTGGTAACGTACCTTGTCTGGACAGCGGGATTCGTTACAGGAATACTCAGGGCTGACGACAGGAGGATCGAGCCTAGATGTGCAACTGGAGCATGATATGACGGATACAGCCCGTCCTTTTGTTTCGGTTATAATGCCGCTCTATAATGACGCGGAGCATCTGCCGGCCTGTCTTGAGAAATTACTGGATCAGACCTACGAGAAGCGGTCGTATGAGATCATCGTCGTTGACAACGGGTCCACGGATGATTGGTCAGGAGCGCGCGCTCGGTTCCCCGGGATCATATTCGGCAGTGAAACCAAACCGGGGTCATACGCCGCCCGCAACAAGGGGATTGCCTTATCGCGTGGTGAGATACTGGCGTTCATCGATTCCGATTGCCTGCCGTGCCGGACATGGATCGAGGCAGGCGTCAGTTGTCTTAGGGAGGGAGTCAGGCGGGGCGCCGTCGGCGGCGAGGTCGCGATCCTCTATAAGGACCCTGTTCGCCCTTCTGCTCTTGAATTGTACCAGAACGTCATGTCGTTCCCTCAGAAAAGGTTCATAGAAAAACATCATTTTAGCGTAACCGCTAATCTTTTCACGTTCCGCTCGGTCGTGGATTCGGTGGGCGCCTTCAACGATGCGCTCAGATCATCCGGGGATCGCGAGTGGGGGAACCGCGTCTTTAACGCCGGGTACGAACTTGTATACGCGGAAAAGGTATTAGTACATCATCCTGCGCGTACATCATGGGGGGCGCTTTACAGGCAGGCTGTCAGGCTGGCCGGCGGCTTTACGGCGATCGAGAAACGGGAAGTTAGATCTTTGCGGAGCTTGTTCGCGCTGATGGGGCGGAAGGTGGGGTTGTTTTTCGATGATGTCTCGATGGCCCTACTCTCCGAGAAGGTCCAGAACTGGACAGGCAGGGTGACAGTTCTTTGCGTGTTGTTCAGCGTCAAGGGTGTGATGCTTTTTGAGAGGGTTAGGTTATTATTCGGAGGGAAACCTCGAAGATGATATGTTGCGTGTCAAACTGTCAGGCCGGGAAAGGTGCTTGGGTATGAAAGTTGTTCATGCCGCGTACAATTTCGGTAAAGTGACGGAAAATTGGATCTATAATCAGGTCGCCGGCTTGCAGCCGCCAGCAGTCGCGACGTGTTATTGCATGGAGCGGTTCGGCAGAGACATTTTTCCTTTCGGAAATGTTAGATGCGTTAAAGAACAGGCCGGCGCGTTAGGGTGTTACGTGAACCGGGTTTGCGCGGCCTTGGTGCATCGCTATCCTCAATTTGCGCGATGGCTAAATGAAGATCGTCCCGACTTGATACACGCGCATTTCGGGAACATGGGCTTTGAGCTGGCCGGCTGCGCAGAGAGGCTCAAGGTCCCGCTTATAACCAGTTTTTATGGCTACGACGCGTACCGCCTTCCTGTCGAACGGGGATGGTGGAAGGCGCGGTATAAAACCCTTTTCCGGCTCGGCACCTGCTTTCTGGTCGAGGGTCCGGCCATGCGCGCTAAACTGATCGAACTCGGATGTCCCGGAGAGAAAGTTGTCGTTCATCATATAGGCATCCGGTTGGGCGACTACGCGTTCAGGCCGCGGGAACAAGCTGGCGAGGTCCGCCTTCTGGCTGCCGGGCGGTTTATCGAAAAGAAAGGATTCCCGTTCGCGATCGAACTTGTGGCACGCCTAAGGAAATCTTCCGGCCGCAGGATCACGCTGACAATAGTCGGCGATTCCGACGCGAATGGTAGTTTGACGGCCGAGAAGCGGAAAATACTGAGGGCGATCGAGCGTTTTGGTTTAAAAGATTCGGTGCGTATGACCGGGTTCGTTACCCAGGAGAGGCTTATTCAGGAGATCTATGAACATCATATACTTCTGGTGCCTAGCGTCCATACGGACGATGGTGACGCCGAAGGAGGGTTTCCTGTTGTTATAACTGAGGCCATGGCTACAGGAATGCCTGTAATGGCATTTGACCACTGTGATATTCCCTATGTCGTCAAGGACGGTATAACAGGGTACATCGCTAAAGAGAAGGATATAGATGCGTTGTTCGATCGGTCCGCATACCTTATCGCGCATCCGGAACTATGGGTGAATATGGGCGGGGAGGCCCGAAAGACAGTTGAGCGTGGTTATGACATATCTGTGACGAATAAAGAGCTGGCAGATATTTATTCGCGGGCAGTGCAAGCCTGACGTGTTAACGTGAGTCCGGAAAATACATACAAGGTAAATTGTTTTTAAGAGGGAGGGATTTAAAGTGTTAAAAGCGACCCTAAAAAAAATATTCCTCGCGGGAAAGTATCTTATCCTTTTGACATCCGGAAAGATATTCGGGATAGAGCATATCGTTCGATATGCTCGCAATCCTGACCCGGAAATTACTGTCAGATTATTGCGTTCGTTCGGCGCGACGATAGGCAAAGGCACTACTCTCAAACGAGCTGTGTGCCTGGACAATGTTTACGAAGACCGCGATTCGAAAGGGGACCTTTCCGGGCTTAAGATTGGGAACAACGTCTATGTAGGGGATGGGGTCCGTTTTGATCTTACCGGGGACATCGAAATAGGTAACGATGTGGTCGTTTCAGCATACGCTTCGTTTATCACCCATGCGGATTGCAACCGTTCGCAATACCTTGATAAAAAATTCCCAAGGAGATGCAAGGGGATAATAGTGGAACATGGCGCCTGGATAGCGTATCAGGCAACCCTGTTGGAGGGGGTTACTATTGGCGAGAATGCTGTGGTCTGCGCTCATGCATTAATACGTTCCAGTGTTGAGCCGTATAGCATGTATGGGGGTGTCCCCGCAAGGAAGATAAGGATGGTTAATGGCTAACTAGGCTCCCAATAAGTTAAGCGCATACGAATTTCTTTGCGCTCATTTTAATAAAGATAACGACCTCTATTTTGGAGCCCCTGAAAAATGGATCTCATATGTGTGCCGGCTCTGGATGGATGACGACCTGGATTCAGGATTTCGGTATGATATTATGAGGTTCTTCATAGAAGAAGGACGCTTGAAAAAGGGGCGCATATTGGATATGGCTTCGGGATGTGGGACCTTTGTCTTTTCCGGGTTGAAGCACGGTTATGATGTGTACGGCATTGAGCCCGAACGATGGAAACACGAATTCAATATTATGAAAGCGCGAGAAAAAAAATATCCGGACCCTTGGCTCGGGCGGTTCCTGTATGGGCTCGGCGAAAGTTTGCCTTTTAAAAATGAAAGCTTTGATGTGATCTTTACCTATCAAACGTTAGAGCACGTCCAATCGTATCAGCAGTGTATCGCTGAATTCACGCGAGTGTTAAAGCGGGGCGGATATCTTTTTATCTGGTGCCCTGATTACACATCTTTTTTTGAGGGGCACTATCGACTCCCTATGCTGCCGCTTATGAGCAGGAAATTTTTTATTAAATATCTGTCGTTTTTAAAGAGGCCGGCCAAGGGGCTGGACAGCATACAATATATTACCCGGAAGGATGTACTTGATTGCCTGCGCGGCAGATATACGATCTACGACGCCGAGCATCTAATGGTCAAGGCAAAGATCAAGGAAAAGATAGGGATAAAATCAGATCTTCTGTCATTTATGTATAGGTTCTATGTTCGCATACGGAATGTGTTCCGATCAGAAAACAGCGTGAAGGTAGTGGCCGTAAAGGCCGATTAGATCTTGGTGTATGAAAGAGATCTTTTATAAAGGATGTTACTATGTGCGGTATAGCCGGTATCTTTGATGTTTATGGCGGGGGCATTGAGCCTGGTCTGCTTAAGGATATGAATGAGGCCATTGCGCACCGAGGGCCGGACGATGAAGGATACGCTCTAATAGATAGCGTATCCTCGCGGTTTATTGCATATTCCGGCAAGGACAGCGATACCGGTGTTAAGGCCCGGTTGCCTGTTCTTGACCCGCATAAACAGGAGTTCACGAGTTTTTTGGGGCTGGCTCATAGACGATTTTCGATCATTGATCTTACCTCGGCCGGACATCAGCCGTTCATGGACCGGGAAGGTTCATGTTGTATGGTGTTTAACGGCGAAATATATAATTATAAGGAGGTACGGGAGGCTCTTAAGGAAAAAGGGGTTGTTTTCTATACGCAATCTGACACGGAGGTTTTTTTAGAGGCGTATAAGTCGTGGGGTACCGGTTGTTTCGGCAAGCTGAACGGATTCTGGGCTGTTGCGATCTATGATCTTAGAGAACATAAACTTTTATTCAGCCGGGACCGCGTAGGGAAAAAACCGCTCTATTGGACGCGAGCGGGCTCAAAGATATATTTTGCTTCCGAGATAAAAGCGCTACTACGGGTCCCTGAGGTATACAAACGACGACAAGTAAATCCGGCGGCCGTTCATAATTGGGTAGTATTCGGGTTAAGGGATCTGGATAACGCTACATTGTATGACGGCATTTTCTCATTTCCTGCGGCAACATGGGCGGTTGTTGACAAAGATTTTAAAAATAACGGCACCAAATTCTGGCAGGTGCCTCGGGACAGGTTGTCGGAAAGCGATATTTCTATTCCGGATGCGGCAGGGCAAGTGAGGAGTATCCTTGAGGATTCGGTACGCATACGCCTTCGCGCTGACGTGCCGTTAAGCGTGGAGTTAAGCGGCGGCCTTGATTCATCAGCGTTGGTTGCATTAAGCAGCAAGGTTTCCTCTCAAAAGGTGACGACTTATACTGTCCGTTTTGATGACCCGGAGTCCAATGAAGAGGAGTTTGCCAGATCGGTCGCGCGGCATTATGACGTTGATTATAAGGTTTTGGACGTCCCTCCTGAAAATTTCTGGAATGATATTGCATTATTCACACTTCTGGAGGAGGAACCCTACCATTCGCCAAATCTCCATACGAATCAGGTGATATGGAGTATGATGAGGTCGAACGGGACGAAGGTCTCTTTGAACGGTGCGGGCGGGGATGAGAATTTCGCCGGATACGGCAAATGCTACGACCGGATACAGATGGACAATCTATCTCATGGACGGATACAGGACTACATGCATAACGCGCGGCGTTACAGCGAGACAAGTTCTTTTTTTAAAGCGGCAGTTCATCCCGTCATGTGGTATGTGAAGGATCGTATAAAAGGCTGTATGCCCGGATATCCTGCCGCAAAAGACAGCATGCAGTTATTGTATAATGATATGACCAACACTTTGATGCCCTATTGGCTTTCGTCCGGAGATAAGGGATATATGGGTGTTCCTCTGGAAGTGCGGGCGCCATTCTTGGATTATAGGCTTATCGAGTTAGCGTTTCGGCTGCCGGTCACCTATCTATTCCGGGATGGATGGCATAAATGGATCTTGAGGAAGAGTCTCGAAGGGCTTTTGCCGGACGACGTGTTATGGCGAAAGAAAAAAATGGGTTTCCCGTTCCCTTACCGCAGTTTTTTTTCTTCCAGCGAGGGGATCATCGATAAGATATTTACCGCCTCCAAAAATCCGTTCGTTGATCTAAAACGAGGCAGCGCGCGGAAAAACTGGAAATTAATAAGTTTTATCATTTGGTATGAGTTCTTTTTTAATGAAAATCATATATTGTTCGATGAAATAAAAAAAATGTCCTTAAAAGAAAGCCCGGGGGCATGGGGTTCGTTCAGCCCTCAGTTTTTAAGGTCCTTGAAAGGTATGTCGCTGTGAACCTGAAAAAACAAGCCGTGCACGGCGTGAAGTGGACAGCGGTGTCCAGCGTTTATGCCCTTGTGGCCGGGCTGCTTACCAACATCATATTGGCCCGTTTTCTGGCCCCGCAGGATTTTGGTCTTATGGCCATGGTCATGCTTTTTGTCAATTTTATCGCTGCCTACACGGATTTCGGGGTAAGCGCGGCTCTGGTATACCGGCATGACGCGAACAAAGAACAGCTTTCGAGCCTTTATTGGCTGAATATATTCGTCGGGGTGCTGGCCTTTTTGGTCGTCTGGATCTGTATCCCTATGATCATCTGTTTTTTTAAAGAACCGCGATTGCTTCCGGTCATTCGCGCCATTTCGTTCGTTTTTATCGTGATGTCAGTCGGCAAGCAGTTCGAGATGTTGTTGCAGCGCGACCTGTCGTTCGATGTGCTCGCCAAGCAGCAGATGATAGCAAGTTCTATCGGGCTTATTCTTGCCGTCATCCTTGGATTATACGGATGCGGGATATGGATACTGGTTTGGGTCTTTTATTCCGGGGTCGTAGTGAAAACCGTTATGCTCTGCTATATTGGGTTTAAGCGATTTAGGCCAATGATGCATTTTAAGGCGGGAGATCTAAAAGGGTTTATCGGATTTGGCATGTATCAAATGGGAGAGAGAACTATCAATTATCTAAGCGAACGCCTGGATCAGATCCTTATAGGATATATACTGGGCGCGAGTATTTTAGGACTGTATAATTTTGCGTTCACTTTTGTCAATCAAGTCATTATGTGCATTAATCCGGTGATTACACGGGTCGCTTTTCCTGTTTTTTCAAAAGTCCAGCACGAAAGACAGAAATTAAAGAGCGGTTATCTTAAATTGCTCAAATTCCTTATGATAGTTAACGCGCCGCTTTTGGTTGGTTTTGCGGTCATGGCGCCGCTATTGGTCCCGCTTATGTTAGGCCCGCAGTGGGCTGGCAGCATTGTTCTTTTTCAGGTATTAAGTCTCGTCGTACTCTTCCGCAGTTCCGGTAATCCTGTCGGCAGCCTTTTGCTTTCAAAAGGACGGGCCGACTTGGGGTTTAACTGGAATGTCATTTTTTTCTTCGCCAGTGTTCCCGCCTTATATTTGGGCAGTAAGACAGGACAGGCTTTGGGGATAGGGCTGTCATTACTGATGCTTCAATTCATATTTTTCCTGCCGGGATATTATTATCTGGTAAAGCCACTGACAGGACCTTGCTTGAAGGGTTATTTAGACTCTGTATTGAGGCCGATACTGATCGCATGCAGCGTGGCGTTGACGCTTGCTGTAATATCGATCGTGATAGGCGGGCTACCAAAAGTTTTGGTTGTTGTTTGTGAGGTTTTGGCCGGAGTTTTGTTGTATATGGTAATGCTTTATAAATTTGATACAAAAGCGATAAAGGAAATAAAGTCGCTAATTTTTAATATTAAAACCGCGAATTGATTATAGTAGTGGAACGAACGGGACGACCATGAAAAAAGATCTCTGGATAAACGGGATAGGCGCGATAGAGGTTGCTATCGGCGTAACGACGCTCCTGGGGCTTATCAGCATGCCTCTTTTGTACGGTATAAAAAAACCGGTCAATATCCTTGTATTTGTGCTTATTTCAAGCCTTGTCTCAAGTGCGCTTGGAGGGGGGCTCCTGTTGCGCAAAGAATGGGCGCGGTCCCTTCTTGTATTCTTTTCGGGGTATGTGCTTATCACCAAGCTTCTACTTGCCACGGGATTGCTCTATTTTACCGGAGAATCGGAGTTGTTCTTACCACTCGAGATAAAGAACATAATATCGACGGTCTATCATCTTTGCGTGATCATCATCCTTAGCGCCGGTCCAATAAAAAGATCTTTTATCAAAAGTGACGGGGTTAAATGAAGCGATCGACAATCCTCATTTTTTTCGCGATATTTTTTTTAGCTTTGTCCGTTAGGGTCATATATCTGGAACAAATAAAGTCTACACCCTTCTTCACGCCTACCTACCGCGGCCTCGACGATTATCTATATGACAGCT
>Ga0172375_10011789_pt1 | contig 11056 bp, 7 predicted proteins | sample LakKiv1m_FD_114537 | JGI IMG/M metagenome (GOLD analysis project Ga0172375, IMG submission 114537) | Freshwater microbial communities from Kabuno Bay, South-Kivu, Congo - kab_092012_11.1m | ecosystem: Environmental > Aquatic > Freshwater > Lake | place: Democratic Republic of the Congo... | reverse complement strand
TCGGCGGGATTCGCGACGAGAATCTACCCCAAGTGCTGGAAACCGGCTTTCGCCGGATCGCGGTCAGCAGTGCGGTCACGGCCGCGACCAATCCGGCGGCCGCCGCCCGCACGCTACGGCAGAGGCTTCACCACAGCTGATGGAAACCCAGATACACGCACCGCCGCTAACCTGGCAGCCGCTGCGGATCGGACCGGTGTTGGTCGATCCCCCGGTGCTGCAAGCGCCGATGGCGGGGTTCACCAACTTTGCCTTCCGGCAGATCGTGCGGGACTTTGGCGGAGCCGGCTTGCTGGCCACCGAGATGATCTGCGCACGCGGATTCGCCTGGCTGGACGATCACGACTTGGAGCATCCGGACCGGCTGTGGGGCGTGCGGGACGAACCGCGGCCGCTGGCGGTGCAGATCTGGGACAACGATCCCGACCGGCTGGCCCGCGTGGGCGCTCGTCTGGCCCACGAGTACGGCGTCAGCGTGGTGGACATCAACTTTGGCTGCCCGGTCCGCGACGTCGCCGAGAAAGCGCACAGCGGCTCGTACCTGCTGCGGGATCCGGACCGGATCGGGGCGATTGTCGCCAAGGTCGTTCAGGCTTGCGCGCCGACTCCCGTGACAGCCAAGATCCGCTTAGGCTGCACGCGGGACGAGATCCGCGCGACGGAAGTCGCCCAAGTGGTGGAAGCGGCCGGCGCGGCGGCGTTGACGGTGCATGGCCGAGTGGCCCAGGACTTTTTTCGCGGCCAAGCCGACTGGGGGCAGATCGCCGCGATCAAGCCCTACTTGAAACGGATCCCCTTGATCGGCAACGGCGACCTGGATTCGGCGGACAAGGTCGTCCACGCGCTGCGGCATTACCAGGTCGACGGCGTGATGATCGCCCGCGCGGCGCTGGGGCGGCCGTGGTTGTTTCGCCAAGTCCAAGCCGCGCTGCGCGGCGAACCGGTTCCCGCCGAGCCGAGCTTGGCCGAACAACGGGACGTGCTGATGCGGCATTTCGGGCTGGTCCGCGAGCGATTCGGGGACGAGCGGGGGACCACCTTGATGCGCAAGTATGCCTGCTGTTACGCCCAAGGCCGACCCGGGGCGCGGCATTTCCGCACCCACATCGCCCACGCCCAGACGCCGGACGAGTTCTGGGCGGTCATCGAGCGGCACTTCCCCCGGGATCCGGGGGCCTGAGATCTCAGAACTGCAGTTCCGCGCCCAGGTTCAGTCCGTGGACCAGATAGTCGGTCGGATTGAACGCGAAGGCAGGGCGCGTGGCGTCCGTGGGGGGCAAGGTGGTCAACAGGCGGCCGTCGATCGACGTGTCGATCTCGAAACCGGGCCGGACGACGCTGCTCCAGTACATCAACGAGTAGCCGATGGACAGCTTCAGATGTTCCACGGGATAGAAGGCCAGTTTCAGACCGGCTTCGTTCATGTACGAGAACTTGTCCTGTTCGTGCAGTCCGGCGTTGGTCAGCGACTGAGCCAACAGCCCCGAATCGCGGGTCGAGACCTGCCCGCTGGCGTCAACGCTGGTCGTCGAGCCGGCAATCCGGACACTCTGCCGCATATTGCCGAACCCGAACCGCCCCATCAGCTCGATGCCGAACTGTCCAAAGCGATAGTCGCCCCGCAAGCCGAACATGCCGCCGTGGAACTCGTTCTGGGCAGCGAACAGATCGCTGACCGCGATCGACTCGCTGGCGGCCACCAGGGTTGACGTTCGGGTGAAGGATTCGATGAGCAGATCCTCGTCGATCGAGGCGTATTGATAGCCCGCCAACAGCCCCAGGCTGGCGCAGGGGTACTGTCGCAGTTTCCAGTAGAAGAACACATCGCCCGCCTGGATCTCCGAATCCGAGCGGAGACCAAGCCGGCCGGTCGTTGGTGTCTGAGCAGCCGAATTGAACACGGAGAACGCGGTCGCGGTCGCCGGATTGGTCGACACGTCCGTGAAGGGGCGGGCGAGAAAGGCCAGATCGTTCGACGTGTATTCCGGCGAAACGCTAGCATCGGCGACCGCCATGTAGCGAGCCCCGATGGCGGTCCGCTGGCAGGGATCCAACCACAGGCCCAGTTCCAACCGGCCTCCCGGACGCGCCGATTCGTCCACCGGCCCGCCGAACAGGACGGTCGCCCCGGGAACGACTCCGTCGTTCGGCTGGGTCGTCACCAGAGCGGGAAAGATGCGTTCGTCCCGCCACCAGAGGAGAAAATCCATATCAACCCACAGTCCGCCCCCGAACAGATTGCACGCGGGGGCACAGCAAGGATCGTAGCAGCCCGCTCCGCAGGCGCCGCCCTCTTCGATCCACTCGCCTTCCTCGAAGACGACACCCGCATCCTCCGCGACCGGCTCGACGACTTCCGGAACCGGCTCGGCCTGGACTCGGGCGGTCGAGACCGGGCGTGCCGTGGTCCGAACCGCACGCGAGGAACGCGGCTGGGCCCCGTCGGCGGAACTCAGCGCCATGCCGGCGAGCATGATACAGACAGAGGTCCCCAAGGCGATCTTGTAGCGTGTCAGCATGATCTCTCGCATCCCAAAAACCGCATGATCCTAGAAAGGCCCGGCGTCCGTGATTAGCCCGCGGCACCGACCCGACCGCAACGGCATTCCCCGGGGGGAACGATTGCTCCAATTATTTCGGCTGCGATAAGCTTGACGGTTAAGTCAACTTGGAGATTTGCGTAGACTTTTAGGCTAGCATCGGCTGTATGTCGCCAAATTCGATAAATCAGGGGTTTTATGGCGCTTTCAGCGGTTATTCGCATGTCAAGCGAGTGGCGAGCCGATGGTAAGGTTCTGGCCAAAACCCTGGTCGCCGAACGTCGGATTCCTCAAAGGCCTTTGCCATGCAACATGCCGAAGCGTTGGATGCCGTGCGAAAAGCCGTTCGCACTCACTTCATTCAGCAGGGCGCCGACGCAAGTTTTCAGCTGAACGAGCACATCCTGCTCCGCAACGATGTGTATTGCGGGCGGCGTTTTTTTTCCGGCGGCCTGCAGGCGATCTGGTTCGTCGAGGAGGACCAGCTCAAACTCCACTCGCGGGACGGGTCGGTGGCCGAGGTGTTGTCCAGTGTCGAGGCGGCTCGACGTACCCAATCGCAGGAGCGGAAGGCCGCCTGAGATTTTGAATGCCCCCAGACAGGCGAGTCGGAGATGGGCACAATTCCAACACGGTTTTCGGCGATCTGCCTCGGGCTGACCTGCGTGTTGACCCTCGCTTTCGGGATGCCGTCTGCCCAGGCCCAACCGGTGATCCCGGGCACGGGGCAGAAGCTGGCTCAGGTCGGCGATGATTTCGAGGACGCGGGCTGGGAGTATCACTTCCAGTTGCCGAAAGTCACGCGGGATGTCGACGAACAGGACCGGCTGCCCGCTGGCGAAGCGGCCAACGGACGGTGGTACGAAGGGATGCGTCGCGGTCAGCCGGACGTGATCCAGCGCGTACCGACGCCAGCGGGCGGACTGGCGGGCAGTCAAGGAGCCTTGCTGGTGCAATCCCTGTGGACCGGGATCCCGGGCCAGCCGCGGAACTTACTGGGCCAGGACGACTTGATCGCGGATGTCAACTATCGCCTGGGCGGATCGATCCCCGCCGCGTGGTCACCCAGCGTCGTGGTGCGCGTGTTGCTGCCGCCCGTCGATACGTGGGAAAACCGAACCGGACCGCACTTCGGTTTTCGGGTCGCCCTAGAAACCCGGGTCGTCCAGTCCAATCCCGGAGTGCGGTTCTCGCAAGCTCGCCAGGAAATCGAGACCTACTGGCCGGGACTGTTCATCGAATTCCAGAGCAAGTCCCGCGAAGAAGATCACGACTTCGCCTATTTCCGACTCCGAGGCAACGAAAAAGGCGAGGACGTCCGCTCGCTGCCGATCACCACCACAGGCTGGTGGACGTTGGGGATCTCGGTGACTCCCGATGGTCTGGTCCACTACTTTGCCAGCCCAGGCGTCGACGCCTTGACGCAGGCGGACTATCTCGGCTCGCAGACCCCCTACGGATTGCGTGCCGAGGCATTCAAGACCTTCTTCTTCAATGTCTGCAGCGGCGACGACGGACGCAACTGGTCGACCGCCTGGGTCATCGACGATCCCAGCGTGTTCGTCGTGCGTTAGGGCGCGCAGCTGGCACAGCACCGGTCGTCTGGGGGCTGGTTGCCCGGGGGCCGGTTTCGCGGTTATCGATTTGGGGTTAGACTATCGCCTCTACGTCGTCGAGCACGACACTCCACCCGGTTCGCAGTAACTCGTTTAACCGCGACCCAACGGCGAGCGCGTCACCCACACGCTCGCCGTTGGGTCGCCCACACGCTCGCCGTTGGGTCGCGGTTAAACGAGGAACTTGCCGTCCTCGACCGCGTGCGGGAAGAACGTTCCGACCGCGGCTAGACTTCCGACTCCATTTCACCGAAAGAAAGCACCCCGTGACTCAAGAGTCTTCGACGCTGATTCGAGTTGGGCACAGCCCCGACTCTGACGATGCATTCATGTTCTACGCGCTGGCCAAGAACAAGTTGGATACGGGCGGATTGCGTTTCGAGCACGAATTGGTCGACATAGAAACCTTGAACCGGCGAGCCTTTCACGCCGACTTGGAACTGACCGCGTTCAGCCTCCACGCCTACGCCTACCTCGCTGATAAATACGTGCTGTGCACCAGCGGTGCGAGCATGGGCGACCGCTACGGCCCGATGTTGGTCGCCAAGCTGGCGGCGGCCAGCGAGGACTTTCGCACGCGAACCATTGCCATCCCGGGGACACTGACGACGGCCTACTTGGCGCTCCGCTTGTGCCTAAACGCCGATTTTCCTTATGTGGTGGTGCCGTTTGACCAGATCTTGGAGGCGACGCTGGCGGGCGAGTATCAAGGCCGGCCCGTCGACGCCGGCCTGATCATTCACGAGGGCCAGCTGACCTACGAACAGACCGGCCTGCACTTGGTGGCGGATTTGGGCGTGTGGTGGTACGAGCAGACCGGCCTGCCGCTGCCCTTAGGCGCCAACGGGCTCCGCAAAGATCTCCCCCCCCAAATGATCCGCGATGTAGATCGCCTGCTGAAGGCGAGCATCCAATACGGGTTGGACCACCGGGACGAAGCGTTGGACTACGCCTTGGCCTTTGGCCGCGGATTGGAACGGAGCAAGGCGGACCGCTTTGTCGCCATGTACGTCAACGACTGGACCTTGGATTTCGGGCCGGCCGGACGTCAAGCCGTCGCCTTGTTGCTGCAACGGGGCTTCGAGGCGGGGGTGATCCCGCGATTGGTGACCCCGGAGTTCGTGGGCGAGCCGGCCTGAGCCCTCAAGAAACCAGCACTGCCTCTTGCCGCGGCACCCTGGTCGCGGCGGGGTCATACCTCGTGGCGGTCGGTTCGTACTGAACCACGAAGCGGCTGATCCCGATGTTCAGGAGGTCTCCAGGGCGGAGTTCCGCTTCCAGCACGGAGCGGCCATTGACAAACGTGCCGTGCTTGGACCCGAGATCCCGCACCAACAGCACGTCGTCGACGCAATCGATCTCGCAGTGGTCCCGACTGACCCAGCGATCCCCGACTTGCACATCCGCCTCGGCTCCCCGTCCCAAGTGCAACGGGAATTCGGTCAAGGCGATCTCGTGGGACGACGTAAACAGATCTTGAGCGATCAGCTTGGCAGCAAGACTCATGGCCGGTCTGAACCTACGGGAAGGACGGTCGCGGCGGGCGAACTGCAATCGGGAAGGATGAAGCACTGCAGGGTACATGCGGCGCTATCCGCATTGCCCCTCGCCAACGCACCTATATGAGCAGATCGCGGAGTACGCTGTCAACACCCGGTGGCACAAGATTTCGCAGAATCTTGTGGGCAGCGTGAGGCCGAGCGGACGCGCCATGGCCCGCGCGGGTGCCTTTCCGGAACGAAAGGCACCGCGCGATGGCCGTGTCCGGCTAGATCAAATCGGCCAGCAAGGTGTCCGCGTCGGTCCCCAAGGCCCAGGCATCGGCGATGTCGTCGGCCAAGCCGTCGTCCCACAGACTCTCGATCGAGGCATCTTCCGCAGTCGCCTCGCCTGCCCACCGGCTGAGGGCGATGTCGTCGTCGGCTGCCTCCTCGTCCGATGCCCACCATTGGGTCTCTGAACCGTCCTCGAGTCCAGACGGTGCGATGGGGCCTTGCTCCGGCGTCCAAGCCAGCAAGCTGGTGCCGGCTCCGACCGACTCAGGCAGAACCACCGCCACCACGCCGCCCGCCGACTCCCCCTCGCCCATCGCTTGAAGGGTCAAGTTGTTGAGGTAGTTGACGACGCTCAGCACGTCGCTCGGAGAAATCACGTAGTCGGAGTTGACGTCGTAGTACGGGCCCCGGGATTCACCTTCGCCCCCTGCGACTCCAGAAGTCAGATTGGTCGTCCCGGAAGCGTTCAGGTAGTTGATCAAGGCCAGCACGTCGATAGGAGTGGCAAACCCGTCGTTGTTCACGTCGTAGCGGTTGATGGGGTTGGTGAATTCGCCCTCGCCCGCCCCGCCTACGACCACGATAGCGGGGGTGCTCACATAGCGGATCTGGGCCGGCGGGACGGAGATCCCGGGATCCGGCTTGATCAACGTGGTCTCGTTCAACGGCAGATCATCGGCCGCGTCGGCCCCAAAGACCAGTGTCCCGCTGCCTCCGGCTTGAGCCACGAACTTGACCTGGAACAACAACTGCTCACCCCCGAATGTGGTGGCCGTCAGCCCTTGGTAGGCGCCGACTTCGTCGATGTACCAGGTTTGCGTGCCGACTGGCCTGCGGTCCACCCCCTTCAGCAACTCGGGTTGAGGATTCGAGGGATTACCGCCGTACAGCGTCCCCGCCGTGATATCGAAGCCCAGCGGATTCGACGTTGAGGTAACCGGGCGGGCCAGCGTCGAGTTGTAGGTAATGTCCAAGTAGGCCGAGAACACGCCCTGCTGGTTCGTGGGGACCGTGGTGCGGATATCGTCGACCAGGGCCTTGACGTAGAACTGAGTTCCCGCCGCGACTTGGTTGTTGGGCAACGCATTTCCCAGCAAGTCCGTCGCCACCAAGCGGACTTGCACCAGATCCGGTGATTCCACGACATTGATCGTCGCCGCCCGGAAATCGATGAACGAATAATCGACGGATGTCTCCGGCTCGTTCAACGCCGTTTCGTGCAACGGCAGGGTGTCGGCCGGGTCGCTCTTGAATTGAACGGTTCCCAAGGTGTTGGCGGTAAACACGGCCTTGTACAACAGGCGCTCCGTCGGCCCGTACGGATCGCCGTAGTTGTTGTCCGAGCCGGTGCCTTGGAAGGCCCCGATCTCGTCCAGCACGCCGGGCACGCTGGCATCGAAGAAATGCCCCTCGGTGTAGTCGGCCGAGAAGGTCACCGGACCGGCGTAAGACACCATCCCGGCGTCGTACAGCAGATCCATGTAGGCCGAGAACACGCCCCGGTCGCTGGTCGGGAGGCCGGGAACCTGTTGGTAGCCTGTCTCATTCCGCATGTCCTTGACATACGCCAGGACCTGGAACTGCAAGCCCTGACCGATCTCGGTGATCGGATTGCCGTTCATGTCGGCCGTGACCAGACGGAACCGCACCAGATCGTCCGCGGTGCGAGTCGAGCCCATCTGGATCGTCACCGTACCCTCCGAGATTGCGCCATTCGAATCGCGAATGGTGTAGCGGAACTGATCGGTTCCGCTGAAACTGGCTGACGGCGTATATCGCACCATCTGGACCAGTTGCCCGTTCTGAGTCACCAATTCCACGGCGACGGTGCCCACGGTTCCTGTGGTAATCAAGCCGCCGGTGGGAATGCTGACGGCCCCTGTCGGACCGACGCGATCATTCTTCAACACGTTCAACAGATAGGATGATGCGGCGGAGAAATCGGGCGTGACGTCGGCCGGTTGCGGTGGCACCAAATAGCTGTCGTCAACCGCTTCGGGAGCATCGCCGCCCGACTGACTGACAGTGATGTAGACGGTCGCCGAATCGGTGGCTTTCGAGACGACATCTTCGACGGTATACGAGAACGCGTCGGGAGAAAACGACCCCGGGGCGGGCGAATAGAGGATGAAGTCGTCCGTGTAAATGGTCGGCGTGCCATTATCGGAATAGCTGACCGTGCCCGACGCCCCGCTCGTGCTCAGACTCTTGATCCGCAGGTTGGCGATGCCATTCGCACTGGCAATGTCGTTGTCCAGGACCCGGAAGATATTGTCCCGGCTGTCCTGGTCGACGGTATAGTAATCGTCCACCGCCACCGGCTTGTCCGACAGGATGTCGACCCGGTAGTCTTCCACTTCTCCGGCGTACGACGAGCCGACGTAGGACAGGTTGTTTTCGTAACCGTAGCGGAACCTTGCAAAGGTCGTCCCCGGGATCGCCGTGCTCGGCACGTTGATCGTCAGGACATGCGTCCCCGCAGCCAGGGCCAGGTTCGTAAAGACCTGTTCGCCGGCATCCGCCCAGTCGCCGTCGCGGTTATAGTCGATCCAGCCTTGAAGCATGCCAGGAGCGTTGGCCCCCGTCGACACCGTCACCGTGACGGTCGCCGACTTGCCCGGTCCCAGCCCCCCTCCGAACATGATCCCGTTTTCGTCGTCGGTATTGTCGTTGTCATCACCCAGGGCTGCCGAGTCGGGCAGACCATCGGGCTCGCCGTCCACGACCGGAATCAAACCATCCGTCGACGCAGCCCCCAAGCCAAACCCGGATACGATCGCGTGCGTCGGACCGTTGGCAGACTCCAAGGTCGGATACGGCGACGGTGCGTCACCGTGGTCGAACCCGTCGTTGTCGCTGTTGCCGAAATTGATGCCCGTGATCGTCCCCCCGGTCAGCGTCACGACCTGAGACAGCAACGGTTCGCCGGGGTACGTCTGCCGCCAGCCCGGCTTGACCGCCTCGCGAATGGTCACGGTGCCTCCCGTGACGGTGAGATTGCTGATCGTGAATTTGCCCTGCGAATCCGTCTTGACCGTCGGTTCGCCAACGTCCCGTTCGCCGTCGCCGTCCACGTCGGCGTAGATCGTCCAGCCGCTCAGGCCGGCTTCCGTCAAATCGCGTTTGCGATTCTCGTCCAGATCGTGCCAGACCAAGCCGGTGATGGTCGTCGGCCCGGTCGGCGGCGTCACGACCGCATCGGCCAAGCGGAAACTGCCCCACCGCGTGCCCCAGCGAGCGCCCAGCAGCTGCCCCGGCAAGGCATACTCGTTGTACGCCCAGAAGGTTACACCATCGGTTGGGTCCAGGGCGATGCTCGTGTAGTCACCCCACCGCATCGTGGCGTTTATGGCGTAGGTATCCAGGCCAGCCGCCAGTGTCCCGGCCGTACGCACGGTCCCCGCCGGATCCGTGGCTGCTCGAACCGCATAATACGCGCCCGGATACAGATTGGGTCCGGACGCTGCAAAGCCGATGGCCATGTTGCCCTGCGAGTCGACTTGGACCGCCGGCCAACCGGTGTTGACGTGCCACCCCAAATCCTCGCCGCCCACGTTTCCCTGATCCGCCAGCTTCAAAGCCTGGGCATTCGAGGTATCGAACTTGAACCAGTGAGCGGTGATCTGGTTGATATCCGCCCCTGATTGCGGATAGATCACCGTGGCCACGTACAACGCATTGTCACGCCACACTGCATTGGTCGTCCGCCGGTCGCCGAAGTCGATTGTGGACGTGGCACCACGCTGAGGCGCCATGAAGTCGATCGGAATGGTGGTGTCTTCGATATTCCCGACGTTGATCGAAAACCGTGTGAACGTCGGGCTGGTCAGCGGGTTGTTGACGCGGATGACGTCGACGAACTCCTCGACGCCGTTGGTCAGCCCATCGTAAAGTGCCAGCCAAGTACCGACTCCAGTTGGTGCCGTGCCGAACACGTGGGCCGGCTGCATGTTGCGGAAGTTCTGACTGAGCGTGTAGTTTCCCGAGAAGTCCACGCCGGTCAAGGTAGCGGGATCGTAGATGTTCACGACGGCGGCGCCGTTGTCATACAAGCCACCCTTGGCCAGCCCCTTGTCCACAATCCACAGCCGATTGCCGTAGGAATCGCCCGTACCGAATTCGAACAGGTTTCCGGTGACGTACAACGCCTCTTCATCCAGCGCGAAGCCCGGATAGTCCGTCCAACAGACGAGACTGGCGCCCGGGGTCGTTGGGTCCGGGACGTTCACCATCCCGTCGATCGAATGAAAATACCAAGTCCCATTCGGATCGGCGTCGTCGGAAACGGCAAGCATGATCCGGGACATGTCGAAAAAGTCGCCGTTGCCGACCTCGTACGCTTCCAACGCGACGACGACGAAGCGGTTGGCGTATTGATCGTACAAGACCTTAGGGTCGAACACGCCGTAATCGGGACGCAACGGAGCAAAGAAGTTCTTCAGGCTGGAGTGGTATTGCTGGGTCCCCGTCTTCGTGAAGAACTGAATCGAGACGTTGCCCACGTTGACGATGTGGTTCTGGCCTGCGGCACCGTAAGGATCTGGTGGCTCCACATAAGCTGCACCCGTATTGAATGCGTTGTCATCGATGTTGAATCCCTCGACGGAACCCAACAGCGACGGCGAGGCCGCCAGAAGCCGTCGATCCTCCAACGATTCAAACAGTAACCGGTGCTGGCGTTTCTTCGCGCGGGCAGGCTGCCGCGGTTTACCATTCAGCCTATCTCGGAACGCCTTGGACGCCTTCAGAAATCGCGAATTCACGACGTGACCCTCTCTCAAACTCGATATTATTTACGGCCGAGGTCGCCAATCTTCGCCAGTTTAACAACGCCAGTGGGCAAATGCCACTGTCCTGTCGAGCGGATGCGGTCCGTAGAAGGGACAGGCTTCAGGAGCGAGCCCCTGTACAGATGCCGTAGCGCGTACAAAAGTTCCGCCTAACAGAAGTTAACATTTTCCATTTCGGAAATTTGCAACGGTCCGGTTGCCCGTTTGCCAAGCATTTCCCGCGGACAGCGACCATTCTGCCCCGGCTGTGCCAACTGTCGGGTTCACAGCAATCGAGCGGACGGCGCAAGACGAAACGAGGGTAACGAATCTGCCAAATGTGCGGGACGCAAGCC
>Ga0172375_10011785_pt1 | contig 11058 bp, 10 predicted proteins | sample LakKiv1m_FD_114537 | JGI IMG/M metagenome (GOLD analysis project Ga0172375, IMG submission 114537) | Freshwater microbial communities from Kabuno Bay, South-Kivu, Congo - kab_092012_11.1m | ecosystem: Environmental > Aquatic > Freshwater > Lake | place: Democratic Republic of the Congo... | reverse complement strand
CCTTGGTAAACCGACGCAGACTTGAGAGCATACATGACCACCTCCTGAATCCGCGTATTCTAACAACACCAGCTTTCAATTTCACGAGTGGTCAATGTCGCAAATGTATCGTAACTTATTCATTAAAGCCGATATGTTGATATAAAACGTCAACGACGAGCTCAGGTCAAATCCTTATACTCTCCACGATTCACTCTGTTCGGATTGTTTTTCCTTTTAAAATACCGTTCCCGCGTCTTATATTTTTTTATCATGGCTACACAACCATCATACTGTACATCCGGCGGACACAATCCCATTTTTACTCGTTCAATGACATCCAGACATACATTCCAATTCAAATTATCATTGAGTTGTATTCCCAGTTCTTCCCAATATGCTCTATCCATATTTCTCACCTCCCTTCATGGTTATTGCTTTTCTTTCAATTTTTTTGGGATTTCTCTGTCTGAAGTCGAGGGGGTTATTGAGGATAACTTACATTATTACTATACCATGATCTATCCGATTTGGCAAGGATTTGGCAGTATCAGACGTCCATGTTGTTATATCGCAATCAGCTTCTCATAAATCTTCACCATTGCCAGAGTGTCTAAATTACAATATTTTTCTAGGTCCTTAAATATCTGTTCCCGTTCTTTTTCGTGCTTCCCTTCCAATACCGTTTCCATCCATATCCTCTGTGCGGCCATACCTTCCTGGATATTCAAATCCTTGTACGAAAGTTCGGGGATGAGGACGGGAAGAACATTTTTAATTGACGAATGCCCGAGGAAATCCTTATGTACATACTGCCCCTCCGCAAATGGCTCCTCCAAATCGATGACCCGGCCGTTGACATCACTGTAAAATTTCCTAAATTCGGGCATCATATCCCCCATGTCCTCATTTTTCCCCGTCTCAAAGCTTGCGTGCCATGCAAGCACCGTTCCCTTTGGCCCAATATGGGACATCAGTGACTGGCTGAGAGGTTCAACAGGGTTTGATTTCTCTTTATGAAGGTAGCCTTCAGCCCGCAGCTGTCCTCCCGGCTTATCGAGGATATGCAGCGAATACTGGAATGGGACGTTCTGGTATGGACGCAACCCGTCAAATGCCGGCAATGCGCCGGCAAACGTTTCATAATCGAGGAAATATAATGGGTATCGTAACGATTTCAGAAACACCCGGATATCGTCACGGTTTATGATAACTCTATTTTCCCTTACCGCCTGCACCTGGCGTGTCTGATGGCTGTTTAAGGTTATGTCCTTGGGAATATCGACAATCGTGCGGATGTCTTCCCGTTCCAGGTCTCCGACAAGCTCTGCATTCAGCCAACACAGGTCGTAAATACTGTGGGGAGGAACGTCCGTAAGCGTCCGGTAAATATTAATCCAATCATGGAGCGCGTCAAGCCCAACACGGGACGGAGAAATATCGGGAATCGTGTCTGAGGATACCGCCTTGATCATGGCTTCTATATTTATTTCCGTTTCCTCTTTGCGAGTCCTGACCGCGTTGGTCACATCCGCTGTGACCGTAATCTGCCTGACGTCTATCTCCCCATTCCGGACATACTCGTTGTTGACGTGGATGACAAAAATATTCCGAATCGTGAACCCGCTTTTTTCCGCAACATACGCCTGAAACGCGAGGTCATATTCATGGTCTTTCTTTACGTCCGTACTGGATTTGATTTCGATGAGGTCAATTTCCCCGCCGCCGTGATTGATAATCACATCCGCAATGAATGTGAGTTGCTCGTGGAGAAACCTGCCCTGAAGTATGACCGGTTTTCCGTCTTTGATTGCCTTCATGGTGCGGGTAGCGAGCGTACGATACTCACCGCTATCAAATCCGAGCCGGAGTGCACCGGAAAACAACTGTTCCGCCAACGCTTCAAATAAATTACCGGTATCAAACCGCGCCTGTAGCCCGGCACTTATACCGGGAAGCTTCTCAGGCTGATGTTTTTTGAGCCACAGCCACGCCGGGTGTCTGAGAAACAACATATAATCGGATTTGGAGAGGGTCATATAGTTATTGTACGCCACAAATATATATTCTTCCAATCATGACTAATTACTCTCCGTATCCGGTATTTCAAGAAACTCACACCCTTCGCCCTTAAATAGACTCAATAGTGTGAAATTAAAAAAGAATGTCCTCCAATCTTTGCCATCCGCCCACCCTACAGACTTTCCTTCGACAAACTTTTCTCCGGAATAGGTAGTTTCAAACCAGTTATACTCAATCCCGAGCCAACTATCAGGACTATAAATATTGAAATATTCCATAAAACAGTGGAATCCCTCTTTCCGGTATGAAGCCAATGCCGGTTTGTAGATAGCTTTTGCCACTATTAGTTTTCCTCCCCTATCTGGATTCTCCCTATTAAACCGCGTAAAAAGTACATCACGCGGAAAATAGTTAAGGTCGGGCCGATCCGGGATATCCAGGTGATACGGCACATGACCGTACAATACCCCGGGCTTCACGTTTTGCACTATTTGTACTGAATTTTTTGTTTCCATAAAAAAACCCCTTCCCGAAACGGGAAAGAGTTATGTATATATTATCTTTCCCCTGTTGGGGCTGGAATTGGCACCGTATCTCAAATTGGGATCGGTTGCCGGTAGGTCATAGAGCCAGTGCTCTGTCTACACTCTTGATAACTGACTATTCAATTGTGTTTATGTTATAGCAGAAAGGTACCTGAAATTCAACACGGCGATCTGAGTTTACCCTGAGGAGCCTTCGATGATGTATTAAGGGCCTGTCCTGAGAAACGAAGTGACGAAGGATTGTCGGACGGATCACCGAGTCAGTTCTCCACCGACTTGTCCGCCGACTTGTTCACCGGAGCTTTAGCGAAGGTGGAAGCCTTTGCAACGGCGGAGATGTATAGGACAGGGATACCCTCTAGCTCCTCAACACTTCACAAAAAAACTTTTATATTATTCCTCAATCGGAGAAATTTTTGTTCCTCCCGGCATGATCCATGTTTTTCCATTCAACTTTATTCCATAACTTATATTTTCACTTAAAGGAGGATTATAAGAAACGCTATTCGTAGTTACCGTTATATCTGCGTCCTGTCTGCTTACCCCAGATCGCTATCTGATATCCATCAGCTACTCCGAGTACAGATTCCCATTTCAATTCTTTTCTATCATCCTGCGGAATGTGATCAAACCCTTCTATTCTGTTATCTAGTATATGACCGTTTGGAACAACAAGTGTATATCCATCAGGAAATTCTACTTTTGCTGAACACATAGCTGTTCCTTTCTAATTCTTCTGCCTCAAAAACGCCGGGTACCAGTCGGTACCCGACTATATTTCTTCGAATTAGTTCTTTTGGCGAAGAAATGCGGGAATGTCGAATTCGTCCTCCTCCGGCGGCGGCGTATCGTCCACGGGCTTGAGTATGGGACCGGATTTGGTCTGAGTAACAGGCTCCCCCTGCCTGACATTGATGAATGGCTGGGCAAAGGATGACTGGGTGGCTCTTTGATATGCAGGCTGACGGTTACTGAGCTCCTGGAGTTTGCGTTTCGTTTCGTCAAATCCTGTGGCTATGATGGTGATCTTCACCTGATCCACCATGGTCTCATCAATCGTAGCTCCCCAAATGATGTTGGCGTCCGGGTCCACTGCCGCGGCAATCAGCTTGGCTGCTTCATCCACCTCCGACATCGTGAGATCCGTCCCTCCGGTGATGTTCATGAGGACACCTTTGGCGCCCTCAATGGAAAGTTCCAGCAAGGGGGATGATATCGCGGTGCGGGCCGCGGTCGATGCCCTGTTCTCTCCGACTCCGGTCCCGATACCCATGAGCGCGGACCCAGCATCCGTCATGATCGTCCTCACGTCGGCAAAGTCTACATTCACCATGCCGGTCATCGTGATGAGGTCTGAGATGCCCTGCACGCCCTGCGTCAGCACCGAGTCTGCCACCCGGAAAGCGTCAAGGAGGGTCATCTTCCTATCTATAATATCCATGAGCCGCTGGTTGGGAATGACGATAAGCGTATCCACTTTGTCCTTCAGCTCCATGATGCCTTCCTCTGCCGTCACCATCCTCCTGGTCCCTTCAAACCGAAACGGTTTGGTAACGACAGCTACAGTGAGCGCGCCTGCCTCTTTGGCAATCTGGGCAATGATGGGCATGGCGCCGGTCCCCGTCCCGCCTCCTTCACCACAAGTCAGAAACACCATGTCGCTGTCCCGAAGATAATCCTTGATTTTCTCCCGCGACTCCTCTGCCGCCTGTTTGCCGATATCGGGATTGCCTCCTGCCCCGAGTCCCCGGGTCAGCATGTCACCGATCTGGATCTTGGTTTTGGCGGGATTAGAAAGAAGCGCCTGGGCATCCGTATTGACAGCGAGAAATTCCACGCCGCTGATCTGGTTGCCCTGTATCATGGATTTGACAGCGTTACATCCCCCTCCTCCTACCCCGATGACTTTTATTTTGGCAAATACTGCGCTGTCAGGTTTTATAAGCATATACCACTCATCTTTCAGGGGCAGTTTTTTATAGAAAGAAAAAAAATAATTACGGTAAAAACGATTTTACAAGATCTACGATCTTCCCTGCAATACCTTTGATTTGAATCTTATCAGAAATTTTCCCGAATCCCCCAAACAACGGGCCTTCGTCCTTATCCGACCGGATGCCGTAAAGTAACAGCCCGAAACTGGCAGCGTAGGCTGGTGTCATAATTTCGTCGACCAGTCCCGTGACATTGTGAGGATACCCGATATGGACCGGCATCGCAAGATTGCGCCGTGCCGACTCGACAGCGCCTGCGGTGAGTGCTCCCCCTCCGGTCAGGACGATACCTGACGGAGTCATGCCCCCGAATCCGCTTTTTTTGATCTCCATGCCGACCATGCTGAATATCTCATTGAGCCGGGGCTTGATGATACCCTCCACAAGCGTCTTTCTCGAAATTGTCCGGAGATCCTCGGAAAGGTGGAGTTCGGAAAGGTCAATATCGTCTTTGGACTCGGCTTTTTTTGCCTTATCTTCTTTCTCCCCGTATTTGCCTTCCAATCCAAGTGATGAAATGAAAGACGGCTCCTCAGGGAGGGTTGCTGTTTTCGGAACGACACCGAGGGCCAGCTTTATCTTTTCCGCGCTTTCCAGTGATATCCGCAAGCCCGCCGCGATATCCTTGGTGATGTTGATGGCTCCGACCGGTATGACGGATGAGTAAGAAAGCGCGCCGTCTACGTAGACTGCCACGTCCGTCGTCCCGCCTCCGACGTCAACCAGGACAACCCCCAATTCCTTTTCCGTCGGAGAGAGCGCCGCGTAGGAAGCGGCAAGCCCGCTAAACACCAGCCCGCCGACTTCCACCCCCAACTCACCGATACATTTAAGGAGATTCCTGATGGCGATGGATCCGCCGGTGATCATGTGCGTCTCCACCTCAAGCCGTACCCCGGTCATATTCACCGGATCGACGATCCCCTCCTGCCCGTCCACAATATATCCGCGCGGGACGACATGAAGAATATCCCGGGATGAAGGAAGCGATATCGCTTTAGCCGCGTCAATCACCCGCTTCACGTCATTAGGGGTGATCTCTCTATCCGGTTCGGCAACCGCCACGACGCCGTGACTGTTCATGGACGCAATGTGCGCTCCGCCCACGTTCAAATAGGTTTTCCCGACAGATGTCCCTGCCATCCGCTCCGCTGCTTCCAAAGAATCCGATATCGCGGAGGTTGCTTCCTCAATATTGACGATCTGCCCTTTCCTGATGCCCCGTGACACAGTAGTAGCCACTCCGATGATCCTCAGTTCTCCGTCTTCTTCAACACTGGCAACAAGCGTGGTGATTTTCGAAGTTCCGATATCTATTCCTGATATGATACGGTCACGAGCCATAGACATTAGTACCACTGTATGACCGGTTTCGTAAACCTGACGTCAATTATTTTGGGCATGGTTCCTTTTATTCTAACGCCCGTTATGATCGTTTGTAAAGTGGCCATCAACGAATCAATGCTTTGGTCTTGAGTAAATAATATATCTGTTTTATCACTTGTCGCGCGAAAGGACAAGCTATCATCAGTAAAAACAATTGCTGACACGGGAATAAGGGGTGTGGTTTTTTCCAAAAATGTCAGGGCACTTTTCACTTTCGGGTCCCGGAGTGTGGATCCGACGACCACTGCAGGGAGGTCGATACGGAGTTCCGGGAATGCCGGATCATTATATCCAAGCCCGAGCACTTTCTGCTCCTCATCTATCCAGTAGGACGCTTTTGCTGTGGTCAGAAGCGCATACGGTTTCCTGAGGACAGGCATGATCGTGATGGTGTGGGGAAATTGTTTCCTGATGATTACGTCTTTGAGCTGCGGATATTCATTCAGAAGATCTGCCCTCACTTTATCCGACGGAAAAAAAATCATGTTTCCGGTGATCAGCTTCTCGTTAAACTGAGCATTCATCCCTTCTCCCAAAAATTCTATGCGTTTAACCTCAAACCCGTACCGAAGTGCATAAAAAATTCCTCCAAAAATAAGTATGCATAACGCTGTGGCGATACAAAAACGGATTTTGCTAAACGTCAGAAATTTCATTCCTTTCATACAGGAGAAAGAAGGCTGTCAATCTCTTTCACCATGTTTGCCGCGCCGTCGGATCGGGGGATGTCTCCCTGACTTTCGTGTTTTCTCCGCGCCAGCAGTGTATAGACCGCATCCGTCAAAGAAGCTTTTGTAGCGTCGGCTTGTTTGAGCAGGATGCCGTTTCCTGTCTTCTGGTAATGCCGGGCATTCACCATCTGCTCGTTTCCTCCTGACCATGGAAGCGGTATAAACACTGCTTTTTTCCGGAATGCCGACACCTCCGCAACCGTATTGGCTCCAGACCGGCCCACTACGACATCAGCGTGAACATAAATCCAGGCAATATCAGAAACATCAAAAAACGGCGCGATGATATACCGGCCGGCGTGATCCCCGAGAGACTCTTTCAGAATCTTTGCCTCCGAAAATGAACTGTCACCGGTCTGGTGTATGAGGATCATATCCTTGATAAACCGGGGGATGACGGCATACATTTTTTCATTCAGTGTTTTGGCTCCTGTTGATCCGCCTGTGACATACAGAATCGGAAGCGGATCGTTCGGGACGGCAAACGATGGCCGGACGGGAGGGGAAAAAATTCGGGATCTGATGGGAAGTCCGGTCAGGACGCCTTTACCTCCGGGCACCACGCTAAGTGTCTCGGGGTAAGTCACGCAAATTTTCCGGGCAATTCTGGCAATCATGGAATTGGCAAGCCCCAGGGCGTGCGTCTGCTCATGAGTTATCACGGGAATGTGGAGAAGGTACGCAGCCAAACAAACAGGGACGGCAATATATCCCCCGAATGAAACGATGCAGTCCGGCTGTCTGTCCCTGAGCATCCTGACAGACTGCATGATGCCCAGTGGAATTTTTAAGAAAGAAAAAAAGCTCTGCGCGCTCATGCTCCTGTCCAACCTCCCGGTGGTCAGGCTTTCAAACGGGATATCCATGGATCGCACCAGCTCATATTCCGGAGAAACAACGCGGCTTCCCTCAAATGAATATTTCCTGCCGATCCACACGATATGCCAGGACGGATACTTTTTCCGTATCTCTTCGATGACTGCAATTGCCGGACCCTGATGACCGCCCGTCACGATAATTGTCTTTTCTTTCATATCATTCATGCTTGCTCACGTTCATGAGAATCCCCAAGCCCGCCAGCATCACGACCAGATTGGATCCCCCATAGGATATGAGAGGCAGCGGGACCCCGGTGAGGGGAATAAGCGCTGATATGGCCGCGATATTGATCATGGACTGAAGCCCGATCCATGAGGATATTCCCAGAGCCAGATACCTCCCGAATCCTTCTTTGACCTTCCTAGCTATAGTATACCCCCTATAAAGGACGATGATATAGAGAGCCGAAACAAAGGTGGCGCCTATGAGGCCCGTTTCCTCTCCTATGATGGCAAATATAGAATCCGTATTGGCCTCAGGCAGATATTCATACTTCTGACGCGACTTCCCGATCCCCACACCCATAATACCGCCTGACCCCAGGGCAAGAGTGGCCTGCCGAATCTGATAGGATGATCCCAACGGATCCTTCTCGGGATTGATAAAGGATGTGAGCCGTGCAAACCGGTAGGGCGAGACGACGGAGAGTACCAGTACCCCGATAGCCAAAACCGGAACCAGCACCATAAAATGATACATGGGCGCCCCGGAAAAAAAATACAGGAAAAGCGCGATGGTAAGGACAATCGACGCAGTCCCCAGGTCCGGCTCCAGAAGGATGAGTCCGACCACCATGGCAAGAAGCATGAGGAACGGAACGAGACGTTTCCGCTCGTTGCTGGAAAACCACGCGGACAGATAGATAATAAGGGCAAGCTTGGCAAACTCCGCCGGCTGAAGGATGGTAAATCCCAGGTTTATCCAGCGCCGGGCCCCATATGCCTTGACGGAAATTCCCGGGATAAATACGGCAAGGAGAAGCCCTATGGTCACCATGAGGATGGGAACGGCCGCTTTATACCAACTTTTATATGATATGAAGGAAAATACAGTAAATACGACCCACCCCAAGACCAGCCATTTGATCTGTTCCTTGGCAAAAAAAAAGCGGTCTGAAAAATCCCTCATGGCAATAACGACGGAAGAATCATACACAAACAGGATGCCGATAAGGGTAAGAAGTACGATCAACCCCAGGAGTATCCGGTCGTACCCGCCTTTGTGATGATCCCCGCCGATATGCAAAAGCTTTGTGATTCCTCTAAAGGAGGGAGACTTCATACGTAAATTGTTTGCCCCGTTCTTTATAATTTTTAAACAAGTCAAACGACGCGCACGCAGGCGACAGAAGGACGACGTCTCCGGGTTTGGCACTTTGAGAAGCTGACTTCAGCATATCATGCATGGCAGTCAGCCCCGTCACCACTTCCCCCCGATATCCTGCTTGAGTCAGGGCTAGCGTGATGCGCTGGGTCATCTGCCCGACGACGATAATTTTTTTGACCGTGCAGTTTACCAGAACTTTTCCCATATCCGTAAAATCCGATCCTTTTTCTGATCCTCCTACAATAAGGATGATAGGCTGTTTAAATGAGGAAACTGCGGCAATGGTCGTCTCGGGAGTCGTTGAAAACGAATCGTTGATATAGATAACACCGTTTTTTTCCCCGACTTTTTCCAGCCGGTGCGGAAGCCCGGGAAACGTACGGGCCACTTCGCGGATGATCTCAACGGGAATGCCAATGAGGGATGCCGCAAGACCGGAAGCAGCGACGTTTTCCAGATTGTGGGCCCCCAGTAATTTCATATCGTTTAACCGGGCGATGGATTCTTTGCTTTCAGAAAGGGTCAGGAAAACTTCGTCATTTTCGATATGGGCATGGTTGCCGGGGCTTTTTCCGAAAAAATACTGGACAGCCGGCGTATATTTGGCAAAGGAACATGCCGTCGGGTCATCGGCATTCATAACCGCGATATCATCCCGGGTCTGATGGGAGATGATGTTTTTCTTGGCTTCCACATACGACTCACGGGAATCATGGAAATTGGAGGCAAGCGGATCATAATTGGCCAGATGGTCCTGCGTGATCTTCAGCACGACGGCAATATGAGGGCTTTGGGTCAGGTCTTCCAGCTGGAATGATGAAAGCTCCAGGACTACCCAATCATCAGCTTTCATGCGTTGTACCAGTGAAAGAAGCGGTGTCCCGACATTGCCGCCCAGATAGACGGTCTTACCGGCCTTTTTGAGCATCTCAAAAAGAAGCGTCGCAGTCGTGCCTTTGCCTTTCGTTCCGGTCACCCCGATGACGGAAGCCCTGCAGAACTCAAAAAATAATTTTGTGTTGCTGGTGATCTCCTTCCCCGCGGCTTTGGCCTGAATGAGCTCGGGAGTGGAAAGGGCCATGCCGGGGGTGCGGACGATAACATCAGCACCATCCAAAACGGATAGATACGTCTCTCCCAAACTGAATTTCACCGGAAGCTTCTGCAGGTCAGGATACTCGGAAAACAGCGTTTGCTCATCCCTCCTATCGGCACAGATGATATCCATCCCCTCCTGTAAAAAGAATTTCACCGCATCCTGGCCTTCTGTGGATACCCCGACCACCGCAACCTTCTTGCCTTTCAGTCTGTCCATGATTCCATTGTATCAAAAACCCGGGGCTTTTTTGACAGCAATGGGAGTTGCAAGGAGCGCGGAGGCAACCCTGCTCACCTTCCCCGGGTCTCCGGTCGTAAAAAACCGGTACAGAGGCTTCCCTGCATCCGACAGGATATCCTCCTTTTCAAGGATGTGTCTGACATGCCGGGCCACCGCTTCCCCGGAATCCAAAATCAGCACGTGGGGGCCGACAATTTCCTGAATGACCGGCCGCAAAAACGGAAAATGGGTGCATCCCAGGACCAGGACGTCTATCTTTTTTCTCATGAGCGGCTGAAGAATGTCTGTCAGCGTTGCTCTTACCTGTTCCGAATCTTTCCGGCCGTCCTCCACCATACGAACAAGTTCGGTATTCCCTACGGAGAACACCTCACAGTCAGAGGCAAACGTCGTGATAAGATGGTGCTGATACGCGCTTTTGGCCGTACGCTCGGTTGATAGGACGCCGAATCTCCTGGCTTTTGACAGGTTTACCGCGGTTTTAACGACGGGGACGACTCCCACGATCGGGATGCCGGGAAATTTCCCACGGAAATATCCTATCCCGGAAACCGTCGCGGTGTTGCAGGCAACAACGATCATCTTCACTTTCAGTAAACGAAGAAAACTGAGACATATCATACCCCTTTCCCTGATAAACGCGGTTGTTTTCGTACTGTAAGGAATATTTGCGTGGTCACCAATATAGACGGTTGGCTCCCGGGGAGAAAGGGTGCTGATAGCTTTCCATACTGAAAGACCGCCTGAACCGGAATCAAATATACCAATCGGTCGGGTGTCCATACGCGTTTTTGGCATCAATACGTCTGGGTCAGAAACGCAAGCCATAACCCGAATAACGCAAGGACGACAGAAAT
>Ga0172375_10011784_pt1 | contig 11058 bp, 12 predicted proteins | sample LakKiv1m_FD_114537 | JGI IMG/M metagenome (GOLD analysis project Ga0172375, IMG submission 114537) | Freshwater microbial communities from Kabuno Bay, South-Kivu, Congo - kab_092012_11.1m | ecosystem: Environmental > Aquatic > Freshwater > Lake | place: Democratic Republic of the Congo... | reverse complement strand
GTGAAAATCGTCATTCAAGATTCGGGGATAGGCATACCCAAGAGCCAAAAAGACCGCCTTTTTTCAAAATTTTTCCGGGCGGCGAATGCCGTGAGCGTCCAAACCGACGGAACGGGACTCGGGCTCTATATGGTGAAGAAAATCATCGACCGCCACGGCGGGCATATCACCGTCGATTCGGTCGAGGGCAAAGGCACCGCCTTCATCATCACTCTTCCCGAAATCTCGGCGAAGAAAAAATGACGGAAATCTGCAAATATTTTCCCGACCCAAAAACCCCGCACAAGACGGGGTGTTTTCTTGACTCTGACTATCCAATCACTTCTCAATCACGTAGCTCCCCGACTGGAACTGCCATGACCCGCCCGGACCGGAGGTGAAATTCGCGTTGACAAGCCCGTCGTCATAAACAAGAGTCGCCCCGCCGGACATGGTGATTTGTTTGGCTGTCACCGCTTTGAGAGCGGAGCCTCCGTTCAAAAGGACGTTTCCTTCCTGGGCAATCAGCGCTACCGTCCCCGCGCCGCCCGAAAGCGAAATTGCGTCATGCCCGTCGCAGCCGGACGCCACCGGGCAAGCGCTGGTTGTGATCAAAAATGGATAACTTCCGTCTTCTCCGGAACCGAAAAATTCCGAGCCGCCTTCCAAAATCACGTACCCGTCTGTCACGATAACTCCATTTGATGACCCATAGCTTGCCGCCAGCCTCACTTTTCCCCCGCCTGTGAGCGTTATATTCCCCTTCACATAGAGCGTGCCGGAGACAGTCAGTGTTCCTCCGCCGTCAATAAGCAAATCTCCATCAATCACATTGGGACCGAGAGTCGCGCCCGCCCAGCCAACGTGATAATCCCCGGGAAGTGTGTCTCCCGCTTCGGCGTCGTCTTTCCAATCTTGGATATTCGCATCGGAAAGCGGCATTGGCTGCGGGGTCGGGTCGGGACGGCTTGTGTTGCAGGCTTTGTTGTTGTGGCTGCCAACCTGGCAAAAAAGTTGGCCCGAGACCGTGGCCCCTTTGACATTGTGCGCCCAGGCGTTGTCAGAGCCCGTTGTGCCGACATATACACCCGTATCATAATCATTCCCGCCCAAAGTTGAAGCGTCGCCTCCGAGATACATCCGAAAATATCCGTCCAGGCCCGCAGGTGTTGTTCCCGACCAGCTTGTTCCATACTTCCCTATTTTCCCGATTCCATTGGCATAGCCGTTCGCATTGGCGCCCAGAACATAATATTTGCTCGCACTGGACGAAGCATCCAACACCATCCAGTACGTCTCGTCCGGATCCAGGATTGGCGTGGCCGGCATCGTCACCGTCACCCAGCCGAAATTTGATGTCACAAGCGCCGCCGAAAGAGTGCCCGACAGAAGAACTGTGCTGCCCGGACTCCCGGCGTTGTCGTTGACGATTTTCACCGCAATGTTTGAAGGCGAGCCGACTTTTTTGATATAAAACTGGATATTGTTCGTGGGTTCGGCCACCGAAAGCTTGAAGCTTTGGGCGAAATCCTGCGTGGAGGTGCCGTTGGCAAAAGTGATGGATGAGGAAGGCGGCAAAGGCGTGGCGTTTGCCTGGTCGGCATAGACCGTCGGCGGATTGGCAGCTGTCGCGCTTCCGGTGATGTGCACGCCGTTTGTAGCAACAATGTTCCCGTTTGAATAGACATTCCCATTCACCGTCGCGCCGCCATTCATCACGAAACCCCCGTTTCCGGCCTGAACGCCATAGTTGAAAGAGATAACTTCATTGTTGATTGTCATCGTCGCCCTGACCATTCTCACCGCTTTGGGATTCGCGCAGTCGGGAACGCAAGCCGTCGAAGTGATCCGCTTCGCGCTTCCGCTGATGTTTGAAACTGACACGCTGAAAACTCCATCCCCCAGCGCCGTATTGTCTTCTCCTGTATAACCGGAGTCTTGATTGAGTTCATAGGCGGCTTTGTCAATTCCCGCCTCAGCCAATCGAAGAGTTTTGGCCTTGTTGACGCTCGTGCGGCTGGATTTCGTGTGGGACGAAACATATGTTGTGAGCGCGCCCGAGAAAAGCAGCAAGACGGCGAAAAAAACCAGTCCGACCAAGATCACCTGACCCTTTTGATTTTTGTAGATGCTTTTTTTCATAATTTCACCACTGGGTTATTTGTTTCGCAAATACATTTCTCTTTGAAGATCGGCGCTCACTGTCTGGCGGCCGCCCCTGGCCTGCGTCTGAATATCCACATTCACCTTGCCGACCAAGTTCAAATCAACATTGTCATACGTGAATGCGATTGATGAAAGCGTGTCGCTTAGTTGTTTTGTCTCCGAACTTCGGCTGCTTTCCCCGTCCGCGTCAACCCGTTTGTACAGATTTGTTCCGTTCACGTAAAAAACGGCGTAATCGTACTTCCCGCTCAAGATATTTCCCGACCCGTCGACTGCGGGAATCTCAAGAACCAGCGTGTCTCCGTCGGTATCGTATGAATTTCCGGAAAAAGAATGGGTTTCCACAACTTTGTCCGCCTGCAGAACCGTGCTTTGAATTTCATCCGCTGCCGTCCGGGCGGAACCGGATGTCCTTATTGACGCCTGCTGAAAACTAAACACCCCCGAAAAGTTCTTGAAAATGAAAAGCATCGCCAGCAGGACGAAAATGAGAATAGCCAGGGCAATGAGCGCCTCGGCGAAAGAAAATCCCCGGTTTTTTGAATTGCTTTTTTTCATATCGGTCACAGCCCCCCCGTCTTTGTGATGAGAGTGTCGAGCGAAACGCTCTTCGCAGGCATGCTCTCAAACTCCCGCCACTCGACGGAAACGGAGACCTCTTTTGTATCATCATTGAGGCTTGAAATGTCCAAGGCGGCCGTTCCGTCCGGCAAAGACCCCAGTTGCGGGTCGGAAAAACTTCCGCTCTCGGGCAGATTGCCAAAGCCGCCGGACCGGAGCGTTTCGATTTTGTTGTTGGCAATCGCCAGCGCGATTTCCTGATGGTTGGCCACCCGGACAAATCGGATTGTGCCCGCCGCAGCCTGATACAAAACCAGAACCGTCCCGATGATGAAAAGAGTTATCATCACCTCAACGATCGAAAAACCCTGCCTTGATTTTGGTTTTGTTTTTTTCATGGAAAGTTTTTTCTGTTTCTTATTTTAGCATATTTCCCCCGAAACAAAAACAGGCCGGAAATCCCGCCCGCCTGCGCAATATTATTGTTCCCTTTGTTATTCGTGTCAATTTCTATTTTCTATCCCTGAATCCCAGTATTGTCGGCTTTTCGGTTCTTTTGGCTTCGAGCAATCTGCGAATCGCGTCAAAAACCATTTTGAATCGGTTGTCGTATTTCCGTTCCATTTTTTCAACTTTTTCCCGCAAGTCTTTATGCGTAGACAATATTTCCCTCAAATGCGTGAAGGTTCGCATTATTTGGATATTTGCCTGAATTGCTCTGTCGCTTCTCAAGACGCTTGAGAGCATGGCAACACCTTGCTCGGTGAAAACTAAGGGCAATTTTCTTCTCCCGCCCCAACTTGATATCACAATTTGTGATTTCAAGTTTTTGTCATATTTTGATATCACAATTTGTGATTTCCAAATTTCTGCTTCCTGTCTTGTCAATTCAAACATGAAATCATCGGGAAAGCGTTTCAAATTGCGCCTCACTGCTTGATTAAGCGTTCTTGTTTCAACTCCGTATAATTCCGCCAAATCGCCGTCGATCATTACTTTCTTGCCACGGATGAAAAATATGCGGTTTATTATTCTTTCGTCGGGAATGAGCGATGTTGTTTTTGTTTTGTATTTTTTCATAGGTTTTGTTTTCCATTGGCTTTATTTTAGCACGAAATCGGCCACAAAAAAATCCTGCCTGCCGGAATTACGTAATTAATTACGTAATTTTGTGGTGCCCCCTCCAGGACTCGAACCTGGAGCCTTCTGGTCCGAAGCCAGACGCTCTGTCCAATTGAGCTAAAGGGGCAAGTGCCAAGATAATCTAACAAAAATCAGATGAATGGTCAATCACCACCCCTCCGGAAAGAAAATATCCTTTCCGCTGAATTTCGGAAAATTTTGGAATTTGTCTTCTCTTTTGCCTATTTTTTCCATCATCCGCTGATACTCGGCCTTGCTGAAAGAAAATTTCGCCTGCTCGTTGATATAATTTTGTTTTTTGGCCTCGTCCCATTCCGACTTCCAAATGAATTTGTACCAGACAAAAACGCAAAACATCGCAGCCAGCAAGAATGAAATGAGAAAAAACCACCTTGCCAAAAACACCCGTGCTTTTCCGGAAAAATTCTGAAGGTTGTTTTTTATATTTTTTATCGCCTGATTATTTTCCGCCATCGGTATATACACTTATGGTCAAAATCGTATTCACGTTTTTTTCGCCTTCTCCGATCGGCAGTGCCGGCGCCCCGCCAACGCTTCCCCCTCCCGGCTGAGAAGTTTTGGCAACAGGCGACACTTGAAAATTATAGACTCTTATGAGATAGGGGGCATTTTCAAGCTTGGTCAAAAAATCAATGAGCGCCCCGTATTTTCCCGCGAGTTCGACCGAGAAGCCCAACTGATTGGAAAAATCGGGCTTGGCGTTTTGCGGAGCGGCTTTCTTCTGGTCTTGGCTTCCTTTCTGGGAAGACGCCTTTGCCTCATCTTCCTCGTCCGCCTGGGAAGAAGTGTTTGCATCCTTCCCGGCGAGCGATTTTATTTTGGCCAAGTCAACAACGCTTATTTTGATTGAATTGCCGGTGAGGGCGGCCGCATTTTCAACCGTCCTTATAAAGGGAACCAGATCTTCTTTGTTCGCATACATCGCGCCTATTTTTTCCTGGCTTTTTTCCACATCTCCAAGTTCCTTTGCGGTTTCGAGAATTTTTCGGCTGCGCTCGTCGCGAACCAGAGAATCCAATTGTTCTGATTGTATGTCATCTGACACTTGCCTTATTTTTCCAAGCTGCCAAAACACGGCCAGCCAGATCAATCCCCCGGACAGCAGAACGGCCGCTCCCACCGCCAGACATATTTTTTTGTCTATTTTTTTCAGCATATTTTATTTGCGAACCAAATAATCCTGGGGAATATCGACATTCAGGTCAAAATTGAAATCTCGCGAAGCCACCAGATTGGAAACATCCACAGAAAACTGGAATCCCTCCGCCCTGAGGCTGTTCTGGAAGTCGAGAAAATCGTCGCGCGTCTTGGCAAAACCGGCAATCTCAAGTTTGCTTTCGCCCGCAGCAAGCCTATCTATGCGTACTCCGTCGGGACGCAATTCCGAAACTCGCACCAAAACGCGAGCCCAGTTGGGAATGCTTGAGCTTGTTTTGGAAAGATTCGACACCTGTTTGTTCGCACTCTCGAAAACCTTTTCCAGTTGGTCTTGCTTTTCGGTATTTTTTGCCACTGACATTTCGCTTGAATATTCGGCCGCTTTATATTCAATCCCAAGAACCACTTGCATAAGAAAAAGGACTGCATTGGCCAGCAAAAGAACTCCCGCAAAAGAAAATGCCAGTTTCAGCGCGAAGCCGATCTTTTCTTCTTCCTGCAGCCTTTCCTTTTCCTCATAAGGAATGACATTGATGCTAATCTTCATAATCAGCGCCCCGGAGAGCCAGCCCTATCGCCGTCGAATAGGACAAAAGGTCCCGAGAAGATATTTCGTATGGAAAATTTTTTGCCTCGATTTCGGACATCGGACTGCCAACTTCAACTTCCTTTCCAATGCGTTCCGCAAGGCGGCCGGCAAGGCCGGAAAGCAACGCTCCGCCGCCGGCGAGAATCACTTTCTCAACCTTGTTGCGGCTGTCAATGGACTCTGTGAAAAAACTCGTGGATTTTTCGATTTCCGACGCAAGATTTTCGATGAGTGGCTTGAAAACCTTGGCAAAAATTTCTTCCTCCTCCTTTTCCTTCGTTCCGAATTTGAATTTCATCTCCTCCGCTTTTTCCCAGCTCACGCCCACCTCTTTCTGAAGGGCTTCTGTGAATGTATTGCCGCTCAAAGGAATACTTGAAGTGAAATACGGAATTTGATTCCGGCAAATGGCCAGACTCGTATTCTCCGCCCCCACGTCGGCAATCAAAACCGGGTGCTCTCCTTTTTCCGGACCGGCAAGGCTCCGGATAGTCGCCATAATATCCACTTCAACGGCCAGCGGAAAGAGCCCCGCCGCGCGGACTGCCTGAAAATATGAATCAACAATATTTTTGGGGACAGCCACCACAAGAATTTCTTCCATCGTTTCTTTTTCGTCAATGGCTTGCCAGTCGAGATAAACTCTGTCCAGAGAAATCGGGATGTTGGCTTCGGTCTCCCATTTCACCGCTTCGCGGGCCTCCGCGTCAGACATTCTGGGAATTTTGATCGTCCTCACAAAAGCTTTTGCTTCAGGGATGGAAAAAACCACATTTTTCGTTTTTATCAGTCCGGGTTGGGCTGAAGCCAGAAGCTCTTTGATCCCCTCTGTCAATTTTTGCGGATTGACGATTTGCCCTGCTTGCACAATTCCCCGGGGGATGATTTTTCTCGCGCAGGAAGCCATCTCGAATTTGTTCCGTTTCTTTTTCAGCCAGACTGCCTTGAGCGAACAATCCTCTATTTCAAGGCCGAAGGCTTTGGGTTTCAGGCCGAAGAGATTGTAGGTGAACAAATTCATGGTATTCTTTGCAAATTACATATTCTCCATTACCGAATATATCGGCGTGAGCATCGAGATAGCGAAAAAACCGACAGCCGACCCAATGATGACCATCAAAACCGGCTCGATGATCGAGGAGAGGTTTTTTGTCACCTGGTCAATTTCCTCTTCATAAAAATGAGCCAAGCCTCCCAATATTTCCACAGTCTTTCCGGTTTCTTCTCCGACTTCCACCATTTGAACAACCAGCATCGGGAAAAGCTTCGGAAAGGCCACCAGTCCTTCGTGAAGCGGTTTGCCCTTCTGGACCTCGGCCATAAATTTTTTGAAGGCCTCCTGATAATACCGGTTGGCAAGCGTCTCTGAAATTATCTTGAGCGATTCAACCACAGGCACACCGCTCTTGATGAGCGAACCATATATGCGGGCAAACCGGGCGTTGTTCACCTTTATGGTTATGTTTTTGATCACCGGAACCTTGAGAAAAAGAAAAGCGGATGTTCTTTTCCCGAATTTCGTCTTGAAAAAGAAAATTGTGCCAAAAAGGACGAAGAGAGACAGGAAGAGAACCAGCAATTTGTGAGCCGACATAAAATTCGAAACGTTGATTATCATCCGCGTGGAAGCCGGGAGCGTTGCCTGGACATCGGAAAACACAGATGTGAGCTGGGGAACAACATAGGTCATCATTGCAATTCCAATTCCAATCATCACCACAAAAATCACAGCCGGATAATACATCGCTCCTCGAACCTTGCTGATCAAGTTGTGTTCCTTTTCAAGCTGGTCGGCCAGAAGCGCGAGAACTTCTTCCAGATTTCCTCCGACCTCCCCCACCCGGATCATATTCACGGAGAGTTCGTCGAAAACTCCGGCGCCGGCCAAGCTGTCCGCCAGAGTGCTTCCCGTTTTCACCTCCTCCTCGATTTTGGCAAGAACTTTTTTGAACCTCCGGCTCTTTGTCTGTCCGGAAATGACATCCAGCGAGCGGGGAATGGAAAGGCCCGAAGAAAGCATCACTCCCAAGTGCCTGGCAAACATCATTTTGTCCTTGAGGGAAATCCCTGAAAAAATTTTCAATTTGCTGGCGGCAGATATTTTTTTTGATTCTTTTTCTTCCAGAATTGAAGTCGCAAAAAAACCTTCCGCCCGGAGCGCCTCCGCCACCGACCGGCTGTCCTTCCCGTCCATTGTCCCTTTCCGGACTTCTCCTTTGTTATTTTTTGCAATATATGAAAATACCGGCACAACAGAAAATTAAAAATTAATCTTTCGTGACCCTCAACACTTCCTCAATCGACGTCGTCCCTTGAAGCGCCTTGACCATCCCATCTTCAATCATCTTTATCATTCCCGCCTCGATGGCTTTCTTTTCAATCTCATTGCTGTCGGCCTTGGCACTCACCATTTTTGCGATTTCTTCGTCCACCTCCATCACCTCGAATATTCCGACGCGCCCCTTGTATCCTTCGTGCGCGCAGCGGTCGCATCCGGCCGACCGGAAAAAATTTATCTTCGACCAGTCTTTCGCGGCTGCCGTGTTTTTGTCAATGAAATTGCTGCGGGCGGCAACATCAAGAATGCGATCCAAACCTATTTCTTCCCCCAACGATTTGAGAAGGTCTTGATCAAGCGTGAAGCTCTGCCGGCAGTCGGGACAAAGCTTTCTCACCAGCCGCTGGGCCATTGCCACATTCACGGTCGAAGCGATGAGAAACGGCTCCGCCCCCATATCGACGAGCCGGGGAATGGCGCCCGCCGCGCTGTTCGTGTGAAGGGTCGAGAGAACCAGGTGCCCGGTCATAGCCGCGTGAATGGCCATTTCCACGGTTTCCTTGTCGCGAATTTCACCGACCATTATTATATCCGGATCCTGCCGGAGGAGCGCCCGCAATCCCCGTGAAAAAGTGAGGCCGATTTGGGGATTCACCTGCGTCTGGTTGATGCGCGGCATCTTGTATTCAATCGGGTCCTCCACCGTGGAGATGTTCACCTTGGGCGTATTCAGAATATCCATCACCGTATAGAGAGTTGTCGTTTTTCCCGATCCGGTCGGCCCGGTGACAAGAATCATTCCGTTCGGCTTTTTGATCGCCCGGTGGATTTTCTCAAGCGCCTCTCCCCAAAGCCCCATCGCCTCGAGCGTGAGTCCCTTGGAAGATTCATCAAGAAGACGCATCACGATTTTTTCCCCGGAATAAACCGGCAGAATGGAAACACGGAAGGCAATCCGGCGCCCGTCCTGCTCTATTTTGAACCGGCCGTCCTGCGGCAGGCGATGCTCGTCGAGTTTCAGGTTGGAAAGAATTTTTATCCGAGCCACGATTCCGGCCAGCACCGTTTTGGGAAGATTCATGGCATCGTGGAGCATTCCGTCAATCCGGTAGCGGATGCGCACTTCTTTTTCGTCCGGCTCAATGTGGATGTCGCTCGCATCCTGGAGAATGGCGTGTTTCAGCAGCGCCTCGACAATCCGGATTATGGGCAATTCCTGCGCCACTTTTTCAAGCGCGTCCTCACCGGAAACCCCGGCTGCGTTTTTTTCGATGATATCCCCGAATTCCGCCTTGAGGCTCTGTTCATATTGTTTGAGCGCATTTTCAATTCCCTTTTCGGTGGTGATGCAGGTTGAAACCCGCAAGCCCGTTTTTTTTCGGATGAAGTCAATCGTTTGGATATCCTCCGGATTGAGCATCGCCACCTTGAGTTCCGTCCCGGTTTTTTTGAAAGCCACAACCTTGTATTTCTTGGCAATCGGCTCGGGAATAATTTGCAGTATATCCTTGGGAACAACCTCCTTCTCGATATTCACAAAAGGGATGCCGAGGATATAGGAAAAAAGCTGCCGCAGCTGGTCGGCGGTCACAATTTTTTTTTCGATCAGAATGTCTCCCAGTTTCTTCCCGTTTTGCCCGCTTTCAGCAATCGCCTCATTGATTTGCCCTTCCGTCACCAGTCCGGCATCCAGAGCGAAACTTTTCAGTTGTTCATTGTCGACTTGCATCTAGTTGATCTTGTCGGATTGAGAAAGATTCCCCTTTATCTTTTCGACTATCTCTTTGAGACTGAATTCGGACTTCACCATAAAGGTTTTTGCTCCCAGGTCGAGCGCCTTTTGCACATTGTCAATCTCTTCGAGGTTGGTGAGAATAAGCACGGGAATGTCTTTGGCCGGGGTTTTTTTGATTTCGTCCAAAACTTCGTATCCGTCCTTTTTTGGAAGAATTATGTCCAGCAAAATGAGACTCGGCTGCGTTTCCGCAATTTTTCTGAGTCCCTCTTCGCCGTCAAACGCGCTTGCCACTTCATATCCTTCCTGAACCAGTGCTTCCGTCAAAGCGGCTTGCAGGGCCCGGTCGTCCTCAATGAGAAGAATTTTTTGTTTTGTTGCATTTTCCATAATTTTTTTTATGAATTAGGCAGCGGGTAAACGAAAATAAAAAGTTGATCCGACGCCTGCTTCACTCTCAAACCAGACCTCTCCTCCGCAGTGCTTGAGAATGGCTCTCACGAGATAAAGCCCGATTCCCACACCATCGGTGCGATAGCGGGACTCGTTTCTCGAACGGAAAAATTTTTCGAAAATCTTGCTGTGCTGATGGCTCGGAATCCCCACTCCCCAATCCTGAACGGAAAAAACAACCCTTTCATTTTCTTTCTTCAATTTCACTTCAATCCTCCCGCTTTCTTTTGAATACTTGATGGCATTTCCAATCAAGTTGTCGAGCACCACTTTCATTTTTTTCCCGTCGGCGCACACACTCTCGAGATCAGGCTCAAGCCGCGATTCTATTTTGACGTTCTGTTCGGCGGCTATGCCCTGAAAACCGTCAATCGACTCTTCCACCAAGCGCGCCAAGTCCAGATTTTTGCTCTCAAAAACCGCCCGTCCCTGGTCTATCCGGGCAACCTCCAAAAGATCCGTCACCATTTTGAGCATCTGCTCGTTGGATTTTTTTATGTTCCCAAGAAAAGCCATCTGCTTGTCCGGAATGCATCTCGCCGGATCTCTTTCCGTTTCAATAACCTCCATATTCCACTTGATGGCCGAAAGCGGCGTGCAAAGCTGATGGGAAATGATGGAAATGAACTCACTTTTCATTATGTTCGCTTCGGCCACATTCTCAACGCCGCGAATGACAAAACTTCCGATCGTCATAATGAAAGCGGACATGAACGTCACGCTCATTATTGTCACGCCTTCGTCGGAAAATTGCCGGGAAACGAAGAATGTGCCGAACATCGCCGCGATAGTGATGGTTCCCATCACCAAAAACAGGAAATTCGGGCATTGCCAAACTCCCAGACCGTATTTTCGGCACCGGGCAACAAAATTCATACCATCCAAAAATTTTCCAAACATTTTTGTATTGTTTTAAAGTAATAATCTCTATTTGCTGAAATTATATCACAAATTTGGAATGTCAACCAGAAAATG
>Ga0172375_10011782_pt1 | contig 11059 bp, 10 predicted proteins | sample LakKiv1m_FD_114537 | JGI IMG/M metagenome (GOLD analysis project Ga0172375, IMG submission 114537) | Freshwater microbial communities from Kabuno Bay, South-Kivu, Congo - kab_092012_11.1m | ecosystem: Environmental > Aquatic > Freshwater > Lake | place: Democratic Republic of the Congo... | reverse complement strand
CATCGTCGTGGTGGCGGGTTTGTTGCGCACCTTCGCTTCTGCGCGCAGATTCAGCCAGTTCTTGCCGGCAATGAGCAAGCCCAAACCAATGAACGCACCGGGGGGCAGGATGGCAAGCAGGAAGCCGTGATAATCAGGAATGACATGGATGACCCAGCCCTTGGCGCCTTCGCCGAGAGCCAAGTCGATGCCAGAAAGTAACGTGCCTTTACCAATGAGTTCGCGCACACCCCCCAGGACGGCGAGTACTGCCGTCAGACCCAGCCCCATCATAAAGCCATCCAAAGCGGAGGCGAGTGGTGGGTTTTTGGAGGCGAACGACTCGGCGCGCGCCAACACGATGCAGTTGGTGACGATCAAGGGGATGAAGATGCCCAGCACGACATACAGCCCATACATATAGGCGTTCATCAGATATTGCACGACGGTGACCAGCACCGCGATGATGAGGACGAACACGGGGATGCGAATCTCGTTGGGGACATAGCTGCGTACTGGGGCGATGGACGCGCTGCTCAATGTCATCACCAGCGTGGTGGCCAGCCCAAGGCTGACGGCGTTCACCAATGAATTACTGATCGCAAGCAGCGGACATAGCCCGAGCAGTTGTACGAGGCCGGGGTTTTGTTTCCACAGCCCGTTATGTGCGATTTCTCTGAACTCAGTTGCATTCATGGATGGCCTCCTGTGTCTGTGGCGGCGGTGTTCTGTGCGAAGAGGGGCTCACGGTGTTGGGCAAAGTACAGCAAAGCGCGATTCACTGCTTTCACAACCGCACGTGGGGTGATGGTGGCACCTGCCATATGTTCGAATTGGCCACCGTCTTTTTTCACCCGCCATTCTGCATCGCCCCAGACCGAGCGCGATTTGCCAACAAACACATTGATCCAAGGGTTCTTGGCGATGTCGATGTAATCGCCAAGTCCAGGCGTTTCCTTGTGCGAGACGACGCGCACCCCCGCCAGCTCGCCGTTGGCACGAATCGCCATGATGAGCGTGATCTTGCCTGAATAGCCATCGGGGGCAATCGCCTCCAGCACCACGGCCACCGCTTCACCATTGCGACGTGCCACATGGGCGACGGTCTGGCTGGTCGTGCCCAGCAAGGTATCCGCCTCGATGTACCGCTCGTCTTGCATGATGTCGTTGTCATAGTCTGAAGCGGGCAAGATTTGCGAGATCAGCTTGAGTTTTTCTGCTTCGATCGTGCGCTCGATCACCTCGTGCGTCAGTTCATGGGTGGCGGCCAAAATGGCGGTGCCGATGATGGCGAAGAACACCAGATTGGCTGCCGTCTGCAAGGTGGAGCGAACAATGCGTTTCATTTTCCCTCCTCCTTCTTGCCGAACACTTTGGGCTGGGTGTAGAGGTCGATCAGAGGCACGCAGATGTTCATCAAAATCGTGGCGAAGGCCATGCCATCTGGGAAGCCACCGAACACGCGAATCAAATAGGTGAGTACTGCTGCACCAGCGGCGAACAGGATTTTTCCTTTGGCTGTGGTGGGCGAGGTGACGGGATCGGTCAGAATGAAGAACGCACCGATCATGGCCGCCCCGGAAAACCAGTGGAACACGGGTGTGACGTAATGGGCGGGATCGTACAGATGAAACAAGCCCGCCAGCGCGAACAAAGTACCCAAATAGACCACGGGCAAATGCCAAGAAATGATCCGTGTGAACAAGAGATACAGTCCGCCGAGAGCGAAACCCAGCGCCACCATCTCACTGCCGTGCCCTGCCAAACGTCCGTAGATGGGCATGTCGCGAATCTCATTCACCGACAGCCCTAGATGCAGTTGTGTCTTGAGGGTGTCCAGTGGCGTTGCCATGGTCACCGCATCCAAACCGACACCAGCGGGCAATATGCCATGCAAGATGTAATCCAATTGCTGCGCGAAGCTGAGTTCCATACCGCCCAAGGCATGGGGGGACAACCAGTGCGTCATGTGTGCGGGGAAGGAGATGATGAGCACGGCATAGCCGATCATCGCAGGGTTAAACGGGTTGTTGCCCAAGCCGCCGTAGAGATGCTTAGCCACGACGAGGGTGAACGCTGTCCCCACGACGACCAGCCACCAAGGTGCAAGCGGGGGGATGGAGAGTGCGAGCAACCATGCGGTGAGCAAAGCGCTGTGGTCGGATAAGAAAGGTTTGAGCGGACGATCCCGCAACTTGAGCATCACGGCCTCGGTTGCTAAGGCCGTGAGTGAGGCGAGGGTGATCGAAACCAGGATGGCCGGGCCGAAATACCACACGTAGAGCGTGATGCCGGGGATGAGCGCAAGCAATACGCGCAACATAATCTGATCGACGCGGGTCGGGGCGGTGACAAAAGGAGAGCTCAACATTTGGCTGGATACCTCAACTGATCTTGTGTGGCTCGTCGTCGGCGCCAGCATCTGTCGCCAGTTCGAGTATCTTGGCGCGGCGCGCCTCGATGGCGGCGATCTCAGCCTGCTGCTCGGGCGTGAGTGAGTCCGTGTTTTTGGGATGCGCCGCTAACGCTTGTGCTTTTGCGCGTTCGATCGCCTCGTTGATGCGCATCTGCTGCGTGTCATCTACGCTGGGTGTGCTGGGAGCGGCGGTGGCCGCCGATCGGGAAGCGGCCTCGCGCTGAGCCAACTTCTCCGCTTTCTCTTGCTTCTCGCGTTCGATGCGGAACTGGCGGTACTCATGACGTTCACGTGCTCTGTCCGCCGCCAATTTTTCGGCTGAGCGTTCACGTATTTCACTTTTGGCGTAACGGTAGTACTGCACCAAGGGGATGTGGCTGGGGCATACGTAAGCGCAAGCGCCACACTCGATGCAATCCGCCAAACTCCATTCTTGCGCTTTGCCGAAGTTGTTGGACTTGGCGAACCAATACAAGTCTTGCGGTTGCAGCTCTGCCGGGCACACTTGCACGCAACGCGTGCAACGGATGCAGGGTAGGGCTGGGGGAGCGGGCGGGAAGAGCGCGTCCGATGCAGCAATGACGCAATTGCTGGCTTTGACCATGGGTACGTTCGCCGAGGGCAAAACCATACCCATCATCGGCCCTCCCATGATGTAGCGATTGGTGTCCGACTTGGCGGTGCTCAAGGCAACAAGATCAGAGAGGGTAGTGCCGATCAGTGCTTCATAGTTGCGCGGCTGCTCCACGTTGCCGGTGACGGTGATGATGCGTGAGATGAGCGGCTCACCGTCATCCAGTGCGCGCTTGACACTCAGCGCGGTCGCCACGTTGAAACATTGCACTCCGATATCGGTGGGCAATTTGCCGGAGGGCACTTCGAGTCCTGTGATTACTTTGATGAGATGTTTCGCGCTACCACCAGGATAAATCGTGGGAACAGCGACCACTGCGTAATCGAGTTGTGCGGCACATACCGCTTGGCGCATCGCGGCGATGGCTTCCGGTTTGTTGTCTTCGATACCGATGACGACTTCGTCCGCTTCGAGTGCGTGGCGCAAGATGAATATGCCGCGCACGATCTCGTTTGCACGTTCACGCATCAGCATGTCGTCACAAGTGATGTAGGGTTCACACTCCGCCCCGTTCAAGATCAGCGTGTCCACTTTAATGCGGTGGCGCAGCTTCAAGTCGCTTGGGAATGCCGCTCCCCCCAGGCCAACGATGCCGAAGTCACGCAAGCGTTGTTGCAATTCGCTCACGGAGAGCGCTCGGAAATCGACCGCTTCGCGTTCGATCCACGTGTCTTTGCCGTCTGGGATCAGCGTGACACACAAATCGGGCAAAGCCGAAGGGTGGGCGATCTGATGTAAGGCGATGGCGGTGATCGTGCCCGAAGTGGGGGCATGGACACTGCTTGATAGCATGCCGTTCGGCGTGCCAATACGCTGCCCTTTCAATACGTGGTCGCCGGTGCTCACGCAGGGCTTGGCAGCTTCGCCTGCATGTTGGCGCAAAGGGATTACCAAACTGTTGGGTAACGGCGCACGCACTATCGACTGATGCGTTGACAGCGCCTTGTGGGAAGCGGGGTGTATGCCGCCATGGAAGCGATGGAGCGTCCTCATGGGATTTTCCTGAGCGCGTACACGGGATGTTTCCATTTCCAATCCGTTAGCCTTTCTTCTACAGCAGGCATGCTGATGCAATCGACAGGGCAGGGAGCCAGACAAAGCTCGCACCCTGTGCATTCAGACGCGATAACGGTATGCATTTGTTTGGCCGCGCCAACGATGGCATCTACGGGGCAAGCCTGGATGCACAGGGTGCAACCGATACAAGTCTGTTCGTCGATGAAGGCGACGGCTTTGGCTTTGGGCATTGCATCCCCGCCAAAGGGTTTGTATTCCACGCCGAGCAGGTCCGCCAGTTTATGGATGCCTTCATCGCCTCCCGGCGGGCACAAATTGATATCGGCTTCGCCTTTGGCGATGGCTTCAGCGTAAGGTTTGCAACCTGGGTAGCCGCATTGGCCGCATTGCGTCTGCGGCAAGACGGCGTCGATCTTCTCAACGAGCGGGTTGCCTTCAATCTTGAAGCGGATCGCGGAGAAGCCCAATACGACACCTAATAACGCCGCAAGAGCGATCATCACCCACAACGCGGTAATCATTTCACCAAACCCGAGAAACCCATAAAGGACAAGCTCATCAAGCCGGCGGTGATCATGGCGATGGCGGTACCTCTGAAAATAAGCGGCACATCGGCACCTTCCAGTCGTTCGCGAATACCTGCAAATAAAACCATCACCAAGGTGAACCCGACCGCGCCGCCGAAACCGAACAGCAAAGATTCCATGAAATCGTGTTCGGCTTGGACGTTGAGTAAGGGAATACCCAGCACAGCGCAGTTAGTCGTGATCAGGGGGAGATAGATGCCCAGTACCTGATATAGCTCTGGGCTGGTCTTTTTGATCGCCATTTCGGTGAATTGCACGATCCCTGCAATGGCGACGATGAAGGACAGCGTCGTGAGATAAGCCAGTTCTGGCCCAAGCAAGTAATGACTGATGAGATAGCTTGCGCCCGAGGCTAAGGTAAGCACGAACGTCGTTGCTGCCCCCATGCCCAAAGAAGTCTCCAGTTTTTTGGAAACGCCCATGAATGGACATAGGCCAAGGATCTTGACCATGACGATGTTGTTCACGAACACCGTGCCAACGAGAATCAATAGATATTCAGACATTCCAAAACGTGCCGATAAGGGCTAAAGTAGGCGCGGATTATGCGCCGGAATGGTGCTTGCTTCAACCAAGGCGGCATTATATGGATATAACTCGAGATGCCGGCATTAGGCGGCTGCAACGGGTTTAGAATCGAGGCGATCAAAGGGGAATTGGTGACACCGAACCAAAACAACATACTTGCCAAGCTCAAGCTCAGTGGCCGTCTGCCCACCCCCAAAGGGGTGGCGTTGGAGGTCATCAATTTGACGCAACGAGAGAACGCCTCGAACCAGGACATCGTGCGCCTCATCAGCGCTGATCCGGCGCTGAGTATGCGCGTTATCAAAGCGGCTAACGTCTTGTTATCCAGTTCCTCGCGCCCCATTGTCACTATTACCGATGCCGTTACCGTTTTAGGCTCGCGGGCATTGCGTCAGCTTGTGCTGGGTATTGCCCTGATTGTTGATTACCAACATGGCCCCTGCAAACAGTTCGACTACCTACATTTCTGGGCACACTCCCTATTGACGGGTATTTATGTGCGACATCTCGCGGCCCTCTCGCGCTTGGCTGCGGAGGAAGAGATCTTTGTCATCGGCTTGCTTGGCGGAATCGGGCAATTGGCGATGGCGACGGTTTATCCGGACGAGTTCGGCAACCTGCTTTCTGCCGCAGAACGCCAACCCCTGGATGAGCTATATCGCAAAGAGAGAGAGCAATTCGGCTTTGAGCAAGCCGAACTCAGTGCGGCCATTTTGGCTGACATGAACTTCCCTGGCATTTTTCAGACTTTGATTCATGACTACCCTCAACCGGAAACCAGCCGCGTCGAAGAAGGTTCGCGCGAATGGCGGTTGATGAACATGTTGCATCTGGCGTCGCTGATGGCAGATCTGATGCTGAGTGCGCCTGCGGCGCGCAATCAATTGGCCAGAAAATTAAGGGTTGACGCTGCCATGATTGCGCTGGAAGAGGATGCCTTGGTGAAATTGGCGGACGAATGTGGGCGCGATTGGGAAGAGTGGGCACGCTTGTTGAACATGGGGGTGCGCCATCTGCCCTCTTTTGCCGAGATATTTCGTCAGCTTGATGAAGAGCCGGATGACAGTGGCATCCCGCAATGGCCACACGCCAACCAAGCCTACAAGATGCGCGTGCTGGTGGTGGACGATGACCGCGCCATGCGTGCCTTGTTGCAAAAGATGCTGGTCGCCGCCGGGCATCACGTGGTCGTCGCCGCCAACGGCGAAGAGGCCTTGGCGCTGATCGAGAAAGAGCGGCCGCAACTCATCGTGACCGACTGGATCATGCCGCAGATGGATGGCATCGCGCTGTGTCGCGCCTTGCGTAGCCGGCAGGAGAGCCGAAGCATCTACGTCATCATCGTGACCATGCAAGAGTCTGCGGACAAGTTGGTGGAGGCATTCGAGGCGGGGGCGGATGATTATCTGAACAAGCCAATCACGCCAAAGATATTCTTTGCCCGATTGCGCGCTGCGCAACGTGTGGTGCAGCTGCAAGAAGAATTGGCTTTTGATCGAGAGCAATTGATTCGTTTCTCGACTGAGTTGTCAGCGGCGAATGAACGCTTGCAGGGGCAAGCGCTGTCGGATGCACTGACGGGGTTGCCCAATCGGCGTTTTGCCATGGAGCGACTGGAGCAGGAGTGGGCTTTGTCCAAACGTGGTAACAGGGCGCTGTCGTGTTTGATGGTCGATGTCGATCATTTCAAATCCGTCAACGACCGTTTCGGCCATCAGGTGGGAGACGACGCGTTGAAGTTGGTGGCGGACACCTTGCGGCGCGCGGCACGCACGCAAGATGTGGTCTGTCGTTACGGTGGAGAGGAGTTCCTGGTGATCTGTCCTGATACCGATGTGCAGGCGGCCGTGCAATGCGCGGAACGTCTGCGCACCAATGTCGCCGCTCAATCGCTAAGTTTGCAGGATGGTAGCCAACATCGCTTGACGGTCAGCATCGGCGTGGCGGAGAAGAACGACACCCTCGATACGCTGGAAGCCTTGCTAATCCGCGCCGACGACAATTTGTATGCAGCGAAGGACGCGGGGCGTAACCGCACCATCGCCACGCCTTAGTGCGCTCCCCCGCGTTTGATCGCTGCTGCGGCTTCAGTCACCAGTGACTGACCGCGATAGATCAGCCCGCTGTAAATCTGTACCAAAGAAGCGCCCGCCTGCATCTTCTCTACCGCATCCGCACCGCTGGAGATACCGCCCACCCCGATGATGGGAAGCGCACCCCCCAGTTCGGCGGACAGCGCGCGGATCACCGCCGTCGATTTCTCTTTCATGGGCGCGCCACTCAAGCCGCCTGTCTCATCGCCGTGCACCAAGCCCTGCACACCGTCGCGCGCCAGCGTGGTGTTGGTGGCGATCACTGCGTCGATGCGATGCATGACCAGCAGTGACGCGATCTGTTTGATCTGTTCGGCATCCAGATCGGGGGCGATCTTCAGTGCCAGCGGCACGTACTTGGCGTGCTGCTGGGCGAGTGCATCTTGTTCGTTCTTGAGTCGGGTGAGCAAGGCATCCAACTCATCACCGCCCTGCAATTGCCGCAGGTTCTTGGTATTGGGCGAAGAGATGTTGACAGTCACGTAGCTCGCATGGGCATACACCTTGCGCAAGCAGATGAGGTAATCGTCCGCCGCTTTTTCGATGGGGGTGTCGGCATTCTTGCCGATGTTGATGCCCAGCACGCCTTTGAAGTTCGCGCGTTCGACGTTCGCCACCAATACATCCACGCCGTGGTTGTTGAACCCCATGCGGTTGATGATCGCCTGAGCTTCCGGCAGTCGGAACAACCGAGGGCGCGGATTGCCGGGTTGCGGGCGCGGGGTGATGGTGCCGATCTCGATGAAACCAAAGCCCAGTGCGGCAAGACCGTTGATGCAGTCGCCATTCTTATCCAAGCCCGCCGCCAGTCCGACCGGGTTGGGGAAATCCAGCCCCATTACCTGGCGTGGATCCTCTTGCGGTTTGGGGATGAGGCGCGACAGCCCGAGGCAGTGTGCCGTGTTGAGCGAAGTCAGCGTGGCATCGTGCGCGGTCTCGGGATCGAGGGTGAACAGGGCAGGGCGGAGCAGAGTGTAGGGATTCATTTTTTGACCACGACAGGGATAGGAAAAGATTTCTTTTTGAACACTTCGCCACGTGTTTTACCGCGCCACGCTTCGGCCACTACGTCACCGAGTTGCAGGCAGGTGAGGCCGAACAGGGCACAGCCGAGTTGCACGAAGAGCAGGTTGGGCAGGTGTTGCAACTCGCCACCGCTGAGGAGGAAGGTCACCAGTGCGAGATCGCCGACGAAGATGCCCGCGAGGGCAGCACAGATGACGCGTCCCCAATCACCATGAGGGACGCTGGCAAAGATCGTGCTCTCTCCCCACAACAATTGCAGCACGATCAGGAGGAGCAAAGGGGCGAGCCACACCATGCCGCTGATGTAACTCGGCCATGCGGTGCAAGTCATCAACGATAGCAACACCCAGGCGAGCAGGATAAAAGCAACGCTATCGCCGCGTGCTGCGGGCAACGTGGGTAGATGGGCAAAACGTTTGAGCAGGCCCGGGAAGGAAGCCAGCCACGCGCGCGTGAGCAACACGGCGGGGGTGAGGGCTGCAAACAGGAGCGATAGCAAGACGGCACTGACGAGGTCGGATGCGGCGAGCGACAGCCAAGTCGCCACATAGTGATTGAGATAGAGCAGCAACCATCCGAACCCGCTACCCGCGAGCGCCTTCGCGCCGAAATAGCGCCGCTGTGTGGTGAGGGGCGCATGCCCGCCATTCACCGCCAGCATGCGATTCGTGAACCATGCCCATGCCAACAATCCCAGTGTGACGAACACAAGCGGAAGGTTGTAAGCAGGTAGATCGGCGGCGGTATCCAACTCGCTCCATTCGCTACCGCTCAAGCGTAATCCCGCAAAAGGCAGCAGTAATAGCAGGGCGACAAACAAGGCAAGACGTATCTTCATTCGATTCTTTCTATGGATTGCCAAAGCCCGTCAAACAGACCTTGTAGCGGTTGGAACTTGGCCTTGTAGGCCATCTTCTGGGAGTCCTTGATCCAATATCCCAAATATAGATAAGGTAGTCCCAGTTTGCGGCACAGTTCGATCTGCCATAGCACATTGAAAGTGCCAAAGCTGGCGTGGTGAACGTCTGTCTCGTAAAAAGTATAGACGGCTGATAAACCGTCAGCCAGTACGTCGATGATACTCACCATGCGCAAGGCATTCCCTTCGCGGAACTCCACCAGCAGCGAATCCACATGACTCTGCAACAGGAAGTTGCGGTACTGCTCCGGGCCATCGTCCTTCATGCCGCCTTCTGCATGTCGTGTTTGCTGGTAACGCTGATACAGCTCGAAATACTCCGGCTTGTCTTGTAAGGGCAGAATGTCGATACGCAGATCGTGATGTTGCTTCCAACTCCTGCGTTGCGAGCGAGAGGGAGAGAAATCGGCCACCACCACACGCGCAGGCACACATTGATGGCAAGTGTCGCAGCGCGGGCGGTAGGTGAACGTGCCGCTTCGGCGGAAGCCATGACGCACCAGTTCGGAATAGATGGGGGTCGTGATGAGGAACGCGGGGGTGGCGACTTGTGAGCGTGCTTCCAGTCCATCCAGATAACTGCACGGGTAGGGCGCAGTCAGATAAAGCTGGATGGAGGAGAGCGGGATGTCGTTGAGCAAGCTCATCAGAACAAGTCGTTGTCGAATTGGAAATGTTTCACGGGCTCGCAGTTTATCAAGTCTTGCAGGCGCATGATGAACTCTGCACGCGGGATCTCGCGTGCACCCAAAGAAGCAAGATGTGGCGTGTACATCTGACAATCGATTATGCCGAATCCCCAGCGTGCCAACTGTCTTGCCATGTGAGCGAAGGCGATTTTTGATCCATCCGTGCGGCGACTGAACATGGATTCGCCGTAAAACATCTTGCCGATCGCGACACCGTAAAGTCCGCCGATCAATTCATCTGCTACCCATACTTCGATCGAATGTGCGTATCCGAGGCGATGCAATTCGCAATAGGCAGCGATCATCTCCTCCACGATCCACGTCCCGCTCTCGCCCTTGCGCGGCGCGGCGCAGGCACGCACCACATGTTCGAAGGCGTGGTCGGCCTTGAGCTGGAAGCCTCCCCTTCTTAATGTCTTTTTGAGTGAGGCGGATAGCTTGAACTCGTGAGGGAACAACACCATGCGCGGATCTGGGCTCCACCACAGTATGGGATCATCCGGACTGAACCAAGGAAATATCCCGTTGCGATAGGCGGTCAAGAGTCGCGTGGCCGACAAGTCGCCACCGGCGGCGAGCAGGCCATTGGGGCGGACAAGAGCTTCTGTCACTGGAGGGAATGCGAGATTGTCGTGCAGTATGGGGATCATGGTGCGACGCGCGAGTGGTCTGAAAATCGTCAAGCAATGTCAGTTTTTAGACTATGGGCAAGGGTGGACATGTTTATATGGATAGGGTTAGTCTTCGCCATGAGTGGTATAAACATTGCTTGATATGACAAAAATCTGGAACAGTAGAGTCCGGTACGGGGGGAATTATTGATCTTGCAGGCGCGATTCTACGCCTCGCTAAGTTTTGGGGAGCAATCGTGATGCTTGGACTGTTTGGAAAAAAATCGGATCACCCGCTGGCGGATTTGAAGACCGCGCAGCAGCTGCTGGATGACATCCCCAAGACGGATTCGCTCAAAGCACTGCAGGAATTGATCGACTGGATAGAGTCAATACGCGAGCAAGCCAACGATTTCAAGCTCGATCACCAGTGGGCGGTGTTGCGTCTGTTCGATCAGGCTGCGCAGCCCCATGTGCGCAAGTTGCTCCACGATTATTTTCCTTTGCAAGCGCTATCAAAGTTTCAGGAAAACAGGCTGTGGACCTTGCTGGATGCCTTT
>Ga0172375_10011781_pt1 | contig 11059 bp, 6 predicted proteins | sample LakKiv1m_FD_114537 | JGI IMG/M metagenome (GOLD analysis project Ga0172375, IMG submission 114537) | Freshwater microbial communities from Kabuno Bay, South-Kivu, Congo - kab_092012_11.1m | ecosystem: Environmental > Aquatic > Freshwater > Lake | place: Democratic Republic of the Congo... | reverse complement strand
GTTCTCGCCGAAGCCCGGCCACACGAAGTTGCCCTCGTCGTCGCGGCGGAACCAGTTGACGTAGAAGATCTTCGGCAGCTTGGACTCGTCGTTGTCCTTGCCGACGTTGATCCAGTGGCTGAAGTAGTCACCGGCGTTGTAGCCGATGAAGGGCAGCATCGCCATCGGGTCGCGGCGCACGACGCCGGTCGCACCGATCGCGGCGGCGGTGGTCTCGGAGGAGAGCGTCGCCCCGAGGAAGGTGCCGTGGGTCCAGTCGCGGGCCTCGAAGAGCAGCGGGATCGTGGTCTTGCGGCGGCCGCCGAAGAGGATCGCGTCGATCGGGACACCGCGGGGGTCGTCGAATTCCGGAGCGAGGATGTCGCACTGCTTGATCGGGGTGCAGTAGCGGCTGTTGGGGTGGCTGGAGAGCTCCTCGGAGTCCGGGGTCCAGGGCTGGCCCTTCCAGGAGGTCGCCTTGGCCGGCGGGTTCTCCAGGCCCTCCCACCACACGTCGCCGTCCTCGGTCAGGGCGACGTTGGTGAAGACCGAGTTGCCCTTGTTGATGGTGGCCATCGCGTGCGGGTTGGTGTGCTCGTTGGTGCCGGGGGCGACGCCGAAGAAGCCGTACTCCGGGTTGACCGCCCACAGGCGGCCGTCCTCGCCGATCCGCATCCAGGCGATGTCATCGCCGATCGACTCGACCTTCCAGCCGGGGATGGTCGGCTTGAGCATCGCGAGGTTGGTCTTGCCGCAGGCGCTCGGGAACGCCGCGGCGACGTACTTCACGACGCCCTGCGGGCTGGTGAGCTTGAGGATGAGCATGTGCTCGGCGAGCCAGCCCTCGTCGCGTGCCATCACCGACGCGATCCGCAGCGCGTAGCACTTCTTGCCGAGCAGCGCGTTGCCGCCGTACCCGGAGCCGAAGGACCAGATCGCACGCTCCTCGGGGAACTGCACGATGTACTTGGTGTCGTTGCACGGCCACGCGACGTCGGCCTGGCCCTCGGCCAGCGGCATGCCCACCGAGTGGATCGCCTGGACGTAGTCGGCGTCGGTCTCGGTCATCTTGTCGAGCACCTGCGAGCCCATGCGCGCCATGACCCGCATGGAGGCGGTGACGTAGGCCGAGTCGGTCAGCTCGATGCCGAACATCGGGCGCTCGGCCTCGAGGTGGCCCATGACGAAGGGGATGACGTACATCGTGCGACCACGCATGCAGCCCTCGTAGAGGCCGCGCATGATCCCCTTCATCTGCTCGGGGTCCATCCAGTTGTTGGTGGGCCCGCAGTCCTTCTCGTCGACCGAGCAGATGTAGGTGCGGTCCTCCACGCGCGCGACGTCGATCGGGTCGCTGGCGGCGTAGAAGGAGTTCGGCTTGATCTGCGGGTTGAGCCGGGTGAACGTGCCGGTGGCCTCGAGGGCCTCGGTCAGCACGACCCACTCCTCGTCGGAGCCGGTGCACCAGTGGATGGCGTCGGGCTGGGTCAGCGCGGCCACCTCGCGGACGAAGGACAGGATGCCTTCGTGCGTCGTGGGGGCGTCGCTGAAGTCGAGGGAGTCCTGCGTGACGGTCATCTGGCCTCTTCGGGTCTCGCCTGGATGGGGTTCGAGGTGGACCTGTGGCGCCGTTGCCGGCCACGCTCGCGAGTGCCGGGCCCACCGCTCGAGACGAGGGCTCCGCCCGGCTGGCGTGACCCTAACTTCGGACGTTCGCGTCCGCATATTGGATCGAGCCAAGACTCGTGGGCCAGGTCACAGGGCTGTCCCGGGACCTGCGGGGTACGCCGTCGGCCGGGCCTTCCCGGGGCTGTCGGCGTCGGACGCCATACGGACGGGACGGACGCCCGCGCGGTCCGCATGACGTCCCGCGCCCGCGCCGGTGGGACGTCATGCGGGCGGGACGCCCGTCGGTGGCACTCGTATGACGTCCCGGCCCCGATTCGGCACGACGCCGACGGCCCGCTAGTATCGAGCAGTCCTCGCGGCAGCCCCGCGCAGGATGGGCGCCTGTAGCTCAACGGATAGAGCATCTGACTACGGATCAGAAGGTTTGGGGTTCGAATCCCTACAGGCGCGCAGATCGATCAAACCGCAGGTCAGCCCGCTGACCTGCGGTTTTGTCGTTTTCGGGGTCGGGAGAACCGGTCGTTGGACCTGCAAGCAACGGGCCTGAAACGGGCCCCGGGCACTGTGCGGGCACACTCCGGGCACAGTTGCCTCCCGGCAGAGGGCTTCTGACGCCCGTCGGAGAGGCCCGCACCCGGGCCCGCTGGTCGCCAAGAGGTGATCTGCGACGGACTTTCCGCGCCGCTGTCGGAGGCCTCCGACATCCTGCTCGGCTGCCCGGAAGGACCGGCCGGCAGGAGGTCCTGCATGTCCACGCCCACTGGCCCAGTGGTCACTAAGGTAAACGCCGTGATCACGGGTGAGCTGAAGAGCAAGATCGATCGCGTCTGGGACTCCTTCTGGTCCGGGGGCATCAGCAACCCCCTTGAGGTCATCGAGCAGATCACCTACCTCCTCTTCATCCGCCGCCTCGACGACATCCAGACGCTGGCCGAGAAGAAGGCCCGGGTGACGGGAGCCGCCGTCGAGAACCCCGTCTTCCTCCCCGGCCAGGTTCATCTGCGTTGGAGCCAGTTCAAGAACACCTCGCCTGAGGTGATGCACAAGACCATCGCCGTCGAGGTCTTCCCGTTCCTGCGCGGCCTGGGCGACGGCAGCACCTACAGCGAGCACATGAAGGACGCCCGGTTCACCATCCCGACCCCGGCGCTGCTGTCCAAGGTCGTGGACATGCTCGACGACATCCCGATGGCCGATCGAGACACCAACGGCGACCTCTACGAGTACCTGCTCTCCAAGATCGCCTCAGCCGGCGTGAACGGTCAGTTCCGCACCCCGCGGCACATCATCGACCTGATGGTGCAGATGACCGCGCCCCAGCCGGGCGACGAGATCTGCGACCCGGCCTGCGGCACCGGTGGCTTCCTCGTCGCCGCCAGCGAGTACGTCCGCGATACACATGGCGACGCGCTCCTCGACCAGGTGCAGCGCCAGCACTTCCACGCCTCGATGTTCCACGGTTACGACTTCGACTCGACCATGCTGCGCATCGGGAGCATGAACATGCTGCTGCACGGCATCGAGTCGCCGGACATTCGTTACCGCGACTCCCTCTCAGAAGGTGCCGCCGGAGATGCGGAGAAGTACACGCTGATCCTCGCAAACCCGCCCTTCGCCGGGTCGCTCGACTACGAGTCGACCGCGAAGGACCTCCAGCGGATCGTCAAGACCAAGAAGACCGAGCTGCTGTTCCTCGCCCTGTTGCTCAAGCTCCTCAGGCCCGGCGGACGCGCGGCCGTCATCGTCCCCGACGGAGTGCTGTTCGGCTCAAGCACCGCCCACAAGGCGCTGCGCAAGATGCTGGTCGAAGACCAGAAGCTCGACGCGGTGGTGAAGTTGCCGTCTGGCGTCTTCCGTCCTTACGCGGGTGTCTCGACCGCGATCCTGTTCTTCACCAAGACCAACTCCGGAGGCACCGATGACGTCTGGTTCTACGACGTGCACGCCGACGGTTTCTCGCTCGACGACAAGCGCAACCCCGTCGAAGCCAACGACCTGCGCGACGTGCTCGATCGCTGGCAGAACCGCGGCTCTGAGAAGGATCGCGCCCGCACCGAGCAGTCCTTCCTCGTGCCCAAGGACGACATCGTCGCCCAGGGCTACGACCTCTCCCTGAATTGCTACAAGGAGATCGTTCACGATGAGATCGAGCACCGTGCGCCGCTGGAGATCATCGCCGATATCGAGACTCTGGAAGAAGAGCTTGCCAAAGGCCTCGCCGAGCTGAAGGCGATGCTCTCGTGAAGACGGTTCCGCTAGCAGAGGTCGCGTCGATCAACCCCCGCGGAGAATCTGTGTCCGCCGAGTCGGAGGTGTCATTTGTTGGCATGGCGGAGCTCGATGCAGTTTCTGCGGCCGCTCGTCCGCTTGAGACCCGCACGTTCTCGGAAGTGTCCAAGGGCTACACGGTCTTCCGCGACGGCGATGTTCTCGCTGCAAAGATCACGCCCTGCTGGGAGAACGGCAAGGTCGGCCAAGCGCACCTGAACCACGCGGTCGGCGTTGGTTCGACCGAGTTCCACGTCCTGCGGCCAGGACCCGAGCTCGATGACCGGTACTTGCTCCACTTCTTGCGGCAGCCGCTTGTGCGCAAGGCCGGCGAGTTGCGAATGACCGGCAGTGCGGGTCAGAAGCGAGTGCCGCCCGGGTTCTTGCAGGGGCTCGAGATCCCGCTCCCACCCCTCACTGACCAGCGCCGCATCGCCGGCATCCTCGACCACGCCGACGCTCTCCGCACCAAGCGCCGCAAAGTGCTCAAGCAATTCGACACCCTGGGCAGTTCAACCTTCGACAGCATGTTCACTTGCGGATCACACCCCACGGTTGTACTTGGGGATATTGCAGGTGTCAAAGGCGGGAAGCGGCTTCCAAAGGGTGCGCCCTACGCAGATGGGCCAACCAACCATCCATACATCAGGGTCACCGACCTCCGAGGCGGCGCAATCAGGACTGACAACTTGTCTTTCCTCACGCCCGAAGTCCAGCGGAAGATCGCCCGATACACAGTGGATGAAGGCGACGTTGTCATCTCAATCGCGGGCACAATCGGTTTGACCGCTGCAGTGCCGGCTGCGCTCGCCGGCGCAAACCTCACAGAGAACGCCGCCAAGATTGTGCCGGCAGAGCCAGATGCCTATAGCGGGCCATGGCTCGCGCGGGCGCTCCAATCGCGCGCACTTCAACATCAGATCGCTGGGAAGGTCGGTCAGGTGACGATCGGGAAACTGGCACTGTTCCGCATCGAGCAACTTGAACTGCCCCTCCCGCCGTTGGCTCTCCAGCAGCAGTTCGTGGACCGAGTAGCGAAGATCGACGCTCTCCGGGCAGGAGTACAGCGTGCCGGAACAGCTGAGGACGAGCTCTTCAGCTCGCTCCAGGCCCGTGCTTTCAGAGGGGAGTTGTGACCGATGCCCGTTGAGATGAGGATGTGGCGCATCGACGGCGACGAGCCGAAGCCTCTGACGACGTCGGTGCTGCCAGCAGAGAAGGACCTGCACGAGTTCCTCAAGCGCGACCCGTCGCTCCTCGGCGAGCGCTTGCTGGTGATCGGCAGTGAGGTGATCACGCCGTACGGCTCGCGCCTGGACCTGCTGGCGATCGACGACGAGGGCAATCTCAACCTGCTGGAGCTCAAGCGCGACAAGACGCCCCGCGAGGTTGTCGCCCAGGTGCTCGACTACGGCTCGTGGGCCTCGACTCTGTCCCGTGACGACGTCCTCGACATCGCTACCAAGCATCTTGATCAGCCGTTCGAGGCCGCGTTCGAGGACGTTTTTGGCAGCGCCCCGCCCGACGAGCTGAACGGCGACCTTCGTCTGACCATCGTGGCTGCCGAGCTCGACGCCAGTTCCGAGCGCATCGTGAACTACCTGCGTGACTTCGGTGTCCCGGTCAACGCGGTGTTCTTCTCCTACCTTGAGGACGACGATCGCCGCTATCTCGCGCGCTCGTGGTTGGCAGCGTCAGACGAGGACTCTCCCGCTGCGCCCAGCGTCGGCAAGAAGAGCAAACGGGCGCAGTGGAACGGCGTCGATTGGTACATCTCCTACGGAGGTCACCGAGTCTGGGAGGACGGCCGCACGCTCAACTTCATCTCCGCGGGCGCGGGCAAGTTCTACTCCCAGACCATCCGATCGCTGCCCGAGGGTGCTCGCGTCTGGGTCAACGTCCCGGGCACCGGCTTCGTGGCAGTGGGCAGGACGCTGGGACCAGCCACTCGTTTCGAGACGGCCAAGGTGCTGGTCGATGGTGAATGGACGCCGCTGGCGGACAAGTCACTCGCCACGGACTACGCGTACGCCTCGAGTGACCTCGACGACGACGACGCCGAATGGGTCGTGCCGGTGGAGTGGATCGACGCTCGTCCCCAGAGCCAGGCGTTCTGGGAGAAGGGGATGTTCGCGAGCCAGCACAGTGCCTGCAAGCTGCGCCAGGAATTCACCCTCGAGCGACTCGCCGACCACTTCGACATGGACGAGGGCGAGTAACCGCCGCTATGGGCAACTTCGACTTCGTCCGCCAGACGCTGCCGTCACTGCATGACGATTGCGCGCGGGCTGAGTCGTACCTGTCCTCCGACCCCCGGTCCGCATGCTTCTACAGCCGCCGCGTGGTCGAGGAGATCGTCGGCTACCTCTACGACGTCCTGTCGCTTCCCATCCCGTACCGCGATGACCTGGCAGCGAAGATCGGCGACGCCGCCTTCAAGGCCAAGGTGCCCCAGGGCATCACCCAGAAGCTGACCGCGATCCGGCGCATCGCCAACACCGCGGTGCACGAGAACCGACAGATCCGCCCCGACGTGTCGCTGGCAGTGCTGCGCGAGCTGTTCAACGTCGTGGTGTGGACCTCCTACCACCACTCGCCGGCACCGACCATGGTGCCGCTTCAGGCCCAGTTCGACCCGGCCCTGGCCGCGAAGGCTGCGCCGCTGTCGCGTGAGGACGTTGCGCGCCTCGCGGCGAAGTTCAAGGAGCAGGACGAGGCCTACTCCCGTGCGCTGGCCGAGAAAGACGACCTCGTAGCGGCACGCGATGCGGAGATCGCGGAGCTGCAGGCCCAGATCGCCGCCGCCCAGGCCGAGGTCGCGCCCGACACCCGTGACTACGACGAGGCCGCCGCCCGCGACCTGTTCATCGATGTTCTGCTCCACGAGGCCGGATGGACGCTCGACGAGGAGCGCGACCGCGAGTACCCGGTCACCGGCATGCCGAACGCCGAGGGCAACGGCTTCGTCGACTACGTCCTCTGGGGGGCCGACGGTCTCCCGCTGGCGGTGGTCGAGGCGAAGCGGACGTCGAAGTCACCAGAGGTTGGCCAGCAGCAGGCCAAGCTCTACGCGGACTGCCTGGAGACCCAGTTCGGTCGGCGACCCGTCATCTTCTACACCAACGGCTACGAGCACCGGATCTGGGACGACGCCGGCGGCTACCCGCCTCGGGAGACCCAGGGCTTCTACACCCGCGACGAGCTGGAGCTGCTGATCCAGCGTCGCCAGACCAAGCTCACGCTCTCCTCAGCGGAGGCGAACACCGATATCGCCGGCCGCCCCTACCAGGTGCGCGCCATCAAGGCGGTCGGTGATGCGTTCGATCGCAAGCAACGCGAGGCCCTGCTGGTGATGGCCACCGGCTCGGGCAAGACCCGGACCACCATCGCCCTGGTCGACCTGCTGCAGAAGGCGAACTGGGTCAAGCGGGTGCTGTTCCTGGCCGACCGCACCGCTCTTGTCAACCAGGCCGCCAATGCCTTCAAGCAGCACCTGCCCGGTTCAACCACGGTGAACCTCGTGACCGAGAAGGCCATCGAGGGACGCGTCTACGTGTCGACGTACCCCACGATGATGAACCTGATCAACGAGATCGACGACGGTCACCGCCGCTTCGGTCCCGGCTACTTCGACCTCATCGTCATCGACGAGGCCCACCGCTCGGTCTACGCCAAGTACGGCGCGATCTTCGACTACTTCGATTCACTCCTGGTCGGGCTCACCGCGACACCCAAGGACGAGGTCGACCACAACACCTACCGACTCTTCCATCTCGAGGACGGCGTCCCCACCGACAATTACTCCCTCGACGAGGCAGTCGACGCCGGCTACCTCGTGCCGCCCAAGGGGATCAGCGTCGGCACCCAGTTCCTCCGCTCCGGCATCAAGTACGACGACCTCACCGAGGACGAGAAGGACCAGTGGGACACGCTCGACTGGGGCGAGGACGGTCCGCCCGACGAGGTCGGTGCCGAGGAGCTCAACCGGTTCCTGTTTAACGAGGACACCGTCGACAAGGTCCTCGAGACGCTGATGGTGCAGGGCTCTAAGGTCGCCGGCGGCGACCGGCTGGGCAAGACGATCGTCTTCGCCAAGTCCCAGAAGCACGCTGAGTTCATCGAGAAGCGCTTCAACCTGGCCTACCCCGAGCTCGCCGGCCACTTCGCTCGGGTGATCACCCACGGCACGCCCTACGCCCAGTCGCTGATCGACGACTTCTCCATCCACGACAACGCGCCGCACATCGCGATCAGCGTCGACATGCTCGACACAGGCATCGATGTACCCGAGGTCGTCAACCTCGTCTTTTTCAAGATGGTCCGCTCGAAGTCGAAGTTCTGGCAGATGATCGGCCGCGGTACTCGTCTGTGCCCGGACCTGTTCGGCCCTGGGGAGGACAAGGTCGACTTCCTGGTCTTCGACTTCTGCGGCAACCTCGAGTACTTCAGCCAGGACCTCCCCGGATCACAGGGACAGACCCAGAAGTCACTCTCTCAGCGTCTCTTCGAAGCGAGGCTCGGACTCGTCACGGGCCTCGGCGACAACGAACCCGAACTTCGTTCGTCGACTGCGGCCACGCTCCACGAAGTCGTTGCCGGGATGAACCTCGACAACTTCGTCGTCCGCCCGCACCGCCGCGCTGTCGAGAAGTACGCAGACGCCGGAGCCTGGAACCGGCTCGCGCCGGAGGACTCGGAAGCACTGCTCACGCTCGCCGGGCTGCCCTCCTCGGTGCGCGACGACGACGAGGACGCCAAGCGCTTCGACCTACTCATTCTGCGGCGGCAGCTCGCCCAGCTGGACGGCGACGCGGTGCTGGCCGAACGGCTGCGCGAGACCGTGCAGCACATCGCCGCCGCGCTGCTCGGCAAGACCACCATCCCGAGCGTCGCCGAGCAGGCCGTCCTGCTGGAGTCGGTGGCCGGCGACGAGTGGTGGATCGACGTGACCCTGCCGATGCTGGAGCTGGTCCGCCTCCGCATCCGCGGCCTCGCACGGTTCATCGAGAAGACGGCCCGCAACCCGGTCTACACCGACTTCGAGGACACGCTCGGTGAGGGCGTCGAGGTCGTGCTGCCCCGGGTCACGCCTGGGACGAACTTCGAGCGCTTTCGCGCCAAAGCCGAGGCGTACCTCCGCGAACACCTCGACAACCTCGCCCTCCAACGACTCCGCCGCAACAAACAGCTCACCGCAGCAGACCTGACCGAGCTGGAGCAGATGCTCATCGCCTCCGGCGGCCAGGACGTCGACATCACCTGGGCCACCGAGCAGGGCGGCCTCGGGGTCTTCGTCCGCAGCCTGGTGGGTCTCGACCGTGCCGCGGCCATCGAGGCGTTCGAGACCTACCTGGACGGGACCAGGTTCTCCGCCGACCAGATCCGCTTCATCAACTTGATCGTTGAGGAGTTGACGAGGAACGGCGTGATGGAGCCAGCCCGGCTGTTCGAGTCCCCCTACACCGACCACGCCCCCACCGGTCCCGACTACGTCTTCCCCGACGCAGACGTCGACGTGATCGTCCAGACCCTCCACCAGATCAAGCACACCGCCCTCCCCGAGGGCGTCGCGTGATGAGGCCCCCCGAGCACCAGGGACCAACATGAGCGGCTACTGCCACCTCTGCGATGCTGACCCCTGCTACTGCGGCCAGCGCGGGAAGGTCGCCAGCGCGCCCGCAGCCTCGACTGTCGCGCGCAGCGGACCGCGCGGCATCGATCCCGCGATGCGCGAGTTCGTCCTCCAGGGCTACGAGAACGGCGTCCTCGAGAACTGGGCCGGGTGGCTGCGGCTGCTCGAGGAGAACTTCGGACCCGACAAGGGCGCGGTACGCAACGCGTGGAACCGGGTGAGCAACCAGCTGCAGCGCGATTGGCTGCTCATCGACGTCCCCGACGGCGACGAATCGCTCAGGAGCCCGTCGCACTACCCGAACGTGAGGCACCTATCTGTCGAGGACTGCATCAGCGAGATCGAGCGACTGATCGAGAGCGGTGGCTGGCGAGTGGGGCAGAAGGGGCTCCGCCTCCACGAGGTCTGGCGGCGAATCCCCAACGTCGTCTACATCAGCGTGTACGACGCCCTCCACACCATGAAGGACCGCGGCCACCTCGTCACCACCGTGGCCCCGAGCGGCAAGCCCAGTCAGTTCTGGTACGTCCGAGGGGACTAGGGGGGCGATCAGCGCCGAGAGTGCGGATCTCGCTGCCCGAAGACACCAGTGTGGCGGGTGCCAGGCGACTGAATGAGTGTCGGCACCTCCCTATCAGCTGACCGAAGGGTCGGGCGACGGCGCTCGTCGCCCGGGCCTGCCAGTCGCGAAGCCTAGGGGTACTCGATGACCCCGGTATCGAGGCAGATCGTGGTCCGTTCCCAGGCGTACGGGCTGCAACGGTCGTCACTGAGCAGCATCACGACCAGCATGTCGCCCGGCACACTGAACCCCTTGTTGAACATCTCGGCCAGCGTGGAGATGCCCCACCAGTGGCGCTGGAGCAGGTGCAGGCCGGCGCGGTCGACCCACTCGTTGTTGTAGGTCAGGGGGTCCGCGGCCGAGCGGGTCGCGGGCTCAGGACAGATGTCCCGCGACTCGATGTAGTTCAAGTGCTCGGACAGGATGTCGAGGTCAGTGGTGCCCCGGGCGACCGCAGAGTCGACCTCGAAGGACACCGCGGTCACGACCTCCGCGATGGCGTGCGAGGCCCCAGTCCGCCCAATCTCGCTCTGAGCGAGGTCCCAGAACTGCGGGACCTCGGGCTGCGAAAAGACGAAGTCGGCGAACAGGTGGCCCGCGGTGTGAAAGGCCACCTCGCGAGCGAAGGTGGAGCCGGGAAGCAAGTAGTTGTTGGGCATGAGCACGGTCCTTGTCTGAAGTAGTTGCCCATAGCTGTGCCGCCGTGAGCCAGCCCGGCGTGCAACCGGTCTGGACATCCCGTGTGCGGCAGTCAGGACAATCCGCACCCAGAGGAAGTCGAGACCGGTTTCGACACCTGGCTTGACGACCCGACGGTCTTTCCGGCGAACCATGCACTGTGTCTGATGCCCGACAGGTCCGACCCTTCGCAGGGCCGATCGCCTGGGGCGCTCATGGGGCTCTTCGTACCTCAGGTGGGGATGAGGGTGTCGAGTCCTCCGCCGATGAGCAGCATGCGTAGCCGGTAGTTGTCGTAGTTGCGGAAGCCG
>Ga0172375_10011780_pt1 | contig 11059 bp, 8 predicted proteins | sample LakKiv1m_FD_114537 | JGI IMG/M metagenome (GOLD analysis project Ga0172375, IMG submission 114537) | Freshwater microbial communities from Kabuno Bay, South-Kivu, Congo - kab_092012_11.1m | ecosystem: Environmental > Aquatic > Freshwater > Lake | place: Democratic Republic of the Congo... | reverse complement strand
TTAATTTGTAATTGGAGTTTCTGATTCAAGGCGTCGGATTGCATTTGGAGGTTTTGATTCAACGTATTAGCCTGAAGTTCAAGCTGGCTCCTTAACTCCTGGTTCAACCTCTGGTCCAGCTCAGCCGTCTGTCTGAATGAACGCTGCAAATCCACTCGCAAATCAAAGATAATTTGCCCTATATCAGCAAACATCCTTATTAACGCTGCCAAGAGCAGACATCCTATCAAAACGCAAAAACCAAAAATAAATGAACGTAGATCCTTGAATTTAAACAACACCCATAACCCGCCGGCCCCAATGCCTACCCCATAAGATGAAATCAGGTAAGAAAAAAGCAATAAGACTTTTGCAACCGGCATTTTATTTTTTAAATTTATCATAATAACCTCCTTAAGCTATTGCTTTATCGGTTTGGCTAGCTGATCTCCTGATCAGGGAAATTATCCCGGGAAAACGGTAAATCAAAACATCTAGCCAATCTTTGAAATTAGACAACAGGGCCTCCAGGAATTTCTGGTTAATATTCCCTTGTTCCTTTTTGATTAAGCCGCTCCAGTCCGGATGAAGTTCCACCAGATTAAACAATCTTTCTAAAAGCCGGCTATCATTAACTTTATGAACCGAAGAAAACAAATGCCCATATAACATCTTATTAAATTTCTTGTCCTTAAATTTAGTTTTCGTGAAAACAGATAAGACCAGGCTCATGACAAGAAAGTTCTGCTGCAGCATATTTTCCTTAGGGATCAAGGTATTGATCTTCGGTTTTGAATGATCCAGGTGATAAAAAAATGTCAAATCCAGTAAAGACAACCAAGCTGATACTTTGGAACGCGCGGTGATATCAAATTCATCCTTCTTGCCACGGAAACTAAAATAATCAAAATCCCTTAGAGAATGATGCAAGGCAATCAAGAAATCCAGGTAGATTAATTTGTATCTTTTATTATTAAGATCTTCTTCTAGAAAACGGTTGCTTAACCCGATATTATCTTTGATTTTAAAAACAAACCTGTCCAGGCTGCTGTAAAAACCCCGCTTAAGATAATAAGCGAAATTCCATTTCCAGAAGTTATTTAACAGCGAAGACAAATCATCTTTTTTTAAATGCTGCACAATTGCCTTTGGCTCATAAACTAAACTATACCCATTTTTCCTAAGGCGATTTGAGATATCCACATCTTCAAAATTGCTCCTGTATTTCTCATTATAAGAGCCGACCTTCAACAAAAGATCCCTACGGAATAAAGTATTTGAGCCAAACAAAAAAGGAGGGTTATCTTTTTTGTCCTCTCCCCAATGCTGCTTCATATGGACAGCTCTCCATCCGGCTATAACACCGGAAGCGCCTGCCTCTATGGTTTTTCCGCCGACGCCGGCGGAATTTGATGCCTCTATTCTTTTTGCTAAACAGCCAAGCCAATCTTTGGCTGGCTTACAATCACTATCTAAAGAGGAGATAAATCTGGTATCAGTATGATTGATAGCGGTATTTCTGGATGCCGCCAATCCCAGGTTTCTAGGGTGCCTGATAATTCTTACCGGATATTTCTTGGCAATTTCAATAGTCTGGTCAGTCGAGCCATCATCAATCACTAATATGTCATCCGCCGGACGATCCTGGCTGAATACCGCTTCCAGACAATCCCGGAGAGTCTTTTCTGCGTTAAAACAAGGAATATACAGCGCAATTTTCATAAACCGCGCATCTCCTTTTTAAGCTTTCTTTTAGCCTGGCTGATTTCCGATAAAATAAATTCCCTGTCAATCTGTTTATCCTCTTTAAGAATTCTGCCCCTGCTAAATGCGCTGCGTAGCCTTCTTACAACAATGGCCGATAATGAACCTTTATAAGAAACATAAAACTTGTACCTTAATTTTAGCCTGGTTATCTGGCATTTTAAAGATTGCACAATTTTATTCATTATTTTTCTACGATTAGTAATCTTTTTGATTTTTTTAACATTTTCAGCTACGGATTCCTTAAACAGCTTGTGGTCAAAAGCTTCATCATAACAACTCATCAGACACCCCTTGCATCCATTGCTGATAATCGAATTAACCATCCTGATTCTTTTATCTGATAGCCAAAGCTCATACAAGCTATCAGTTTTAATATTCCCGATCAGTTTGTTATTAGCCCCCTCTATCCAGCATGGGAATAAATCCCCGTTGGGATTTATGGGGCAGGAATACCAGAGGGCGCTGCAATTATCCGGATAAAAATTCTTGCCGCTTAGATATTCGGGTATTTTTAACAAATAACCCGCGGGGTTAATGGCAACCTTATATTCTTTTGATTTATTTATAAAACTTTTAATCGCCTCTTCCGCGAAAGGAATATCCCATTTGTCTATTAAAAATTCCTTTTTACGCTTATGGTCTTTTAGAAAGATTATGTTAAATGGCTGCAACCTGACAGTTGTTGCCCCGCAATCTTTAGCCACCTCCAAAACATAGAGCAGGTCCTTGTAATTATATTTCGACACGGTTGAGGCTACGGTTGATTCAACTTTATATTTTCTGAGGTTTACCAATCCGCAAACCGCTTTATCAAAGCTTCCGCGCCCCCTTAAATAATCATGCGTTTCCCGTTTCCCCTCTATAGAAATATTTACCACATTGGCACCGGAGGCGCTGAGTTTCTGAGCGGTCGGCTCATCAATTAATTGCCCGTTAGAGGTAACACAGGCATTTAAATTACTCGCCCTGGTAAATGAAATCAACTCAAAAATATCTTCTCTTAAGAGCGGTTCTCCGCCGCTAAAGACAACGGTTTGCGCCCCCAGGCGGGAAGCATCTTTAATAACACCCTTCCACTGCTGCGTGGTTAATTCCTCAATCCTTGCATAAGGGATATCGCACATCCGGCACCGTAAATTACATTTGCTGGTTATGGAAAATATGACTTCTTTTATATTGAGCATTCTTGTAACAACTCCTCATAATAGATTAACCTGGAGAAAGCATCCGACAATAACTCTTTCTTAGATTTCTTATCAAACTTGCTTTTTCTTATATTATTAATTAATCTGTCTACGATTCCAGACAGGGAATCTGCCTGCGGATTAGCCCAACAAGTCTGCAAGCATGGCTTTGCGCAATTTTTCATAATTTTTCTTGCCCTATAAGCTTCTTCAGTATTCAAGCACCCCTGAAGGGATAATTTTCTTATATTGCCAAAGGCCGAGCCGCAACTCCTGACTTCCCCATCAGGCCCGATATTTGTAAAAACAAACGGGTTGCATTTCCATTCATTTTTAGTCAACTCGCCTTTAAAATGCTTGATCCATAAATAGGGGTCATGTAAAAATGCCACCAGTCCATTTTTCTTTTGGTAACTCACAATTTTATCAATTTGAGGCTTAAGCTTTTCAATATCAACATCATTAAGCCAAAAACGGGCGTTAGGAGAGGTGTTCTGCATATCCTCCTGGGCAACTATCACCGGATGGTAGACCAAACACTCAACCCCCATATCTTTAGCTAAAGATATAATATCAAATAATTCACCGACATTTTCTTTCATAATTGTGGTCCATACCGATATCTGCGGCCCGAATCCGGCTTTTTTCTTTGCTGCGGAAAGAAGCTTTACCGCCTGAGTTGCTTTTCTGAAGGCGCCTTTTTCTCTTATAAAATCGTGCGTCTCTTCCTTAGCGCCGTCTAAAGAAATAGCTATATTTTTTAATCCCGAACCCACGATCTTTTCTGCAATTTCCTGGCTTATTAATGAGCCATTGCTTACAACTTCTATCCCTAACTTCAATCCCCGGGCATAATTGAATATTTCAAAAATGTCCTGCCGCAAAAATGGCTCCCCTCCGGTTATAACTATGGTAAAATCCCAGTCCCAGCCGGATACCTCATCAAAAATTCTTTTCACGTCTTCCAGGGATAGCTCATATCCCTTTAATATATTTACTACCCCGCACATCTGGCAATTATAGGTGCACTTATGGCTGAGGCTCAAGAAAATCCAGCAGGGCTTAGCAATAGGTTTCTCAAGGATCTCCGCAAAATGATATGATAGATTTGTTTCAAACTCCCTGAAAATATTCATTATTTTACCTCTTAAACGGTTTTCTCCATGGCACAATCAAGCTCTAAACTAAAGCGTACCCGCTGATTGATAAACAGGGGTATATTTATCAAGAAAATACCTTTTTGCAATTTTTAGTTTATTACAAGCAACCTTTATAGCATACCTGTGTGATATTTTCGTAAGGATATTCCCGTCGGTGTTCTTATTTTCGGATAAAATATTGATGTATGCGTCTATTTTATTTATCAGCCTTTGGCGGGTAGCATCTTTCCAGCTTGATAATGACAAAAAGTTCGGCTGGGTAATATTCTTAGCTATTTTTAATATATCCGAGGGGAAATATACGCAATCCTGAAGGCAATGCCTTTTACATTTTTTTATATCCTGGCGCGCTTTTTTCGTTTTCTCTGAATACCATATCTGGCTGAGCGTATTCTTGTTTAAATCCCCTAGAATACCCTGGCAACTCCACAACTGGCCTTCGCAGGTAATCACTATCCTTTTTATTGCCTCATAACACCTAAAATCAGCCTGCGGCCTTCTACCCAGGAAATAATCCGGCAATGAATTAAGTACATCTGCGTCCGTAAAAATATTTACCCCGCCTGCCTCTCGTTTTAGCCTGAGCAATTCCCTGATTATCCCCCTAAGCTCTTTTATCTTCTCAATGGAAGGCCAAAGCGCGTTCTTTCTATTTATAAACATTTTCGTATTATTAAAAAGTACCGGCTGAAAAGATATAAACAGGCACCGCATATCCCTGGCTAAATTAACCAAGGGGAGTATATCATGGATATTTTCCCCCATGATTGTAAAATTTACCCCTACGCTCGGGAGGTTATTCCCGCTGCCATTCTTATAGGAATTCAGGTTATTTAAATTATTTATTACCTTCTCAAATACCCCTTGCCCCCTGATGCCGCTACTTGTCTGGCTCAACCCGTCAATTGATATGCCGATATGATTTAATCCGGCTCCAATCAATTCCCCCATAATCCTATTATCCAGCATTGTGGCGTTAGTAATTAAATCCACCATCTTTATATTATTCGCGTGGGCAAAGCTGATAATCTCTACCAAATCTTTTCTTAACAGCGGTTCTCCCCCCGAAAAAATGATGTGGTTAATCCCCATATCCCTGATCTGTATAATAATTTCTTTAACCTTGCCGGTAGATAGTTCGGATTCCTCCGCAGTTGAATTCCTGGATATTTCACACATCTTGCATCTCAGATTACATCTATTAGTAAGAGAAAAATAAACATGCTCCGGGGGGATCAGGGGGCGGCAAATCAACCTGCTGGTGTAATACCCCAAGAGGACTTCAAAATCTCCCATCTTCTTTACAAAGTTATCTTGCATATTTATTTGTTTCCTTCTTTGGCAGCCTTAAGCAGATTGCTTAAACTCCCGCAGGACTCCCGGGAATAACAGGATTGCAAACATAGATTCTTACACCTCCTGGAATGCACCCTAAGCCGATAAGCTTCCTGCGAAAGCCAAGCAGCCTTAAGCTTAACTTTATCAAGGTTGCCGCATATCCCGTGGCAAGAGTAAATCAAAGGCTGCTTATTTGAAAAACAGACAAAAACTGTTTTAAACCCGCCGAAGCAAGTCCACTCTTTCCTGCTCAATTGCCCTTTATAATATGCAATTAGAAGCTCCAGGTGGGGTTCTTCGTAGACGCTAATATGCCTGCTGCGATAACTCCTTATCTTGATAATCTCATCTGACAAAACAGGGATATTCTCGTTTTTCACCCAGAACAAAGGCAAGGATTTGTCCAGAAAATTAGAGTTATCTTTTACTAAAGGCTGAAAGTTAATAACATCAATATTTAAATCATCTGCCAATCTGACCAACCCTGACAGCTGACCTGCATTATTATCCATCACCGTACAGGCAAATCCTAAAGAAAAGAAACGATCTTTTTTTCTTCTTTCAGATAATAAGTTGACTGCTTTTATAATCTTATTAAACGCTCCAGGCCCCCTGAAATAATCATTTACCTCTTCTAAGCCGTCAATTGAAAAATGCAAATGGCTAATCTCGGAATTAGCTATGTTATCGGCCAACCCTTCATTAATCAAGGTGCCATTGGTTGTAATTATGCTCCTTAGGCCCTTACTATGGCAATATCTGGTTATTTCAAATAAATCTTCCCTTAGAAATGGCTCCCCTCCTGTAAGCAGCACCTCCTGGATACCGTAACTTTTTGCTTCATCAATTGCGTGGAGAACCTGATCGGTAGATAATTCCTGATCTTTAGGCAAGGAATTAGCGATAGAGCACATCCTGCAACTTAAGTTACACCTATTAGTAAGAGAAACCTGCAGGACCTTTGGCCCGACTAAAGGGTAATTAATTTTACGGGAAAGCCAAAAAAGTATTTTTTCCATCTCTAAGCCGGTCATTAGCCTAATTCCTTTTTAAAACAGCTTAATATTTTAACATCCATTGGGTAACCCTCATAGCTAAACTTTCATCTTGCAAAATTCACACATATTCCCCCATAGATACGCTGCTCGATACAAGATAACAAGAAGGTAAATTGATATTTTCCTAGAAAACTGCCTGATTGCCTCCTGCTTGATTAGCTTCCTGCCTGTTGAATAACTAAAAACTGCAATCCCGAAGAAACTACGCAAATTAGCCAGCCAGAAAGAAAACTTACCCGTACCTATGTCCTTCAACAGAGGATGCCCTTGATGTAAATAGGCTGTTAACAAACCGCCTTTCCCGTAATAATAGGCCTGTTTTAAAAAAGTCATCAGTCCGGTTCCTGGAGAACGCACAACTTTAATATTCTGTTCAAGGACAAACCTTTCCCCCTGGTTGAATATGCGCCAAAAGAATTCCCGCTCGTCCCCCCCATAAAATGAAAAACTCTCATTAAACAGATGCCTGGAAAAGACTTGTTTCTTAATAGAGACATTGCAGGCAGGCAGGAAGATTATCTCTTTTTTATTCAAGCCGGATTCCATAATCCTAAAGTTTAAGAATTGGCTTACCAACGACGTATTTTCCCGCTCGCTTATGTAAGTAAGTCCTCCGATAACGTGTTTATCCGGGTTAACCCGATGGGCTTCTAGGATCCATTTAACCCAATCGCAATCTGCGACACAATCATCATTAATAAAAGCAATTATCCCGGAAGAGGCATTTTGAATCCCCGCATTTCTGGAAACCGCGGGGCCTTTCTTGAACAGGGGGATGTACTTAAAAACAAGAAATTTATTGCATTCACCTGCCTTTAGCGATTGGCCAAGGCGCTGGTCATTATTATCATCAATAATAATAAGTTCAGTTTTGCCCAGAGGAAAAGTTTGATTCAATAATGACTCCAGGCATCTGAACAAAACCTCCGGGCCATTAGACGCTTGAACAATTATTGAGATATCAGGTTGCACTATAACCTCCCCCGGATCATCCTGTTCTGCTCCTTCAAAATAGTACAGCATCCTTCAAAACAAGTAGCTCCTTTAACAAGCCCTTTCCGGAATAATAAATGCTCTTTTGCCCAAAGCTTGCTTAAAGGGATCTGTCTTACATTAAGCCCTGTAACCTTTACCCAATTCTGCGGGCACTTTATAATATCCCCGTTAGAATCAATTGAAAGAATATAATAATTAGTGAAACATGGATTGGCGGATCCGCTTTTTGCCGGCGGATTAGGGCAGCTGGCTGCGGCATTATTTTCGCCAATCCAATCATTAAGATAGCGGATTTTTTTATCCCCCTTAAATGCCGAAAGTATTTTCCGAAATTCATTTAACTCACCGGTATTTAATTGCAGAAGCTCATAATTCGGCAAGCCGGCATTAAGCAGCCTTAAAACATTTACCGATTCAATATTCTTATAGCTATTTGCGAACTTCATTAACTCTGGGAATTTACGATAGTTTATTTTTGTTATAACAACATTTAAGAGTACCCTTACCTTGCTGCGCAAAGAATCTAATGTTTGGAGGAATTCGATTATATGTTCAAAATAGTTCTCTCCGCTAAAGGCCGGCCTCAGCGTATGCTGTATGCGGCTATCGCTTGAATCAAGGCTTAAAAGAAGAATATCCCATTTGCACCTGGTTAAAAACTCCGCTATATCCCGGTTTAAGGCGAAACCATTAGTGGTCATCGAACCCATAAACCCTAATTCTTTGATCTTGGAGAGAATTAGAAGAATGTCTTTTTTACAAAAAGGCTCTCCAACCACCCCTCCAAGATTAACTTCTTTAACCCCCAGCTTCTTGGCATCCAGGAACAGGTTGAATAATTCCTGCGTAGAAAGCTCATCTGAACAATCCGCACTTTCCTGTTTCCAGTGGACAAACCTTCCTCCGCGGCAATAGAAACATCTTAAATTACAGATGCGAGTAGGCATCAAAGCAATAATCTCCGGGCCAATACCCGGGTCCTTCATCCCTTTTGTTATGTGTTGAACAGTTTGAAGATCCATTTTAAATAGCCGACTGGACAAAAGACAAATTACTGCTTGGACAATGCCTGTCCTATATCGTTTAAAGTTTTAGCCCTTTCGTTTTCCGTAATATTTGCTGCACTAACTAACTCAGACATAGACTTCAAAAAGTTACACTCTTGCGCAATAAGCCCCTCCTGCTCTGAAGCCTGCAATGAATGTATTCTATGCCTGAAGCGCTGATGAATTTCCTGTATAGAGTCGGAATACGGGCGTTCAGAACAAAATTGCGTGCAATTCACAGCGCAAGACTTGAGCTGCTGCCTTATTCCGAAGGCCTTTTCAGAAAACCAGGACTGCCTTAAAAGATCTGTATGGATATTCCCAAATGAAGGAAAACAAACAAAACTAATATCTCCGACAGCGCTTACGAAAATTCTTGTAAAACCGGCAAAACATGAGTTGACTGTGCGCTGGCGCTTAAAATGCTGGATCGTTTTTTCAGGCATAAAATCGACTCCGATACAAGAACTCCTGTTTATCTTAATTTGCTCTAATTCACCAAACATCCTCTCCAACCTGAGTATATCTTGCCCTTCAATCCAAAAGTCAGTTTTAAAATCTGAGCTTTCTAATAGATTCCCATTTTGCACTAAAGGTTGAAAACAAATATAGCAACATTGAAGCCTCTGCGCTAAATTAACTAATTCCGGCAGTTCTTCTATATTTATTTTCATGATAACGCTGGTTAAGCCGACATTCAGGCATTGCTCTTCATGGGCAAAGCCGTCACGATGCAACTCTTTTTTGTAATGATTTATATATTCAACTCCCCTCACCGCTTTCTCAAAAACTCCTTCTCCCCGGATGGCATCATGAGTTTTCGCAGTTGAGCCGTCTAACGAAAAAGTAATATTGCGTAATTTTGAAGAAACAATCTTTTTGGCAAGTTCATCCGTAATAAAACTCCCGTTGGTATTAACAGTGGTAGTAATACCCGGGCGGGCTGAATAATCAATCAACTCAAATATGTCTTTGCGTAAAAAAGCCTCCCCTCCGGTCATATAGATGGTTTTAATGCCCATTCCGACAGCTTGGTCAATCAAATGTTTTACTACATCAGTAGACATCTCTTCGCCGGGCGCCTGTTTCCATACTTCACAAATTCTGCACTTTATATTACAGCGGTTAGTCAGCATAATCTGGATCATCTCAGGCTCAACCAATACTTTATTAAGCAGGCGTGAAAAATGAAATAAATAATCTTTTTTATACTGCTCAAAGATGCCCTCTGATGTGCCGCTGGAGTCTGCCATTATTTTATTCCCCCCTTATACAATCCTAAACAACCGGCAAGAAGCATCAAGGCTTTCCTTCTTGACTGCCTGATTTGAGGCGTATTTCTATTTTTAATATACCATTCTGATTTATCATTATACTCAATCTCAAGCATTGATTGCTGCTGCCCAAGCCAGGATTTCTTCGGAATATAGCAGGAGCTTACACTTACAAATTCATCAATATGCTTACGGTTAAAAAACAAGAAAAACATGGTTTCCATTACATCCATCCAGCCTTCCACTGGATAACCGCTCATCCAAAGGGTGTTAACCTTAATCCCCGAGGAGTGCGTCATCTTCAATGCCTGGGAGATAGTTTTTTTCGTCGGCTTGCCCATATGCGACAACACTTTTGCGGCTCCGCTTTCTATGCCATAAGTCAAATAAATGCACCCTGCCTGCTTCAGCTTATTAAACATCTCCTGGGTCATATCCGGCCGGGCGCGAGCCATGCTTCCCCACTCAAAATCAAAATTATTCTTTATTATCAGGCCGCATAAATTATCAAGCCCGGTTAAATCACCGTTAACCATTAAATCGTTGCACTTAAACCGCCTTCTTTTAAACATTCCGCTGTGCTTAGCCATCTCGCTAACAATGTTATCGGCCGAACGCATTCTGTGATTACCCCAGATCGGCTTGTCTGTACAGAATTTGCAATTATGATTACACCCCCTGCTGAAAATAATCGGGATTTCTTCTTTATTTGTATAATTATCAAAGTTAAACAAATTCAACGCGGGGCTTGGTATGCTGTTAATGTCTAGCGGTTCCCTGTTCCAGCCATTATCATTAAATCCGTCACCGGTATTGATTATGGTCCCCTTGATAATAAAACCGCGGACAGGCTGATTATCTGCGATCTTTTCTGCCAACTCAGCAATGATCCCTTCACCTTCCCCGCGAACATAAATGTCCACATTTTTGTTTAACTGGTTATTTTCCAGCACCTCAGTACACCATGGACCGCCAAATATTACATAAATATTTCTGTTTCTCTCTTTTATCTTTTCCGCCAAAAGATCAGCGAGGATTCTCGAATGATTATTAACGCTTATGCCGACAAAACGAGGATTATCCCTTAAGATCTCCTTTACCCATCTATCTAAAAGTTCTTTAACATTAAAATGACTGTTAATTTTCTCTAAAGAAGACCATTCTTCGGTTTTATCCCAATCCCAGAGAAATGCCTTATCCTTCTCTTGGTTATAGAGCTGCGAATTAAAACAAAACACTTTTACCTCATGCCCGCAG
>Ga0172375_10011778_pt1 | contig 11060 bp, 9 predicted proteins | sample LakKiv1m_FD_114537 | JGI IMG/M metagenome (GOLD analysis project Ga0172375, IMG submission 114537) | Freshwater microbial communities from Kabuno Bay, South-Kivu, Congo - kab_092012_11.1m | ecosystem: Environmental > Aquatic > Freshwater > Lake | place: Democratic Republic of the Congo... | reverse complement strand
TCATCACAACGACAAAACATTTCGGGTTATTCGCCCGCCACACCTCAGGTTACCGGCTACACGGCTGATGGTAATGGCAATATTTTTGACGTTTATTCGTACAGTTTTAATTACCAATACTCAACCCCATCGTTTCAAAAACAACTCGACGACAATAAAAGTAAAAGTTTATCATTCGGACTTTCTATTCCAATATTTAACAACTGGCAAGCAAATTATTCAATTAGTTCAGCAAAAATTAACGCATTAAATTATAAATATTCGTACGATTTAGCTCAAAGGCAGTTACAAAAAGATATTGAGCAGGTACATGCAGATGCAGTAGCTTCGTTAAAAAAATATTTTGCAGCAAAAAAATCTGTTAGTGCATCAAAAGAATCGTTTAAATATATACAACAAAAGTTTGATGTGGGTTTAGTTAATTCGGTCGATTTTAATTTAGCAAAAAACAACTTAGCAAAAGCAAACTCCGAGCTTATTAAAGCAAAATACGAATATATTTTCAGATTAAAAATAATCGATTTTTATAAAGGTGTTCCTATAAAAATTTAAAGAATTTTATATGTTAAATACAAAAAAAACATTTAAATATCTAATTGTTATAACAATAGTACTAATAATTGTTGCAGTAATTGGCAAAAAAAAGGGATGGTTCGGGAACGGTAAAGAATACGAAGTAAATACCGAGCTTGCATCTAACAAAACAATAACAGAAATAATTACTGCAAACGGAAAAATTCAGCCCGAAACAGAAGTAAAAATCAGTTCCGATGTGTCGGGCGAAATAGTAGAACTTAACATTAAAGAAGGCGACGAAGTAAAAAAGGGCGACTTATTATTAAAAATAAAACCCGACATATATATTTCGGGAATAGAACGAATGGAGGCCTCATTAAACTCTGCAAAAGCAAACGTAGCAAATTCTAAAGCTCGACTTGCACAGGTAGAGGCACAATTTTCCCAAACCGAGCTAACATATAAACGCAACAAAAAATTATTTGAGCAAGGTGCCGTGTCGCAAGCCGACTACGATAATGCTACTTCAGCGTATCAAATGGGCAAAGCCGATGTTGATGCAGCAAAACAAACTGTTGTAGCTTCCGAATTTGCTGTAAAAAGTGCCGAAGCTTCGCTTAAAGAATCGAACGAAAACCTTATTAAAACCAGCATTTACGCACCTATGTCGGGCACCGTTTCTAAATTAAGCGTTGAGCTCGGCGAAAGAGTTGTTGGTACTATGCAAATGACCGGTACCGAACTGTTACGTATAGCTAATCTGAATGTTATGGAGGTTAAAGTTGATGTTAACGAAAACGACATTGTGCATGTTAAATTAAGCGACACTTCAATAATTGAAGTTGACGCATACCCCGACCAAAAGTTCAAAGGACTTGTTACCCTAATCGCGAACTCCTCGAATACTGTTAGCTCTAACGCATTGGTAACATCTGACCAGGTAACAAATTACGAAGTAAAAATTAGAATTTTACCCGAGTCGTATCAAAATTTAATTCCTAAAAATAATACACGCTATTACCCGTTTAGACCCGGAATGTCGGCCACCGTTGATATTCAAACAAAAACAGAAAAAAATATTTTGGCAGTTCCAATTCAATCTGTTACAACGAGAATCGACTCTACAAAGCTAAAATTTAATAAAAAGCCGGAAGAAAACTCTTTAAGCGAAAGCGAAAATAAGAATAAAGAGGAAATTACCGAATATGTTTTTAAATTTAACAAAGAAGATAATACTGTAAGTATGGTAAAAGTAAAAACAGGCATTCAGGATAATAATTTTATTCAAATAATTTCGGGAATAAAAAGTGGCGATGAAGTTATTTCGGCCCCTTACAATATTATAAGTAAGAAACTTAACGATAAATCGAAAGTTAAGAAAGTTGCTAAAGAAGAATTATTTTCCGAAGAAAATTAGCTTAACATGGCGTTAATTTTAGCTATAGAAACATCGTCGGCAACCTGCTCTGTTGCAATTAATAAAAACCGAAAAGTAATTGCAGTAATTAAAAACACAACTCCAAATTCGCATTCATCGTTACTTAGCGTTATAACAAATAACATTTTAAGTGAAAATAATTTATCAGCAATCGATTTCGATGCCTTTGCAGTAAGCATTGGACCTGGTTCGTACACCGGATTAAGAATTGGAACAAGTTTAATAAAAGGTTTGGCGTTTGGAGCCGAAAAACCTGTTATTGCAGTTAGCACTTTAAAATCTGTTGCATATAGTTGTTTGTTAAAAAATAATGTAAATAAAATTTCAAAAAACACTTTACTCATACCTGTTATCGATGCAAGAAGAGATGAGGTTTATGCTGCTATTTACGATTTAAAATTAAACGAAATATTGTCACCACTGCCCATTGTTGTAACAAGCAACACATTTACTGAATATTCATTAAAAAACAAATTAATTTTTATTGGAAACGGCGCCGAAAAATGTAAAAATATTTTAAAGTTTAAGAATGCCGAATATTTTCCCGAAATATATCCTTCTGCCGAAGCCGTTTCGGATATTGCTCAAGATATGTATAAAGCAAAACAATTTGTCAACGTGGCATACTTTGAGCCAATGTATTTAAAAGATTTTATTGCTATAAAGTCGAGCAAAAAGTTATTTTAATATAATTTGTTTTGTAAATTTGCTTTAAATATTTAAAAATGAATCAACAGAGCTACTCGTCAAAATTACTCGAAAATGCTGTAACCGAATTTTCTAAACTGCCCGGTATAGGTAACAAAACAGCGTTTAGGTTAGTAATGCATTTACTTAAAAAAGGCAATAGCGAAGTCGATTTATTTGCAAATTCTTTATTAACACTTGCTAAAGACATCAAATATTGTACACGTTGTAATAACATATCAGATAATGATGTTTGCGAAATTTGCAGCGACAGTAAACGCAACCAGTCGTTATTGTGTGTTGTCGAAACCATTAAAGACATAATTGCTATCGAAAACACAATGCAATACAAGGGATTGTATCATGTGTTAGGTGGTTTAATTTCGCCGATGGATGGCATAAGTCCTGCCGATTTAAATATTGTTTCGTTAGAAAAGCGAATTGAGCAAGGTTCGTTTAATGAAGTAATACTTGCATTAAGTTCAACAATGGAAGGCGACACAACAAATTTTTTTCTGTTTAAAAAACTGAATAAATACGATGTCGAAATTTCTGTTATTGCACGTGGTATTGCTGTTGGCAACGAGTTAGAATATACCGATGAAATAACATTAGGAAAATCGATAAATAATCGCATTCATTTTGAACCTATAACAAATAACAGATAGAGTATTTGTTAAATTATTTGAACTGTTAAATATAGTTTTTTATTAGCTAGTTAAGTAAGATTATTTTTTAAAAATTAAATTTTTGTAAATTATCAAATAGCAACCTGAAGCTTTTTTAAAACAGTTTTATTTAACTTGCTTTTGCAATAGTTTTCGGTAATAGCTAGTTCTTTAATTTTTGACGATGGGGCATCGTACATTGCATCGAGCATAACGGTTTCACAAATAGAACGTAACCCGCGAGCACCAATCTTAAATTCTACAGCTTTGTTAACAATATATTCTAATGCTTTTTCGTCGAAAGTTAATTTAATGCCATCTAATTCAAAAAGTTTTGCATATTGTTTTGTGATTGCGTTTTTAGGTTCTGTTAATATTTGTCGTAATGCTTCCCTGTTTAAAGGTTCAAGATATGTTAATACCGGCAATCTGCCAATAATTTCGGGAATAAGTCCAAATGAGCGTAAGTCTTGTGGAGCAATATACTGAAGTAAATTTTCTTTGTCTATTTGTTCTTTATCGCGACTGGCATAGTAACCCACCACAGCAGAATTTAGGCGTTTAGAAATTTTTTTCTGAATACCGTCGAATGCTCCTCCGCAAATAAATAAAATATTTTTTGTGTCAACTTCAACAAAGCGTTGTTCTGGGTGTTTTCTGCCACCTTGTGGCGGAACATTTACAATCGAACCTTCTAATAATTTTAATAATCCTTGTTGAACCCCTTCACCCGATACATCGCGGGTTATAGATGGATTATCACCTTTTCGGGCAATTTTGTCTATTTCATCTATAAAAACAATTCCTGTTTCGGCTTTTTTTACGTTGTAATCGGCTGCTTGTAACAAGCGTGTTAAAAGACTTTCAACATCTTCGCCAACATATCCGGCTTCGGTTAATACTGTAGCATCAACAATTGTAAAAGGAACATCAAGCATTTTGGCTATGGTACGGGCAAGTAAAGTTTTTCCGGTTCCTGTTTCACCGACTAATATAATATTTGACTTTTCAATTTCAACATCATCTTTTATAGAGTGTTGAAAAACTCTTTTGTAGTGATTATATACAGCAACGGCAAGTGAACGTTTTGCAGAATCCTGACCAATAACATACTGGTTTAAAAACTCAAAAATTTGTGAAGGTTTTAAAAGCTTTTGCTTAGTGTTAGAACCTTTTTTCGATATGGTAGAATTTTCTTCATTAAGTATTTGTTGGGCTTGACCGACACAATCGCTACAAATGTGCCCATACATTCCTTGTATTAAAATTCTTACTTCTTTTTCGGTTCTTCCGCAAAACGAACATTTATCCATTTACTTTTTCTTTTTTTCTCGAACAAGCACTTCGTCAATTAAACCGTATTCTTTAGCTTCTTCGGCAGTAAGCCAATGGTCGCGGTCGCTATCTTTTTCTATTTGCGAGAATGGTTTTCCGGAGTGAAATGCAAGTATGTCGTATAATTCTTTTTTTAATTTTAAAATTTCGCGAGCTGTTATTTCAATATCGCTTGCTTGACCTTCGGCACCACCCATTGGTTGGTGAATCATAACGCGACTGTGTGTAAGTGCCGAACGTTTTCCTTTTGCACCTGCAGTAAGCAATACAGCTCCCATTGAAGCAGCCATTCCTGTACATATTGTTGCAACATCGGCACTAATATATTGCATAGTGTCGTAAATTCCTAATCCTGCATAAACAGAGCCACCCGGGGTATTAAAATAAATTTGAATATCTTTACCCGGGTCGTTGCTTTCTAAAAAAAGAAGCTGTGCCTGAATAATATTTGCGACATCGTCATCAATTGGCGTACCTAAAAAAATTATACGATCCATCATTAAACGCGAAAACACGTCCATAGTTGCTATGTTTAACTGACGTTCTTCGATAATTGTAGGAGAAATATAACTATTTGTAACTAATTTATATTTATCTAAAATACTGCTGCTTATGCCAGCATGTTTTATTGCGTATTTACTGAACTCGTTTTTTCCCATTATAATTCGTTTTTAAGTTTTAAAAATTCTTCTTTTGAAATTTCTTTTTGTTCAAAATTAATTTTATTTTTTAAAATTTCAATCACTTTTTCTTCCAGTATTATTTCTGAATAACGGTGTTTGTCTTTCTCGTTTTTAATTGCTTTGTCAGCCATTTCATTAATATATTGTTCAGGAACATTAGTCATTCCATACTGATAAAATTGTGCAATTGCTATTTTTTGTGCAAGTTGAAAAATTTCATCTTCAGTTACCTCTAAATTATTTTCTTTTTTGTATTTATTAATAATCAGTTGCCATTTATAATCTTTTTCGAACGATGGGTATTCTTTTTCGAGGACTTCGTCGGTAATTTCTTTGTCGTTTTTAGCTTTTAGCCATTTTTTTATAAATTCATGTGGAAGTTCGAATGTGGCTTTTTCTAAAAATCTGTTTTTAATGTCGGTTTTTATTCGTCTGTTGCTATCTTCTAAATTATGATTCGAAATTTCTTCTTTAATTTTTTCTGTAAATTGTTCTTCAGAAGTTACGGTGTCTTTTCCATATACTTTATCCCATAATTCTTGATTGTTTTCGGAACTAATAAAATCTTTTATTTCGTTAACAATAAACTTAAAATTGGTTTCGGATAACGATAAATTTTCTTTTTTAATATTTAAAATTCCAGATAATTCGTAATCGTTTACAAATGCTTTTTTAATATCAAACACTATATTATCGCCTTTTTTTAAACCAATAAATTTGTTTTTTATTTCTTCGTCGCTAATTACCGAAATTAAAAATTTTGCCGATTCGTTAACAATTCCATTTTCTTTTTCTGAATTATCGGCATTAAGCTGAATAATTTTACCGGTTAACGACGATTTATCGCTACTACAGTCAACATCAACCATTTTCCCATAATAGTTTTGATAATATTTTGTATATTCTTCAATGTTTTTGTCGTCAATAGTAATGTTGTACTTGTTTATTTTATCACTTTCGTTAATTTCAATATTTACATCAGGTGAAATTCCTATTTCGAACGAAAATTCAAAAATTGGTTCACTATCGAGGTTAACGTTGTTAATGTTATTACTTATAGGAAGTGGTTCTCCTAAAATTTCAATTTTATTATTTGTGATGTAATTCCAAAGTTCATCAGATAATATTTTTTGAACTTCATCAATTAATACGCTTTTTCCGTACATTTTTTTAATTAATCCAAATGGAACTTTGCCCGGTCTGAATCCATTTATAGAAGCTTTTTTTGAAATTTCTCTGGTAGCTTTTTCAACTTTTTGAGAATAATCTTGTTTTTCAATTTTTAAATCAATAACAGCGTTTAAAACTCCTGTATCTGTTTTTGTAATGTTCATTATAATTTAAATTTTAATTTTGCAAAAAGCATTATTGGCAATTCAGTGCGGATGAAGGGACTCGAACCCCCACGCCTTTCGGCACCAGATCCTAAGTCTGGCTCGGCTACCAATTACGACACATCCGCAAAAATGTTTGCAAAGTTAAAGAATTTTTGTAAATTATGAATAATATGTAAAAAAATTATATTTTTGTATTTTTAAAATAAATTAGCTATGAAACTAATATTTAGTTTTTTTGTTTTTGCTTTAATATCAGTTGGTTTGTTTTCTCAAACAGAAGTAGAGGTTATAAACCAAACCAACAAAAATGCACTCGATAGTAACCAGGTAAAATGGCAGGCAGCACTAATTAAAGATTCTGTTTTACAGTCTCAAAAAAACAAAGTGGTTAATGTTCGCTGGGCATCTAAAGTAATCGACTTTTCGAGCCAATACTCTAAAAAAGAAAAGGCTGCTTATCAAATTTTAGGCAAACCCAATGTGCTACCAACAGGTGGTGCAGCTTATACTGCTTGGGCAGTAAAACAAAAAGACGGTAAAGAAGCCGATGATAATGCTTTTATAAGAGTTGGTTTTAATAATCCTGCTCGAATACAGCAGGTGGCTATTGCCGAAAGCTTTAATCCCGGTGCAATAACAAAGGTTACTGTTTTTGGCGACAAAAAAGAAACATTGGTTGTTTACGATAAACCCGCTCAAAATTTGGGCATTAAATGTCGTATGATGAATATAATTTTGGCTCAACCTACCGATTTTTATGTTACAGAAGTTGAAATAAAAATTGACCCAAATGCAATTATTGGAGTAAATGAATTAGACGCTGTAGGCGTTTCAGAAGACAAAGACTCAATTCGATGGAATATAAATTTAATTCCAATGGTTGAATTTCCTGCATCTCCCGAAAACTTAGGAGAATCGATTAATTCTATTTACGATGAATGTGCTCCAATGATTTCGCCCGATGGGAAAACAATTTATTTTTGCAGAAAAAATCATCCCGAGAACGCCGGTGGTTTTAACGACGAAGACGATATTTGGACTTCTAATAAAGATGAAAATGGGAAGTGGCTACCTTCACGTAACGTTGGTGCACCATTAAATAACAAATTTCACAATTTTGTACAATCTATTACTCCTGACGGGAACTCATTACTTGTCGCAAATTTATATAACAAAGATAACACAACGGGTGCAGGGGTTTCGCTTACGTATAAAACAAAACAGGGATGGGCCTTACCCGAAAAACAAGTTATCGACGACTTTTCAAATCTTAACCAGTTTGCAAATTATTTTTTATCGAACGACGGAAAGTTTTTGCTTATGGCTATTGAGCGTGGCGACTCTTATGGCGAACTCGATATTTATGTTAGTATGCGAAAAGGAGATAATAGGTGGTCGAAACCCATAAATTTAGGAACAACTATTAATTCCTGTGTTAACGACTATAGTCCATTTTTAGCTGCAGACGGAGTAACATTATACTTTTCAACATCAGGAATTTCGGGATATGGGAAAGAAGATATTTTTGTTTCAACACGTCTCGACGACTCGTGGCAAAACTGGTCGGAACCACAAAATTTAGGACCAAAATTAAACAGCCCCGAATCCGATACAAAATATAACATTCCCGCAAGTGGCGAATATGCCTTTTTTTCATCAACAAATAAGTCGCTAGGGAAAAACGATATTTATAAAATAAAACTACCACAAAAAATAAAACCAAACCCTGTAGTTTTAATTTCTGGTAAAGTGCTTAACGATAAAACCAACCAACCGGTTGATGCACGTATAATTGTTGAAGAATTACCTAGCGGTAAGGAAGCTGCTATTGCACGTACCGACCCTAATACAGGCGAATTTAAAATTATTTTGCCTGCAGGCAAAAAATATGGTTTTAGAGCTATTGGCTTAGGATTTTTTGAAGTTAATAAAAATGTAGATTTGAGCGACGTAAAAGAATATACCGAAATAGAAGACGAAATGTTAAGAATGGCTCCAATCGAAGTGGGCTCTATTGTTCGACTAAACAACATATTTTTTGAATTCGCAAAAGCAACCTTATTACCGGAATCGTTCCCCGAGCTTGACAGAACTGCCGACTTCTTGAAAAATAACCCTAACATAGTTATTGAAATAGGTGGACATACTGATGACTCCGGCTCTGATATTACTAACCAGAAACTTTCGGAAAGAAGAGCAAATTCTGTAGCTACGTATATTGTTTCTAAAGGAATTGATACTAAACGCATTACTGCTGTTGGATATGGCGAAAGCCGTCCTGTTGCATTTAACACAGATGCCGAAGGTAGAGCAATGAATAGAAGAGTAGAATTTAAAATTATAAAAAAATAAAATTATGCCAAACTTTTTAAAAACAGAAAACATTAATAATGATTCGTTTTCCAATATTTATAATGGAATAACAAAAGACAATTTAGACAACGAAGTTGATAAAATTTTTAAATCTTCGGGTTACAAAATAGTTGAAGGAAAGGTAGGCGAAGCCACTTACGAGAAGGGAAGCAGAACTATGAGGATTTTATTTGGTGCTTTTGCAAAACACTTTTTATTTAAAGTAAAATCGTATAGTAGCGAGTCGGAAGTCAAACTAACAGTTGCTAAAGCAACTTCGGGTATTGCCGGTGGGCTTGTGGGTATGAAGCAAGTTAAAAACGAACTTGTTCGATTATCTGAAGTTTCGAAGAAAATTTAGCTCATGTTTTTTTGTTTTTTTATGATTTTGGGCATTGCCCCACGTTAATTTGTTTTTCCGATTTTTGAATTAACATTATACTGAATAATATTATAACAAAGGTTAAAGAGTTTTATGCTTTTCTTTTTCCTTATTAATATTGGAAAGAATATTCATATTAAAATTTACTCATACCAAAAGATTACTAATTTGTAACTAAATGATTATTATTAATAATAATTTGATGTTAATTCGAATAAAAAATAAAAAAAATTTTGTTTTGTGACGGAATTAGTATAAATTGCGTCTTTTAAATGACGGATTTATGAATTATATAAAAAGAAATATCACAAAAAATATTATTAATAAGTTAAAACCAAATAAAGTTGTAATAGTATTAGGCGCAAGGCGTGTTGGTAAAACAGTTTTAGTTAAAAAAATATTAAATCAATTAAAGGAGCCGTTTCTATCGTTAAATGGAGAAGACATAAATGTCCATGATAAATTAGCTAATAGAACAATCGAAAATTACAAACAATTAGTAGGGTCATTTAAATTACTTTATATTGATGAGGCGCAGAAAATACCAGATATAGGGTTAAAATTAAAATTAATGGTAGATGAAATAAATGGTCTTAAAATTATAGTTTCAGGGTCATCTTCCTATAATTTATCAAGAGATGCAGGAGAGCCATTAACAGGGAGAAAATATACTTTCAATTTATTTGGGTTATCAGAAAGTGAGTACAATCAGGTTGAAAACCGTATTGTGAAAATAGATAAATTAAGAGAACGAATGATATTTGGGAACTATCCAGAACTTCTTCATTTACCAAATAAAGCTGATAAAATTGATTATTTAAATGAAATGGTAAGTTCATATTTGTTAAAGGATATTCTAGTTTATGAAAACATTAAAAATTCTCAAAAAATATTTAACTTACTTCGGTTAATTGCGTTCCAATTGGGAGGTGAGGTTTCGCTACAAGAATTAGGCAAACAACTTGGAATTAGCAAAAATACAGTTGAAAAATATCTCGATTTATTAAGTAAGGTTTTTATTGTACATAAGGTTGAAGGATTTAGTCGAAACTTGAGAAAAGAAATAACTAAAAATTCAAGATGGTATTTTTTTGATAACGGTATAAGAAATGCAATTATTGCCAATTTTAATCCGATAGAATCGAGGAATGATGTTGGACAACTTTGGGAAAATTATATGATTTGCGAAAGAATAAAATATCAAGAATACAACAGGATATCGTCTAATAATTATTTTTGGAGGACATACGAACAACAAGAAATTGATTGGGTAGAAGAACGTAATGGAGCACTATTTGGTTATGAATTTAAATGGAAAGAGAGTAAAGTTAAAATTCCGTCTCAATGGAAAAATGCTTATCCAAATTCTTTTTTCGAAGTAATAAATAGTTCAAATTTTGAGGATTGGTTACTATGATTTTTAAGCTTCCTTTTTTTTCGGAATAACAAAAATAAAATAAATTTATTAAAAATAAAGCCGATAAAATTATTGAATGTTACCACACTTAACCATTTTTACTTATTTGAATAAGCATTTCTTCCTGACTTTGACAGGTTAAATTAGGTGTCTCTACAACAATTTGCATGTCAGCATATTATAATTTGTGCGACAGCGTTTTGGGTGTCGCATGCATTTGTTTTTTAAAATTTTGTGAAATGTGT
>Ga0172375_10011775_pt1 | contig 11061 bp, 7 predicted proteins | sample LakKiv1m_FD_114537 | JGI IMG/M metagenome (GOLD analysis project Ga0172375, IMG submission 114537) | Freshwater microbial communities from Kabuno Bay, South-Kivu, Congo - kab_092012_11.1m | ecosystem: Environmental > Aquatic > Freshwater > Lake | place: Democratic Republic of the Congo... | reverse complement strand
TTAGGAAGTTTTGTTATTCTGAAGTCAGAATTATTCAATTCCTAATTTTAAACTTCAATAAAAATAAGGGGCTCATTATTTGCCACCAATCTAAAAAAGGACGAATGTACGAATACTTTTTAAAACCCTTAATGTAATCCTTGGATACCGGGACTTCTTTTAATCTGTACTTGAGAGTCATTATCTTGAACTGAATATAAGTTTCTAGTTGGTATCTGTCAAGCCAATCTTGATAAATATTGATTTGTTTGTCGTTAAATATGGATAGTTTATATGCTCGAAAACCATTTGTTACATCTGTACCTAAGTAGCCAGTAAAAAGCCAAACAATATAAGAATACCCCTTTATAAGTAGTTTTCTAGGGAATGGAAGATTTTTAAAACTTCCACCTTCTAGAAATCTTGAACCTTGAACATAGTCATAGTTGCTTTTTATAATGGGATCAAGTACCCTTGGAATATTTAATGGATCATCTTTTCCATTTCCAGCCATCAGTGCCACTATATCGTACTTATACTTAATACCATAAGAGATAATGTCCCGTATTACTGAACCGACACCCGTATTCTTATTATGTTTTATAAGGCTATACTTCCGATTTCCTTTTATGGATTTAGAAATCAAGTTACAGCTACCATCGCTTGATGCGTCATCAACGAATATAACATTATAAGGCAGATAATTAAGCTTACGAATGAGCCCCACAGCTTGATTGCCGGAGTTAAACACAGAAACACCAATTAAAATCTTTGAATTGTACATGATTTTTAATTTTACATTATAGATCAATAGTATGTTAACACTCTTTTTTTAAAACACCCTGCCTTATTAGTTCTTAACACCCTCGACAGATTCTATGCAAGAAATCTCGTTGCAATATATAATGCCAGAATGAGAAGTTGTAGGTTTTTGCTAATTTTGTTTATATTCTTCTTGATAGTTATATTTTGGAAAAATATCCTAGCAAATCTTAATACTAGCTTAGTTAGCTGGAATGATTATCCGTTCAGTATCTGGGTTATACAGAATAATGTTAATCATTTCAAAAATTTGGACTTTAAAAATATATTTGAAACTAATGCTATGTATCCTATGTCCGACAGTCTTTCTTTTGCTGAGCATTTCTTTTTTCCTTCATTTCTAATTATGCTGATGAGTTTCTTTATAAGAAATTCTCTTGCTCAGTTTAATTTATTCTACGTTTTGAATCATATACTTGTTTTTTTTACTTTTTATTTATTTATTTCTACCGTTACAAGGAAATTCTGGGGAAGAATATTATCTAGTTTTTATATAACTTTTGGGCCCTATTTTTTTACTCAGCTAGGTCATGCACAAATGCTTATAATTTGGCCATTATTTTTAGCTCTTTACTTTTTACAAATATATTTTAGAGAAAGAAAAACAAAGTACTTAATTATTGTCGGAATACTAATTGGGCTTCAGTTCTTGTCTGCTGTTTACTTAGGGTTGATGAGTTTAGTAATTTTAGGTGTGTGGTTTGTAATATCGAGTTTGAGAGAAGATGGCTTAGTTAAAATAATTGTTAACGGGCTAATTATAATACTGTTTTTCACACTGACGGCGTTTGTATCAATTTATGGGTATTTAGAGTTGAAAAATAAATATCCCACAAAACGAGACACAAGAGAATACATTATCTACTCTGCGCACGTTACAGACTACGTATTTCCTTCGCAGAATATACGTTCCTTGCTTTATAACACAAAGGTGTTTAAGGCTTGGAGCAGATTTGACAACCATGCATGGGGTGAAAAAGCAGCTTTTATTGGGATATTGCCTTTAATGCTTAGTGTTATAGCATTATTTCAAGCTAAAATTAGTAAAAGTCGCTTGGAAATTAGATTATCAGCCAGTAGGGTTATTCTGGTTGCTTTAATTTTAATTATTGTGGGGGCACTGTTCTCTCTGGGACCTAGACTTAACGTAAATGGACAATATCTTCATATCCCTTTGCCATACTATTTCATTTTAAAGTTTATTCCCTTAATTAATGTTATGAGAGCATTGGCACGTTGGTATTTTCTTGTTAGTTTTGGTATTGCTGTGTTAATTTCTCTGGGGTATGAAAAACTTACTAGAAGTAAGTCAACAAAATTTTCGGATTTATTTGGTTTTTTGGCTTTGCTATTTCTTATACTTGAATTCTACCCAAAACCTGTTGAAACAATAGAAAGGGAATGGTGGACAGAAACTTATGAAAAAACAAAAAAAATATGTGAGAACAATCCTGGTCCCCTGCTCGAGTATCCACTAACTTATAGAAATGCAGACGGAAACATTATAAAGGATCTTCAGTACAAGACATCTATTTTACTGGCGTCAACAGAGCATGGCTGTAGAATATTAAGCGGATATCCTGGCTTTGAGCCACCTCAATATTTAAAGCTAAAAGAAGAGTTTGACAATGGCTTAAGCAAGGCAGATGGTGCCTTGGCCTATAAAAAAGGATTTAAATACGTGAAGATTAACAAAAACGCCATATCCAAGGTAGAGAAAGAATCAGATGATTTTAGAAGTGCATTTGATAGAAGATATAAGAAAATATATTCCAGCGACAAGACCGACATATATTCTATTTTCCCTTGATTCTTTTCCTAACATAGCACAATGGTATACTTTCAACTTTTATCTTTTTTATTGTTGAGTAAAAAATATTGTGCTTTTCGGGAAGCAAATTCTGAGAATTAGTAGTATAACAGACGAAATAGTCAGCTGTGCGAAGATTGTTAGTAAGAAACATGTTCTTACTTAAATATGTTGAACTTGACGTTGGATGACCACAAGTATATACGAAATAGGTTTTGTCATCCTCAATCTCATTTTCTGACAGCCATCTAATACCGTTCTTATGACATCTTCCAGCCCATTCTAATTCATACCGACGATCTGCTCCTTCTATCCCACCAACAAACGTATTAAAGTAAACATACTCGAACGGGTGGTTACTAATCATATGTTTTCCAACAAGCACGACATTTATAAGTATTAATAGGACTGTTGAAATTCTTACCCAGAAATTCTTCTGTCCTAACAATTTACTTATGCCTATGCCAGTAAATAATATCATAGGCAACACTAGAAAAAGCATATGGATCCATGAGGCGTAAAGTAATACGTCACTTAAAGTAACGAACAATATTGGGAAAACGAACAATAACAAAAGAAACATACTAATAATGTTCTTTTTGACAAACAAATTGAACAAGCTGAAAAAAAATCCTACACTGATAAATATTAATGTTGGAATAGGTATGGATATAAACAACCATTTAACAAGATAATATTTAGGAAGTTCTGTAGATAAATAACTCTTGCCCTCAAACATTACATGGCCTAACCAAGGATATTGCTTTGAAGCTTTATAGATATCAATTAAGCCAAATATTGGATGCTTAATAAGATATGGTGAAAACAAGTGTATGGTAAGAATAAAGGTCATTAAAAATATAAATGAATGATAAAAATACCTTTTATTTAATTTACTTTTTTGATAAAGACTGAGTCCATAAGTAAATAAAAATACTGGAACTGCATAAATAAAAACAAATCTCAAACTGGCCGCAATCCCAATTGTCAGGGCAGAAATTATAAGATTTAATACTTCAGGTTTTTTATGTTTTAAGATCAAGATTGATTTATACATGTATATTGAAAAGAAAATCATAGGCCCTGTATTTTTACTGTCGTTAAAAATATGTCCGTAATATCTAGGCATAAGATACATTAAAAAAAGCGACAAAGTAGAAATGAAGGGATTTCTTGTCAACAAAAACAAAGTCATATAAGCTACTATAAAAGTCAAGCAATTTACCATAGCTAATAGTAAATGATAATTACTAAAGTTATCAGGTAAGACAGAATTCAAAGCCAAATGGGCCAGTGTGTCAATAAGGTGCCCTCTAGCAAGCAAAGCGTTTTTCTCTGGTATTGTATCGAAGTATGTAAGATCTCTACCTTTAGATTGGTAAAATGCAACGGCATATTTACCAACAATTCTGTTATCTGACTCATCCCATCCTACTCCATAATGATTATAGGTAGTTAGGATTCTAGCAACTAAAAATAACAAGAAAAACAGAAACAGCTTATGCTTTCTAAGTTGAGATACTATTTTCAAAGTATTATGCTTATTTTTTAGTTAATATGTGACAAAAACTTTGATATGAAAGCTGATTGGGAGAAATTAAACTTCAATTTTTGACTTAACCTATTCTCTTCATCATGATCCATTGTTATTGGCGCAAGTATTTTTGTTTTTTTTACAAGTTCAGGTATGGTTGTGTATAAATTATTTTCTGTATAACCGAGCAATGGAATAAGCTCTTTTAGCCCACCTCCTTTATATAGAAGAGGTATGCACCCCGCACTTATTGCTTCAATAGGTGCTATGCCAAAGTGTTCAAATTTAATTGGATCCTTTCTTTCATTTTCTCCATAACCAGTTGCATGCCAATAAATTTTTGAAGTTGAAAGTATCTTCTCTACTACCTTTCTAGAAGCATTTACATGAAAATGAATAGGATAACCCTCTGATTTTTTTATTAGCGTGTTCAGAAAGTGCAGACTTCCAGGCTCATTTCCTACACCCCCAACAAGGTGGAGACTCCAGCTTTTGAAACCAGCATCGTAGAATAATTTGAAAGCCCTGATCATTATCTCTTGCTTCTTACCATGGCCCCTCATAAAAAAACGCCCAACTGAACAGATTTGATTATTTTTAGCTAATCTAACCTGACTATTTAATAATAGTTTTACAGGTGGGTAAAGTATTTGTGCATCTCGATTCCAATATTTTTTTACCCACAACTTAGTAAAACTCGAATTTGCAAATATCAAATCGTAAGATTTTAATCTTTCTTTCACGTTTATAAAAAGCCCTGCTCTTAATCGTGAGTAGATTCGTTCGTACACTATCTTATAAATAATATTAGGTAGCCACCCAGGAAGTATTTTTGGAAAAAGTAGATACGTATTATTTAGGTTATTACTTAAGAGTATTCTAAGAAAAGCAGTGCTTCTCTTGGGTCTTATTACGAATTGAAACTTGACAGTGTTGCAATTATGCATAATTTTAACGGTCTTTTTTATAATATCCGAGTCACTTATGTTTATCTTTAAGTCTTCAAGTCCTTTTTTGTAAAATTTGTCAATAAAAATTATAAATTTTACAATATATTTTTTTCCCTTTTTAAGATAAGAGAAGCCAATCTCATTTGCTTTATCTAACAAAAATGAGTACCTGCCATTAATAATGGTAGTACTCCTAGGCCCTAGAGTGAATTCTTGAGGTTTGATGAAATTTGAGACTAAAGGTAACAAATAGTTATTAAAAATCATGCCTTTAAAACTTGTGTAGGCTTCCGTAGGAAAGTGAGTATAGTAAATATTCCTCTTTGCATATCCGCATGAATAATCCATAAATGTAGTGTTAATGAAAAGATCTTTCCCTTGTACAACCTCTTTGAGTCTAACTTCATCATTCCAAATCTCTATAAAAGTAATATCATCTAAATTTATACCTAACTTATTATTTATCTCTAATTTAGAAACCTTTTTCCCTGAGACAAAGGTAACATTAAAGCCGAGATCTTTTAACATTCTCGCCATATAACACGCAACCACCTCGCCACCTCCCATTGAACTAAGCCATTTGTCGTATACTACAGCCTCTTGCATTGTTTAATTAAAATACCAATAACCACTTAATATACTTCTATAGTTGTTTTGACGAACTCTCCTACCATAATTTTTAGCAGCTCTAGAAATTAACATTGGAATAAGATTAAAAAATATAAAGATGATAACCCTTAAGTGTTGCATAGATAATTGGAGCATTTTTTTGTTCTTCAAAATATATCGGGATTTTATGAGCATTTTAACAGAAAAGAGAACATATTCGACAAAAAATACAATAATCGGAAAATTATACATAAGGTGAATCAATCTTCCTTTTTCGACATGATAGATAAAAAAAGGTGACCATTCTTCACTACTAAGTGCATGTAAATGCCTTAAGACCGAATTCGGAGAATATATGACCTTATATCCTTTAAGGCGTGCCCTCTCTGATAATTCAACGTCTTCATAGTACATAAAAAAAGATTCATCAAAATAACCAATTACTTCTAGCAAATCTTTTCTGTATAGAGAGGAGGCCCCACAAGAGGCATAGATTTCCCTTTCCTCGTTGTATTGGCCATAGTCTACCTCATAATCTTGCGTTTGATTTTTAACTTGAGCACCAATATCTCTTCCATATCCATCTTGGAACACAACTATGCCTGCATTTTGTACTTTGTCATATAGAGATAATTTTGTTTTTAGTCGTCTAAGTAAAATTCTGACATAAACAAATTTTTGCGTCTCTTTCAATGTTTGTACTTCATAGGACCAGCCTTTAAGACCAGCAAACTTAACCTGCTTGTTCGGGTTTTTAATGAGATTTATTTTTTTTAGCTTTAAAACTAGACCTATTTCTTTGTCAACTCTTTTAGGATCAAATGGTAGTTCAAGGAATGAATCTCCATTATTACCTCCCCAATTAATAGGTATTTTTTTGCTTTCGCTGAAATATAAAAGGTTAGATGCAATTAACCATGCATCATTAACAGTTAACCCGTCCGTAAGGATAAAAGTTATCTTTTGATAGGCCGGGTAAAGTAATATTTTTGAATTTACGGCAAATATTCTGTCATCTCTGTCGGCCGTTCTAATAAGTTCTCTGAGCCAACTCTTTTCTACAATACAGTCATTATTAAGTATAACTACATATTTACCTTTGGCCAATCTCATTCCGACGTTGTTACCTTTAGAAAACCCCAAATTTATTGGAGAGTAAACTACTTGCATGTTTCTATATTTGGCACGAATATTTTCTAGTATAGTTTTGCTATTGTCTTTAGAGTTATTATCAACAACAATCACATCAAAGCTAGTAATTGGCATTGATGACTTCATAACGGATACAATAGTTCTTTCGATTACCCTTGAGCCATTATAATTAAGTATTACTACAGAGGCCTGAAGTCCTTGATTCATTTGAGTATCTTATCCCTAAGATTACAATATGTTTGCCAAAGCTTATAGAACTTAGCTGATTGAATTCTCTCTAAATCTTCGCTTTTAATTCTTAGTTCATTTTCAACTTGTTGATATTCACCGCTTTTTGCATTACTTTTTAGGCTACTGTCAAGCAATAGAAACTCTATAGATTGTAGCAGACTATTCAAATCAGAAGTCAGGCAGCCTTCGGAAATAGCTTTTTTAATTATCTTTAGAATGGAAGATACATAGGCGTTTTTAGAGAAAAGCGCTGTAATTTTACGATAGCCATTATTACCGTGAGTTCTTACTAATTTTGGAACATCGACATATCTCAATATGCGCCTGGTAAGAGACTCAATATTTTTAGGTATGTATAAATAACCAGTATCTCCATCTGATACCAATTCCATGGTTCCGCCACTTCTAGTACCGATTACAGCCTTCTTAAGCAACATTGCCTCAGCCGTAACCCTACCAAATGCTTCATTAGATGAACAAACTAAGACAATATCAGAAGATGAGATTAAGTCATAAGGATTATCTTGATAACCCAAAATATGGATTTTCTCATTTAACTTGTTATCAGTCACTAGTTTGCTAATTTTTCTAAAATAAGCCAAATCTTCAGTCTTCCCAGCAATTACTAGCTCAACATTATTTTTTTTAGGTAGTTTTATGATAGCCAGGACTGCATCAATTTGACCTTTTGTAGGCATTATTGTCCCTAAACACAGCAGCTTTAAACTATTAGATTTTTTAAAATAAACAGGCGTTACTTTACTTAAAACCTGCTTTTCTCGAACTTTAATTTCATTATAAATATACTTTAACTTCTCAGGCGCCACGAATCCTTTATAAGACTCCTTTACGGCTTTTGAATTAGTAATAACAACATTTGATAGAGAGACTATGTGTTTGGTAATTCTCTCCCCTAGTGAATAATGTAAATTATGATCAGTCAAACCGAACTCTCGAATATGCCAGATGTGAGGCTTATGAAGCTTAATCGCGCTATATAAACCCCACGGATGCGTACTTGTATTCGTATAGATCAAGTCTGGATTCATCATGGTAACATGCTTTAAAGAGGAATTCACAGTACTTAGTGCTTCGAGAAAACTACGTAGTGTTTGTTTAGATCTAGAGTTATTATTGTCTACCCACCAATTATAGGGAACTATGGAAGTGCCTACGGCACTATCTTCTAATATCTGTATTAGAGGTCCTTTATATGGCAGATGCACATGCACTAATATGTTATGCTCCTGTAATACACGAATGAGCTCAAGCATGGACAGTTCGGAACCACCAAGTTCAGCTGTGTGTGAATAGAAATCAATATAAAAAAATTTACCTTTAGGTACACATAGTAGATTAACATATGACCTTGTATCCATCATGCTATTCCACGAATTTTCATTCACAGTAAGCTTGTACAATGATCTTTCTATTTCATCTATCATGTAAATTTCATAATCCATTCTGGATAAACTATCGATTAGCTCCTCTGGCTGACGTCCTGCGGCTCTAATACATTTCGGATTAAACTCAATAATAATTAACATTTCTGGATTATTTTTGACCACTTGTTTCATGCCACTTAAAACTGAAAGTTCATGGCCTTCAGTGTCTATCTTTATCATGTTAATATGTTTACCTTTTAGTAAAGAATCGAGAGTTGTAGTTCTTACGGTATCTTTCCTAATACATTTAGTTAATGGGTGATTATAAAAACTACTGGAATCAGAAGCTTCAGCCACGTTAAAGACTCTTGTACCTGTCTTATTGGAAACAGCACAGTTTATAGTCTTTACCCTAGTAAAATTATTAAGTCGAACGTTTTTGTTCAGTAAATCAAAGTTTTCCTTAACTGGCTCGACGGATATTACATCGGAATCTTTCAAATTCATTTTCTTAACTAACAAGGAGTAAAACCCATAATGTGCACCAACATCTACAAATGCGCCCCCTGGTTTTAAGTATTTTTTTATAATCTGAGATGTAAAATTCTCATATTTATTAGTAATAAAATGGTGTTGAAACCTAGGAGTAATATACATTTCAAAGTCATACCCCTTAGGTATAACCTTGAGTAAGTTATCAAAATCATAATCAGCTAATTTCATATCAATTTATCTTAACAATTTTGAAGTTTGTTGTTAGGAATTCGACTGGTAGCTGAGTTTGTGTAGTTTTTGACAGAAGCGCATAATGTGTATTATATTTTTTGGATATGCCAACGAGCTGGTCATCGGTGATTGATTTGAAAGATAGTTCCGCTTTTTTTAATAAATCCCATCCTAAACTATTGGTGATACCATATGTATCATCAAAGCGGTCTTTCCATTGACTCATGGCTGGCTCATAGAAAGGAAATGACTTAAAATCTACTACGATTGCTCTATCTGAATAGAGACGAAACCGACCATATAATGGTGGAGTAATAAAAATACTATCAGCTTCTGTGCTTGATCTTACAAAATTACGAATTTGTGCTTCCTCACTATTTAAGCAAATCTCATGAATACAAAGTGAATCTATCTTACGTAATGGTAAAAGTTTAATTGATGTTGTTAGGAAGACGAATAAAAGAACTAAATATAACAAATTAAAAACGTTAACTCTGAATTTTTTTAAAAGCGCATATACAGCGCCCACAAGAAAAAAATTTCCAAAAAAAATTAAGAACGAGAATAATCTAAAAATTTGAAGTGTAATGTAAAATTTCCAAGGTAAAACTTCAGTGAAGATATATCCTCCAACAAGAAAAGGGATTGAAAAGTTGATGAAAGAACTAATAAATCTATACAACCCCTTACTGATGACGGGACTTTTGGACAATATTGAATTTGCCATAAATAACAGAATGGAAAACATGAAAAGATCTATATACTGATATGCAGGAAACATGCTGGGAATATAATGATGAGGGTGTCTAACATAGGCCAGGAGGTATACAAAGGTGGAGTCACTTATGTGTTGAGAAAATACATAGGGTAAGAAAATTGGAGCATTGGTTAACATATATAATAGAAAGTATTTTATTGGAAACCAGAAACCTATAGAAGGTCTTGTAGAAATAAGGAAAGAAACAAAAACTAGCATTAGTATTATACCTAGAGTTGGGTGTAAATAAGTGGCGATTGTGATTGGAATTATACTTAATGAATATCTCTTGACATATATCAGATACATAAAAATAAGACCAAATGGAAAAGCTGTCAAATGTGGTGTCAACTCACCACTGAGAATTGTAACTACATCAGCAAACTGGGGTTTAGTACTTACTGTAATGTACATGGTAGTAAGGATTGTTGGGAGAATGGATTTCTTAAAAAATTTAAACGCAAAGACAATAGATATGAAAATAATTAGAAAATTAAAAAAGAACGTCAAATAAAAAAAGGCGATTGACATTGGGAGAACCTTACTTGCAAAAGCTAGCAAAAGTGAATAATGAAATCTTGGAGTGTAATTTGTACTTGCATTAGAAAAAAAATCATTTTTTAAATAATTTGAATCCATAATACGTTTAATAATTGGAATTTGCTCAACTTGGTTATTTTCACCAAAATTATAATGAGTAAGAATGTAGTAAAATGATAAAAGGAGAGCAATAGTTAACAAAACTGTCCAAACTTTAATGTTTCTCTTATTTATGCCTTGAATATGATTTATTTTTTTTGAGTACATTTTTAACAATAATCTCTTATTATACAAAACGTAATACTTGATAAGTGATTAAAGGAAACTGATAAGATATGACTATGCCATTTGTGATTGACGTATGTAAATTAGAGAAGTACTTCTATCTTCAAAATCAGCGGACCCTTAAAGAACTAATCCAAGCAATCTTTTTCCGCGAACAGATCCGCGAACGCGTGCATGCCCTGAACAATTTGAGTTTCTCGATTAATAAAGGCGAAACGGTTGGGATTATTGGCAAAAATGGTGCCGGTAAAAGTACGCTCCTGAAGCTCATTGCCGGGGTT
>Ga0172375_10011774_pt1 | contig 11061 bp, 5 predicted proteins | sample LakKiv1m_FD_114537 | JGI IMG/M metagenome (GOLD analysis project Ga0172375, IMG submission 114537) | Freshwater microbial communities from Kabuno Bay, South-Kivu, Congo - kab_092012_11.1m | ecosystem: Environmental > Aquatic > Freshwater > Lake | place: Democratic Republic of the Congo... | reverse complement strand
CAGGTTTGGATTCTCTCGGAATCCGAACTGCTTCAATCCCCATCAATGGGGCTTAGGTATTTGAACGAAAGGAGGCCAAATGAGCCGCAAACCACTTCCCTTCGCTTCAATCCCCATCAATGGGGCTTAGGTATTTGAACTCTATCTCAAAAATCTCATTCCTGCACTTCTATCGATCATTATACCTCTTTTATTCTCTCGATTGTACCAACCTTGCGAACGCATGGCAGATGAACGATGATTCCTTTCAAATCGGCTCAAAAACCATATTTCACATTCTCGTAAAACGCTCGTTTTCACTCGAATCCACATCCTTTCACGCCTCAGCTCTGTTTGCGAACGGTATTCGCTTTTATGTGAATATATTCACATAGTTACCTTCTGCTATGTAAATATTCCAGGCATCATTATAAATGATCTCGATCTCCATGGATCTCCTCTGGTTAAAATATCGTGGCGGGATGGATTCGTCTAATGAGACATCCCATAACAGATTAATTTTATTAATCTCAGAAAATCTGCGGTTGGCCTCTCCAATTGGGCAGATAATTGGTATATGAGATCGAAGACGAGCCGCCTACCCTCTTCTTCAGGAGACTGCTATGAAACACCTTAAATTCCATTCTACAGAACCCGCTTCTGGAAACCTGTTCGTCGCCATCTTGTTTTGGTATCTGATTGGCGCCATAAGCATTCTGTTTTTCTTGGCTATGCTTCAGTTGTGGGGTGGATAACATCCATTCCTGATGGCAACAAAAAGGCGCAGCCGAATTGCTCAATCCTTACAGACTTGTTGGGAATTAAATTGCACGAATGACAATTCGCGCCTATAATCAGGTGATGGAAGGTGAAATGGTCAGGGAATGTCGGGTTCTAATCGTTGAAGATGATTTTTATGCCCGCAATTGGATGGAGTTGTTATTACGACGTGACTGGCGCACCAAAGTGACAGGAGAAGTGAACAGTCCAGCAGAGCTATCCAGCATCCTGGAAGAAAAAAACGGGCACTGCGAACGGATTGACCTGATCTTAATGGATACAGACATTCCACATGATCCGAGTTGGCTGACTGAAGCGCTGCGCAGCCTGGCGAAACACAGACCAAAAACAGCCATCTTGTTGACAGGGGTAGCGCCCAATATTCAAATTACCAGGTTACTGGCTCACTCCAATTTCGCTGGTTATGTACTCAAGGATGAAATTCGCTATTCGCTGGCCTGGGCAGTTTCATTAGCCATAGAGGGTCATATTGTTATCACGCCTGGTGTTTGCGACCTATTTGAAAAGACAAATCCATTTCCTCCAGGAACACTGATCCTGGACGGACGCAACCCTGTTGCTGCATTCTCAAAACGTGATAGCGAAAGGGCGCGAATGGCTTTCATTTTCAGCATGGAGCGCCATGAATTTGCAGACGAATTGGGAATCAGCGAAGATTATTCATATGGCGTGGTGAGCGAGCTTTTCGATAAGATTGGACTGAACGATGTGCTTCTGGGGAACGTAAAACCCGAACAATACTTTGGAGCCTACCCGACGGTATTGATCCATGTTCAAGAAGCAATAGAGAAAATCAGGCAGGCTGAAAAGAAAGCCAGGGAAAAAGCCAATAATAAGGGAAACCCAACAAAAGACGAAAAGATGGCAAAAGTGAAAGAAAAAGAATCGCTCGCGTTTCACTTACTGACCTTGCCCGATATTTCTCAAATCTCTGGATCTGGGTCGAACAACCGCTGATGTCTCAAATAATCTAAGCGCCGGGAAAGAGAGGGTATAATTATTGTTGGTAGAAGGCAATCCAAGACCTGCGAATAATGAGGAAAAATCCGTGATCAAGAGCTCACCAAACCAATCTCGGCTGCTAATATGTTTGCTGCTCCTGGTTTTACTAATGAAGCCTGCATTCTGGACCGTTGCTGAGGCGCAAAGCAGCCAACTCAACGAGCATGTTGCGGTCATTCTAATCCTGGATGACTCGGGCAGCATGAAGAATAGTGACGCCACAGATTTACGTTATGCTGTTGCCCAACTCTTTGCGGCTTTGCTCGATGAAAAAGATGCCATTGGTGCATTGCGCTTCTCTGATACCAGTACACCCATCACAAATGGCATCGAAATCATTGGCGGCCCCGAAGAGCATATTCATTTAGTCTCCAAACTGGCTGCCACGCCTCCAAATGGCTACACAGATGTCAAGGCCGCCTTTGAAGAAGCCCATCGTATGCAACAAGCCTTCACCCCAACAACTGGTTACCAAACTGTGGTGATCTTCCTGACAGACGGCAAGCCAGAAATACCGCAGCCCTATGCAAATTACGAAGACGAGGCGCTACAAGCAGCGCGTGCGATTGGCACACCCATCCTGTCTATCTCGTTGACTGGCGCAGGTCGTTCCAACTTCCTGAACCGGGTGGCTAGCGAGACTGGTGGTCGGGTGATCTTCGCCAACGAGGCCGCCGACTTGCTTGATATCTACCTGCAGATTCTGGGCGAACTCAAGGATCGCACTGTCATCGGTTCAGGCAGCGTCAATGCTCCAGGTCAGGCAGAATTGACGCTCGATCCGGCTTTGATACCCTACGTAGACCGGGTCAGCTTTGTGGTCAGCAAACCAGCTTCTGTAAACGCCGATCTGGTCACCCCGGATAACCAGGTGATTTCAGTAGATGATCCGCTGGTCGCTTTTGCCATCCAGGATCAACGATTCTCTGTATTTTCCTTATTGCAGCCGACTGGTGGAAATTGGCGCTTCCAGTTGAGCGGCAGCGGCGCGGCTCAGACACGCGCGATCCTGTACTCGCGCCTGCGCGTGCGCCTGATTTCTCCAGAAGCTGTGTTTGAAGCTGGCAAACCCCTGCCGTTGATCGTGAAGTTGGTCGAAGAACAGCCCGGCCAGGCGCCGGTAACCATCATTGGTCAAGCCAGCTTTGCAGCCTGGATCACACGCCCAGATGGCGCTCAAGACAGCCTGGATCAATTCTACGACGATGGCACACATGGTGATGCAGTTGCCGGTGATGGCAATTACTCTCGCCTGTATGTCAACACAGATGTGCCTGGTATCTACCAGATAAGAATCCAGGGGTACAAAGGGTCTGTACCGGTTATGTACCAGGCTCAACTTGAAGGGATCGCAGTACCAACATTGGTCATGGATCAACCGGCAGATTTGCGCTACGATATCCGCGCCAACACCATCCCATTGGCGATCCATCTAACCGGAACTGAACCTGTTGAACTGGATCATGGTGATTATTTAGCCATAATTACCACACCCGGAGGTGAAACAATACGTGTTCCGCTCCAGCGTAATGGCAGCGCCTTTAGCAGTGAAATCATGCCAACACAGAACGGAACCTACCAGTTGCGTTTTGAACCGATGGACGCTGTTTACCAGGGTCTGCCCTATTTACATACATTGGATGCCGAATTTGACGCTCACATCATCCCCACCCTCACCGTGAAGGAGACGCAGATTGGTCTACAACCCACGCTGACCGGCGAGACATCCCGTTTTGAGCTATCCCAGGCGCAGCAAGGCATCCCGTTGATCGTAACTTTCTCTTCCACCTCAGCACATAATGAAACTGTCACTGCCCGGTTGGATGGTCTGCATGGCTTTACATTGCTTGAAGCTAATGAATTTTCAGTTGCAGCCAATGGGGACACAACCCTGACATTTCACCTCCTGGCGGATCCGGTCATCCAGCCGGAGACATTTCAAGGTCAGGTGGTCTTCTCCGCGCCTGAAGGAGTTGATCTGGCCAACGGGAATATTCCGTTGTCCTTCAGCCTTTTTGAGCCAACCCTATCCGTTACACCAGTGGTCACGTCTACAGTCTCTTCAGAATCCTGCCTGGTTTGGGCCCCTGTACGCCTGAAGTTGTACTTGAACTCTACCAGCACCCAAAGTGAGCAATTTCAATTGCGCCTGGAAAATCTGCCAGATACAGCCCTCAGCCAGGAAACAGTGACCGTTCTGCCCGGCGCCAGCCAGGTAGAAATGACCATCCTGTCCGGCAGCCAGGCTTTTGCACCCGGCAACTACACGGGTAAGATTGTGGTGGAGGGCGTCCGCCCTGGCTTGAAAGTGACTGGCGACTCCAGTTTCCAAATCGCCTTCCGAGTCGAACCGCTGTGGATCAACTGCCGCAAACCTATGATTATCTCAGGTGCAGCGCTTGTTCTTACGGTTATCCTGATTGCAAGCCTGATCGCCAGGGCCAGGCGCAAAGCCAGGCCCCCCATCGTCACCGGCGCTTTGATCCACTGGGACAAGGATGCCCCCGACCTGACGGTGGACGTTAACCTGACAGCGCTCAACAAAACGGAGGTCAAAATTGGAAAAGGCAGCCAAAATGACATCGTGATAGCGGATGAAGCCATGCAAGACGAGCACGCGCTGATCCTGGTGGAGCGAGGCGAAAATGACACGCTGCGATTCACCCTGCGCCCCCTCGGCGCTATCCGCAAAGGCTACCGGGAATATAAAGCGCCAACAGCGCCCGACCTCGCCCTTGAAGAAGATGTCCAGTACCAGATGGGCAACCGAATGTTCAAGTATATCCGAGACATAGATCTTTAATAACAAACGAGAAGAGGTAAAACCCATGCTACGCACAACTGACCTGACCGAAAAAGCCGACAAGTTCAACAGCCTGGTGTCCCAGGTTCGCTTCCAGCCCACCCTGTTCGTCTTCCTGGGCACCAGTTCCGGACAGATCGCCTATCGGGTGAAGAAGCTGCTCAAGCGCGCTTATGGCAGCGTACCGGTGCTGCGCACCCTGTGGGTAGATATTGATACCGATATCGACCCACAGGCCCAGCCCTGGTTCACTACAGCCGAGCGCGCCGAGCTTTCTGGACTTAACCCGGCGGCAGTGATCAAAAACATCGACAACTACCCTGCCATCAAGGAATGGTGGCCAGATACGGCCCAGCTCAAGGCTGGCATGCTGGCCGGGGGCGGCTCGCCGCAGCAAATGCGATTGGTGGGCCGGTTGGCGTTATTCCGTATGTTCAACGACCGCACGCGCGGCATGGCCTTCATCGACCGCCTGCGCGCTGCTACAGAAGCGCTGTTTGAGATCGAGAATATCCGCGCCACCGAAGCCAAGTCTTCGGACAAAATAAAATATTCGGTCGAGCAGGGCTGTCGGATTGTGTTGGTCTTCAGCACTTCGGGCGGCAGCGGCAGTTCGATGAGCTTTGACACGGCTTACCTGTGCCGCAATCTGCTGGCAGGCAAGAACCCGACCGTGATCAGCATCAGCATCTTGCCGCCGGTCATCGACAAGGCCATCCAGAGCGAAACCCAGACCCAGAAGGAAAAGGTGCGCGCCAATACTTACGCCTGGTTCAAGGAAGACAACTACCTGAGCGAAAACCCGTACTGGAACGTGCAGTACCCCGAAGGCGCTAACGTCGAAGTGGCCGCCCCGCCTTTCGACTACCGCTTTGTGGTGGACATCGAAAACCAGGCCGGTTACCGTTTAAACTCACCCGATGACGTGTACAACATGATTGCCCAATCCATTTTCCTGGACACCGGCTCATCCATCGCCGGCGCCATGCGCGGCTTCACCGCCAACGTGGCTGCCCTGGGCGAACAGTTCGAGGGGTTGCGCCGCTCGTTTAGCTCGCTGGCCGCCGCCTCTCTGATCTACCCCAAGGAGCGCCTGCTCGAGTATTGCGCCAGCCGTATGGGCCGCTCACTGCTGACCGATGGGCTGATGGGTGTAGCCGATGACCACCAGGTCAGTGTGGATGCCGCCACCCTGCTCTCGCAGCTCCACCTGCGCGATATGGATCTGCTGGGCGACCTGCTATCCGAAGCCCGTATCAAGATGCACTACGAACCGGCGATCAACAAAGCCGATTCGGTCGCTGCCGCCATTACCCAGATGGACGCTCAGGAAAGCCAGAACCAGGTTGCTCGCCGGGCTGAATCCGAAAAGCTGGGCAAGGTGAGCGCTGAACGCCTTGCAGCCCTGCTGAAAGGTTTGAACCAGGAGATGAGCCGCCTGGCAGCCACCAAGGGCTTTACCTTCGCCCAGGCCGTGTTTGACAAGCTGCTCGAACCGGCTCCAACCGGTATGATCGAATCCAACGTGGTCTCACTGGATGGCTTCAAGGTGCGCATCCTGCAGCAAGGTGTCACTGACACCGATCTGCAAATGGCGAAGAAGGAATACGAAAAGGCACGTGAAGCGCTCAAGAAGCTGGACGATGGTCCCGAAGACGTGCTCGAACGCACGCTCTTTGCCAGCGGCTGGAAGAAGAAATTCGCGCTGTTCAAGCGCGATGCGGTGACGGCGATGGGCAAACTCAACGATGTGACCCTGCAGTTGGTCGCCCAGCAGCATGCCGCCGGAATCTACGACCAGTTGGCTTCGCTTGCCAGTGGCTTGAAAGCCCGCCTGGCAAGCGCTGCGAGTGCTGTCAAAATTGCTTCCGGCGAGTTGCAGGTGACTGCCGATCGCCTGGGCAGCCCAGCCGAAGCCCAGTCCAACGGCTATGAATTCCTGCAAGAGATTGACGTGGACTTTGCCGACTACTACTGGGAGCATGCCACCCGTATCGATGCCAAAGCCGTCTTCCAGAGCATGATCCCGGCTCGGGTGATCGGAGACATGGAGACTCTGGCCGTTTGGACAGCGGAAGAGATCAAGCCCGCCGCATTGGAATACGCCCGCCAGTTCTTCATCGCCGACCTGGATGCCACCTCGCTGCTCTCCACGCTCAAAGCGATGGCCGAGAAACGCGGCATCGAGCCGCAGGCGCTGATCGAGCAGCACCTGGATCACCTGGTGGAATACTGCCACCCCTTCTGGCAATACGATAAGGACCGCGGCCTTTCCGACCTGGAAGGCAAGAGCATCCTGGGCGTAGAGGACGAAAACAGCCCCCTGATCCCGGCTACATACCGCAATGGCTCGCTGTATGAGATTAAGACCACCGGCTTTCATGACCGGATTGACGTGGTGCGCATCCAACACGGCCTGCCGGCCTTCCTGATCCGCGGCATGGATGAATACCGCGGCATCTACGAGAAGAAGCGCAAGGGCGCCGACCCGCTGCACGTTCTGCCGGGCATGGAGTTCGCCCGTGACCTGATGCCCGAACAAGGCCGCCGCGGCCGGGATCTGTTCGCCATCGCCCTGGCCTTCGGCTACATCGTTCAGGTCGGCTCCTGGTACTACTTCGACCCTGAACGGGGCTACGCCTCGCACAAGATCCAGCCAGGACGCGAATTCCGTCTGGCCCAAGGTCGTGAGAAATCTGAGGAAGTTTTCTCGCACCGGGAAGAGTGGGCGCACAAGGTGGACCAGACCGTGGAAGCCGAAGTGCGCAGCATGGGCAACGATGCGGCGATCGCCAAGCTAGACCAGGCCATTGAGACCCACAAAGCAGCAATCGCCAAGATGCCGACCAGCGACGAAAGCATGCGCAAGCAATACGAGAAGGAGATCAACGCCTTCAAGGCCATGCAACGCCGTTTAGGTAAAGTTGGATAACCAGACAACAAACCCGGGTGGGCCATACGGGGGTTGTGGCCCACCAACCTTCTGGAGCATAGGATGAATAACCGTTTTGCCGCCCCGCCAGAGAATGAGATCGCCCGCCCGACGCCATCGGTGGTGATTGCTGTGGGAGGTTTCGCAGCTCAAGCTGCCCAACAAGCGCAGCGTATCTACCTGCGCGGCAACGCCCATCGCTCCACGGCCAGCGCCTTCTATCAGCTTACGCCGGATGAAACCACCGGGCTGTCGCTGGCAGCTTTGGAGAGTGCTCCAGAGGATGCACCGGAGCCTGCCAGCAATTCTCATCTAGAGCAGCGTCAGGCTGCCCTGCTCAGCGCCATTCAGCATGGACCGGCTTTGAAAGCGCTATTGGAACGCCAACTGCACGAAATGCGTGTCCACGAGCGCCTGATCGATGCGGGATGGGCCGATCAATATGATGTGCCGCTCAATTTCTTCATCCTTGCGGATGTGACCGAACCCTGGGCAGCAGGCATGCTGCTGCCACTGGCGGCGATCTTGAACGGACTCGTTGCCAATACCAACCTGTGCCAGGCGCACTGGCTGCTGGATATAGCGGTTTTTCCCGAGAGTGATGCCGATCAAGACATGGCTGTGTGGAGTTCCCTACAGGCCTTCGATGATTTCCTGCGCCCCGAATCGGAAGGACGAAATGCGCTGGCTAAGGCGCTAAAACTACACTACCGCCAGCCGCCGGATTTTGCTGTTTATTTATTCGACAGCCGTAAGGAAGGTACAGCCAGGGTCAAAGATCCGGCCAGCCTGAACACGCTACTCGGCAATGCCTTGCTGACGCTTATGCAGCGCGACCTGGCTCGGCGTTTTTTTCAGGAGCGCGACGAAGATACCCTGTTTGAACGTGGCAGCTATTACAGCAGCATTGGTTCTGCTGCCCTGATCTATGCCCCGGATGCCTTACAATCTGCCTGCGCCCGGCGCATTGGCTATACCTTTCTGACCGAGAAAATCTTGTGTCCCGCTCGTGACGGGCAGACCTTCATACAATATGCACACCAAATTCAGGAGAAATTGGGAGGCATGTACCATTGGTTGGAGAGTCAGTGTGTGGAGCTGCCTCCTGCGATTGGCCAGGTGCGCATCCAGCCTGACACGTTGGAGATGGTTGCCTTGCTGACCGATATCGCCCTATCGCCGCTGGATTATGAGCGCGTTAAGCAGACACCCTGGGCGGATCAATTATTGAGTTTTCAGGCGCGCTTCGAGCAGGAAACCCTGCCAGAAGTGAGCGGTAAGCTGGAAACCAATCGTCGGCAGCTTGAAACCCGCCTGGCTGAAACCCTGCGAATTGTATTTGACCATTTGCCGCTGGAAACTAATCTGTATCCAGGTGGGCTGCACAATGCCCGGCAAGTGCTGGAATTGACCACGGCAAGCTTTGAAAAAGCCGCCAATGAACTAAACAAACTTGCGGTGAAAGCGCAGGAGCGTCAGTCCCTAATAACCGAGAAACTCTCTGCCCAACGCCAGGAAATGCAAAGATTACTTTCCAGCGCCCCGGCGCTACCCTGGTGGGTGCGTATTCTGCCAGCATTTGCACGTCGTTGGTTAGCTCCACTCTACTTGGCTCGCCGCTATGGTCGCCAGTTTCACTTGGCCCAGGTTCTACGGGATGAATGCCTGGTGCTGCTCCAACAACTCTGCGGGTTGGAAATTGAGCAGTTGGCGTTGGACCAGATCGGGGACATTCTGCCTGGACTACAGATACAGGTGCAAGAGGCGCAGGCAGCTCTGGCCATTTTAGAGGAAAAGCTGAACCAAGCTGCGCAGACTTTCTCGCTGGAATGGGGCGCTTTCCCGCTGGGCGCGACCGAAAACGGCTGGGATGATCTGTTCCGCCAGCCGGTCGTTGATCTTTCGTTGGCCATGTGGGCTTACGGCCAGTGGCAGCCCGACCTGGATGCCTGGGTAGATGCTTTCCTGACAGCCCAACCATTATTTGCAAGCTGGCAAACCGTTGAAGCAGAAGCTGTGACTGCCTGGGTGCGAGATCAGTCTATGCAGGCTTACCAGCCGGTCTGGTCGCTCGATTTGGAAGCGATCTTCGCACTATGGGCGGCCCAAACGCCTGGCTTTACGGCTGGTAAGCCGTTGTCTACTAAAACAATAGCTACCTGCATGAGCGCTGCCTTCCCACCCATTCGCCCCGATTTCGATGCCGTGGGCGGATCCAACGGATCAAGTGTAACCTTCCACGGACTGACCAGTGATCCAGAATGGAAAAATTGCTGCTTGCCGCCTGCCCAGAATGATGTAGCGCGCTGGCAGGCAGTTTATACCGGCGATCCGTACACTGCCCTGTTTGCCCAGGTACGCCGCACCTTCCCGCTTCGTTCCCTGAGTGATAGCTTCCAAGGTGCACGTCTCAGGTTCGAAGGGCTGCCGGTTGAACAGCGGCAGGCGTACAACCTGCTTACTGGATTGGACCTGGTTGCGCCGCCGATCGTGGAACCGGTCGATCCAAATAGCCCCGACCTGGTGTATAAGACCTTTCAGTGGGAGTTTAAACCCAGGGGCTCCAGCAAGGAGATTGAACACACAATTCAGTTGGCGATCTCTCGCTCACGCTTCGAATACTACCGCCGCCTGCCACGACTGAACGGCCAGTGGAATGTTTACGCCGAGTTGGAGATGCCCGAAGTGCGTGAACTGGCAAGTGAATTTCAGAAGCTACATGCCCGCCATAAGTGGAGCACTTTCAACCAGGCGTATAACGTACTCAAGTTTGTGCAGAGCTGCATCCCATACTCGTATGACAAGGATACAACCGGTCATGATGATTGGGCGCGTTACCCGATTGAGACGCTGATGGAAGGCGCTGGAGACTGTGAGGATGTCGCGATCCTGTGTGCAGCGGTGATCGCTCGAATGGGATTCCAGGTGGTTTTACTGTTATACCCGAAGCATGTAGCATTTGGAGTAGCTGGGGCAGATCATTTGAAAGGGGATTATGTTCTGGACCCAAAGACAGGATTACGATACTTTTATGGTGAAGCCACATCCAACGGGTGGCATCTTGGAGAGATCCCCCAACAATACATCGATACACCGCCAGAGCAAATTCTTTCAGTGCATATACTGATTCAGGACGAGTAGCTTTACAGATCCAATACCGAATCGGCCCAGTCTGGATGATCCTTCAACTGAAGATAAGCTGAACAGATACGGTCAGGAATTTGAGTTTACATTCCGTTTTTCCGTGAGGAAGTTTGATAACACTATTCTAGTTCTGGACAAACCTTAAAGAATCAATCTGCGGACTTATTCTTTTACGGCATCTTAGATCAGAGAAGGACTAAAGTATCTTTCAAATAGTTATTACGTAATGCTATATTAGCATTTACTTGACAAACTTATGATATTACCTTATAATCTTCCTCGTTGATCCGCACCGCTGCGCGCCGCGCAGTTGCGTTGAAAGAGCGTTTTTGCCCCCTGGGCCGAAGCGCTCTTTTTATTTTTCCACCTCACGTTCAAGGAGTCTCATGAAACCCACCTT
>Ga0172375_10011771_pt1 | contig 11062 bp, 6 predicted proteins | sample LakKiv1m_FD_114537 | JGI IMG/M metagenome (GOLD analysis project Ga0172375, IMG submission 114537) | Freshwater microbial communities from Kabuno Bay, South-Kivu, Congo - kab_092012_11.1m | ecosystem: Environmental > Aquatic > Freshwater > Lake | place: Democratic Republic of the Congo... | reverse complement strand
TGCTCCTGCAATTGCCCGCGGCGGCCGTCGAGCTCCTGCACCTGGCGGCGCGCCACGTCAAGCCGCTCGGTGTGCCGCGCAATCAACTCTTGATGTTGATCGCGCTCGCGTTCGAGCTCGTGCAATTGCTTTTTCAGGGTGTCAATCTGCTTGCTGATGTCGCCGGTTGTCTGCGCGCTTTTGTTGGCGCGAATGGACTCGATCTGCTGGGTCAATTGCTCGCACAGTTTGGTGGTGCGCGCGGCCGCGGCTTTCACACGGGCGATGCGTTCCTTGATTTCCTGCGCCTGGTGCGCGGCGTTCTGATGTTGCTGCAAGCGATGGGCCAGCAGCCACGGCGACACGCGCTCCTCAATCGCGCCGCGCACGGCACTGACCGCCTGTTCCGATTCCTGCAACCCGGTCACGTGGGCGGTGACATCCTGCAATTGCGTGGCGAGTTCGGCCAGGCGCGCGCGCCGCTCATTCATTTGCATTTCCACGGCGGCATGCCGGCGCGTGCTGCCCAGCAGGCCGCGTGTCGGCAACGCCAGTTTGCGATACGCGCGCCCGGTGTAGGCCACGCCATCCAGCGCGAGCCATTGCTCGCCGCGCGCTTTGCCGGCCGCCTCGGCCAGCGTGACCGCGCCCAAATTCGCCTCGAGAAAACGGCTGACGCGCTCGTTGCCGCCGGCGTCGAGCAGGGCACAGATCGAATTCTTCGCCGGCGCGACCGGCGCCTGTTTCTCGAGCGCAGCCGTGTCGGCAATCGTGATGCAGGGGTAACGCGCGCAGGCAATCGCGACCACCGCCTCGAGCTGTTCGGGCGCGACAAAGACGGCGCCGAGAAAGGCCTCGCCCAGGCACGCCTCGAGCACGTCGGCAAAGCCGGTCGGGGCGTTGGTGCGCGTGTCAATCAGGCGATAGAGCGGCGACCATTCGATGTTCTTCGAGTCGAGTTCGGCGGCAAAATCGGCATAGCCCGGCACATTCGGCAAAAACTCGACGGCATGGCCGGCGCCAATCGTTTCGGCTTCGAGCGCGCTGTTGGCGCGCGCAAACTCGGCCTTGCGCAGCAGCAGCGGTTGTTGCTGCTCGCGCAGCCGCGCGCGCACGGCGTCCAGTTCGCGCAAGACCACGTTCTGCAGACGGCGCAGCTCGTTGGTGTTCAGCTCGGTATCCAGCGAAATCGCGCGGCAGCTTTCTTTCAGCGCGGCCAGCGCGCCGTCGGCCACGGTCAGCATGCTGGCCGGAACACTGGCCGGCCAGGTGATGCGGTCGAGCGCCTTGAGCATTTCCTGAAGCGCCTCGCCAAAATCATCACGGGCGCGTTTGGTATCGCGTGCCAGCGTTTTTTCCTTGCTGGTTTCGGCCTCGATCTCGGCCGTGCGCGTGGTCAATTCCTGCTGGGCGCGGCGGCGTTCGAGTTCGAGCCGTTCCATTTCCTCGAGCAGGCGGGCGGGTTCGCCAATGCGCAATTCATTGAGCACGGCACGGGTGCGCTCCACTTGCGGCAGGACGGTTTCAAGGCGCGTGCGCGATTCGGCAATGGCCTCCTCGTTGCGGTGAATGGCGCGCTGAATCTGGGTGGCCTCGCGATCGACATTTTCAAAACTGAAACGGACCTGGATGTATTTGTAGCGTTCAATCGCCTCGCGCGCACAGGCGACGCGCTCGAGCACCGTCATGGCTTCTTCGAGCAGATCTTTTTCCTGGCGGAGGGCCTTGAGATCCACCTCGATTTTTTCGAGACTCTGCAAGGTCGTCTCGATGTCCTGAAACACCTGATGATCCGGCGCGGGCAGCAGCAGGGCGAACAGCCCCTCAAAATCGCGGGCTTTGACCACTAGTTCCTTGTACGACTTGCTGGCCTTGAGCAAATCGGCGAAGCGCTCGAAGTTCTCGCGCCCGCCAAACAGGCGATTGCCGACCTGAGTGCGATAGCGGCCGATGTCGTAGACATGCGCCTTGCCGACCAGCTCGATCAATTCGCGTTTGTCGACCGGGCGGTACTGCGGCTCGGCGCCGACGGCCGAACCGCGCACGGTCAGCGGAATTTCGGCCAGGGCATCATCGACGACAAAGCCCCACAGTTCCGGGCGCTGGTCAAGGCCCTGGACAAACGCGCCGACACCAAGCGTCAGTGTCTGCTGCGTCTTGACATGCTGCAATTCGAGCACGGCATAGCCGATTGCGCCGCTCTCGCGCCCGATCTTGCCGGACTCGAAGTCATGGCGCAGAATCACGCCCGAGAGCGTGCGGCCGGACTCGGCCCGCGCGCCAATCACGGTCGCCGCATTGTAGGTCAACTGCTGGCCGCCGGTCAGCACCAGTTGAATGGCGTCGACGATCGTGGTCTTGCCGGTGCCGTTGTTGCCCATCAGGAACAAGCTGCCCTGAATGGCAATCGTCTCGTCGACGAAGTTGTGAAAATTGATGAGGCGCAGGGTGCGCATCATGTAGCCGCTGAAGTGGTCGAGAGCTTTGTCGTCGGTAGCCATGGGAAATAGCGCGGAGGTCAGAGTTCAGTTGAAGGAGCGGAACCGAGTGCATCATCGTCGTCCGTTTCGGGCGGCGTCTCGGTATAGAGTTTGATGACTTCCTTGAAAATCAAGACATCGGGCCGGTAGCAATGAATGCCGGGCAGGAATTCATACATGACATGCTCGCGCATGCCGGCCGGCAATTGTTCGTCGCCGGCGGCGTCTTCTTTTTCGACTTGGTCGAGAAAGCGATATTTAATCAGTTTCGGGAAGAGCGTGCGGCAGGCTTCCAGGACGACCCGGTCGTGGGGGCTGTTCGCGCCCAGCTCTTCCTTGAAGCGGTCGAGACAGTACTGCACAAAATCGGCCAGCAGGAAGCGCACGGCGCTTTCGTCATCATAACTGACATTCAAGTCGCGCAGCATTTTTTCGTAAAACTCGACCAGCAGCAAGAAGACGGTGCACTCGTCGCGGCGGGTGAGGTCGAACATGTCGCGCTGGCTGGGGCGCAGGGCGGCGTTGCACTCATGCGGCTTGATCAGGCGCGCGACGCGCCGGTCGGTGTACAATTCCCAGCCGAAATAGTGGGCAAAGAACTGCTGCAGGTCGTCGTGATGGCCGCGCAAGTAATCGAACAAATCCGTGTCATCGCTGCGGTAAAAGAAAGGCGCTTCGGTCAGGATGTTCAACAGGGCGCGGACGTAATGCACGTTGAGCTGGTCAAGCGAGCGGTCAGCACCTTCAACAAATTGGTCGCGAGGTTCCATGGACACGCTTAAGGCGATGCGGGTGAACGTTCAAAGAGATAATCCGGGCTGGCAAAGTTCCATTTTTCGCCGTGGAAGCGGGCGTGGTCGGCCCGGGGTGGCGGCGGCGCAATGCGATAGGACAACTGGTCGCGGTTGCGCTTGCGGCCGAGGATGTACGCCTTGACGGCGTCGAGATAGTGGCGCACATCGGCCGGCGCGGCCAGGCGGGCTTGGGCGGCGCGGGTGGCGTGCGCCTCGGCCAGGACAATGGTTTGAATGAAGCGGCCCAGGCGCACCAGGCGCGCACGTTCGAGTTCGCGCGTGCGTTCGAGCGAGCCGGTTTTCGGCGCCAGCATGCTGCCTTGGAACGGCGGGCGCGCGACACGCCGGCGCCAGTAGGTCGGGCGGGGCGGGGCGGCGCGGCGCGAGGGCGTGCCGCCGCCCAGGTCGCTGCGCAGATGCGCACTGCCGATCATGTCGTTCAGCCAGACGGACACAGCCGCCAGCGCGGCCGGCGCGGGCATGTGCATCAACTCGCGCGTGCGGGTGCGCAAGGCCTGCATGCGAATGTTGCGGCGGCGAATGTCCTCGAGATATTGGCGGATTTTGCGCACCAGTGCGCGGACGTGCTCGTTGACCCGCTGGCACAATTCGGCGAAGAGGCCTTCCGGCGCAAAAAACGGGATCAACTCGGTCAGCATTTCCTCGGCCGAGCGCAACTGGTCGGCCCACGGCCCGGCCAGCGGATTGGCCAGCAAATGTTCGCGGGTCGCCTGCTGCGCCGTCTCGAGCAGGCGGCGCGCATCGCCACCACCCCAACTGCGCAGGCGCCGGTGCACTTCCGGTCCCAGCTTCGCCACGCGTTGCAAATATTGATCAACGTAGCGATCCAGCCAGTCAATGATTTCGGGCAGGGTCTCGTATTGGAACGGCGCCGTGTTGAAGGCCGCAATGCGCGCGCCAAACTCGGTGATTTCGGTCGCGATCAGGCGGCACTTGCCGTCAATCTCGACGAAACAGCGCGCCAGCCGCCGGAGCTGGTCTTCATCAAGGCTGGCGTGCTTCTCGCGCACATGCTCGGCGCGCTCCAGTTGCTCCTCAATGTCCAGCAGATGATCCTGATCCAGCAAGACGCGCTCAAACTGCCGCGGCGGCCGCAAACTGACCAGGCTGTCGAGCAGCACGCGCGTGTGCTCCCCCACGCGATAGAGAAATTTCTGCAGGCGCCGGTCGGAAATGCGCTGCAGGCGGTAGGGTTCGAGCCGGCGCTCGAGATTGCCCCACGCGACCAGCTGATCCATGTCGGTGCGAAACATGGCCAGGGTGTAATCCGCGCTGGTCTGTTCCTCAACTGCCGGCTGGACCGCGTCGTAAATATCGTTGTGGTATTTCTCGATCTCGTGCGCCTTGCGCCGCAAATAGAGAAAATACAAAATCGTGGCATACACGGCCCGCCGATCGGAGCCCAGCCAGGCATACTGCTCGGCCGGCACAATGCCAATAAAAGGCGCCTGCGGCGCGATATCGCGAAACAGCTCAAGCTGCGGCGCGCGCACCTCCGCCATCGTTACAAGGATGTCATTTTTCTCGGTCATACTCATCTGGGAACCAAACCAAAACCAGCTCTATCAAAACGCAAGATAGTGTAGCAAAAGAGGCGTGAAAACGCAAGATGTATAATTCTTTCGCGGCGAAAGAATTAAATGAGGATTAAATTCCCGTAATTTCTTGCGCGGCGCAAGAATTGCCACAGACTGGCACCGCGCGGCGCAGCATTCAAAATTCTTTCGCCGCGAAAGAATTTCAGCGGAAATATTCTTGCATAATCTGCCCGCCGTCCCGGGTCCGGCGGCCGGTCGGCACCAGCAAAATCTCGACTGCCGGCGCAGCCGCCGTCGGCAATTGCGCCGGCACCAGCGCGACAATGTACGCCGCGGGCATGTGCACCCAGGTGGTCAACAGCAATTGGGTTTTGTACATTGCTTTTTTCTTGTTGTATTTCTCGGTGTAATTCACGGCGGCAACGTTTTTCAGCTTGTACTTCCAGACCGTCTTGTTCTTGTTGCTGGTCATGGCGTAAGGACCGCAGATGGTTTGCAGAGTCACTGCATCCTTGACGACCAGGTTATAGCCATTGCTGAAATACTGGCCGAGCAGCGGGATCAGTTCCTTGCCTTTGAGCTTGTCATTGGCCTTGCCGGGCTTGAACACCCAGGTGGCGGCGGCAACAGGCTGCATCGGCAAAATGTAGCCGCTGTCCGGCGCGCTCAATGTGCTCCAGCCGCTGGTGTTGCCGGCGCGCACCCAATAGTAATAGCGCGTGCCAAGGGCAACATCCAGGTCCACAAATGCATTCGACGGCGTCTGCAGCAGTTCGACCGGTGCGCCGTTGGTCGGCGACGCCAGCCGATACAGGGCGTACCACTGTGCCTCCCGTGCGGTGCTCCACGTGACCACGATTTTATTGGTATAAATACCGTCGCTGGCGCTGATACTGGTCGGCGCATCCGGCAGCGGCGGCAGACCGGCATAGCCATAGTCACCGCCGCCCATGTCGCCCCAACCGTAACGGTTGTGGGCTTTCACCCAGTAATAATAGCGCGTGCTCTGCACCAGCGCAAGCGTGTCGGTGAAGCACGGCGCGACGCAGTCTTGGGTGAGTTGTTCGGCCTGCGCGGAAGCGCTATTGGTGCCGCGATAGACGGCATAGCGGTTGGCGTCATCCGCCGCGTTCCAGTGCACGATGATGGCGTCCGCCGGCGTGCCTTTGCTGGCCGTGACACCAGCCGGCGCCGCCGGCACCGGCACGGTATCGGCATATTCAGACGCGCCCATGTCCACAATCTCGTACAGGATCCGCGCATGGCCGTCAAAGTCGACTGCATTCGTCATCCAGTCTTGATTCTGACCGGCGTTGATGCAGGGCGATTGGGCGCTGAGCTGGTACGTGCCGGCCGCGGCACTGGCGAACAGCGGATTGGTGCAGAGCGTGCCGAGCGCCAGATATGCGGCGGTGTCGAAGCGCGGGTCATCCGTGCAGCAATATTCCGGCAGCACGCCAAGATCCGGCATCTGCGCCGCGCCATAGACGCCGTTGAAAGCGACAATCGAATTCTTGATGCCCGTAATGGCGCCGGCGATGCCGCCACCGGCGTTGTTGCGAATCGTGCAGTTTTCGATCACGCACGTGCTATTGCTCACCCCGGCCAGTCCGTTGCCATAAATCACTGTGTTGCGCACGGTGGCGTCACAGAAATAAAGGCCGCTCCGGCTGTTGTTGTAGATGCGGCAGTTTTGAATATCGCCATAGCACTCTACTAAGGCATTGCGGCAATTACGGACCGTGTTACTAATAATGGCGCCGCGCACCCACGCAATCCCGTAGGTGAAAAAGGTCGGGTATTCCGCCCAGCCCGTGAAATTATAGATGACATTATTGGCCAGCGTCGCGGCCGTGCCGGCGCCGTAAATGCCATACCAGGCGTTGCTGCCCGTGATGGTAAACCCATCCAGCCGGCATTCCGGCCCTTCGCCGCCGCCGAATACGACCACGTCATCGAAGGCCGATCCACAACGCAACACGACCGCAGCAACGCCGGCAGCGGTATCCGGCGCCAGACTGTGCACATTGATATTCTTGTTGCGAAAATAGACGGGCCCGTAGTACGTGCCGGGGTAGACAATAATTTCATCGCCGCTGCTGGCATGTTCCACCGCAGTCGAGACCGAGTTGAACTGCAGCCCGGGCCCGACCTGATATAGTGCCGCAGAAACATTCAGACCGCACACCAGTACGCTCAATACGATCACACGCATATGTACCCCCAAGTATATCTAATAAATGCAGACAGGCGCTACAAAAGTGCCGCACTATCCCCACTATAGCACAAACGCGCCAAAATTGCTATACTTTCTTTCTTAAGCTGGTGAATGAACATTTATGCCTATACTGACTGACAACCACCACCGCCGTGTGCCGTTAACCCGCGCCGCTGTCTGCGCGGCGGGTTGGCTGCTGCTCGCGTTGGGGCACAGCCGCGCGGCCGTGCCCAGCCAAGCCATCCAGTCCGCGCAGGAGCACGTCAACATCGGGCAGTTTGTCGCCGAGATGCGCGATTTCGAGCGCGCCGCCCAGCACTTTGAGGAGGCGCTGGCCCAAGCGCCGCGCTCCAAGGCGGTGATGTTCACGCTCGGTGCACTGTACCAGAAAATCGGCGCATTTGACAAGGCGGCGGCGGTGTACACCAATCTGCTGGCGCAGTTCCCGAAAGACGCGGACGGCTACGTCTGCCTCGGCAACGTGCGCCTGTTGCAGGAACGCCTGCCGGAGGCGATTCAGGCATACGAAACGGCCATCGCGTTCCACGCGACGCACGCCTTGGCCTTGCGCAATCTGGGCTACGCGTACTTGCGCGATGGCGATCCGGCGCTGGCCGTCTCGTATTTGTCGCAGGCCACCAAGGCCAATCCCACCAATGCCCTGGCCTGGTTTGATCTCGGCATGGCATGTTTCGCCGCCGACAAGCCGCAAACCGCCCGGCGCGCGTTCCGCCGCGGCCTGCAGATGAACAGCAGCAGCGAGGCCAAACAGGTGTTCACCGAGGCGCTCGAGCAGCAGGCCGGGCCGTTGCTCGAACAAGCCATCGCGGCCTATCGCAGCAATGATTTTGCGAACGCCGGGATCCTCCTGGAGGCGCTGACCACGGCCTATCCTGAATATGCCCGCGCCCAGGCCTATCGCGGCCATGTCTATAATCAGCAGCGGCCGCCGCGCACGGCCGAGGCCGAACAAGCCTATCGCGCCGCCCTGGCCGCGCGCGCCTTCACCGTCTTGGCACCCGACGACACGGCTGTGGTCTTTGACAGCCTTGGCATGCTGCGCCTGGGCGTCGATGACTTTGACGGCGCCGAATATTTGTTCCGCGAGGCAACCTTGCAGGAATCGCGCTATCCCGTCGCCTATTTCAACTATGGTCTGATGCTGGCTCGGCGCGAATTGTACGCCGCCGCCGCCGTGGCGTTTGCCGATGCCGCCCGGCGCGATCGCAGCTTGCTGGCGTACGCCGCGCAGCACCCCTTGCTGGGCCCGTTCCGCGCCTCGGCCGCCTACACGAATCTGCTGGCCACCATGTCCCACGAACCATAAGCCATCCCGCATGACCCCTATTCATTTCGGCACCTCCGGCTGGCGCGCCATTCTCAGCGACGAATTCACCTTCGCCAATGTCGCCCGCGCCTTGGATGCCATCACCCTGTTCATCCGCCGCGAAAACATGGCGGAGCGGGCGGTGGTGATCGGCAGTGACACCCGTTTTCTCGCCGAACAATTCCGCCACTTCGCCGCCGCACGCCTCAGCGCGCACGGCCTGGATGTGCTGGTCACCGAACGGGATTGCCCCACCCCGGTGATTTCGTTTGTGATCCGCAGCCACGGCCTGGCCGGCGGCATCAATTTCACCGCCAGTCACAATCCGCCCGAGTATCAAGGCCTCAAGTTCAATCCGCACACCGGCGCACCGGCCGACACCCGCACGACCACGGCCATCGAGGCCTTGCTGGATGTGCCCGTCCCGCCCGTCGGGCGCAGCGGGAAGATCGCGACCATTGACCCGCGCGCGGCGTATTTCATCGAGCTGGACAAGTTTGTTGATCTGGCGCGGATCCGCGCCGCGCGCTTGCGGGTCGCCTGTGATGTGCTTTACGGCACGGGGCGCGGATATCTGGACGAGTATCTGCGCCGCGCCGGGGTGGAGGTCACCACCTTGCATGACTGGATCAATCCCCTGTTCGGCGGTCTCCGGCCCGAGCCCGATGCCGAAAATCTGGAGGAACTGGTGCAGTGTGTCAAGGACAACGCGCTGGACCTGGGGCTCAGCACCGATGGCGACGCCGACCGGTTTGGCATTGTGGATCGCGGCGGCATCTTTTACCACGCCAACCAAGTGTTGTGTTTCGCCGCCTGGCATTTGTTCCGCAATCGCGACAAGCGCGGGCGGATTGTGCGGACGGTCGCCACAACCGGTTACTTGGACCGGATCGCGGCCCACCTGGGCGTGGATGTGGTTGAAGTGCCGGTCGGCTTCAAGTACATCGGCCCGCTGATTGATGCCGGGGGCGTGCTGGTCGGCGGCGAAGAAAGCGGCGGGTTGACGATCGGCGGCCATATCCCCGAAAAAGACGGCATCCTGGCCTGCACGTTGATGGCGGAACTGGTCGCCACCGAACGCAAAACCTTGACCCAGATTTGGGCCGACATTGCCGCCGCCATTGGTCCGCTGTGGACCGACCGGGTTGATCTGACGCTGACCCACGCCGGCAAGCAGCGCCTGCTCGACACGCTCGCGGCCGCGCCGAAGGATCGCTTCCTCGACCGCGCCGTCGTCTCGTTCAACGGCGTCGACGGCTATAAGTTCCGCTTCAATGATGCCGAATGGGTGTTGATCCGCCCGTCCGGCACCGAGCCCATTATTCGTTGTTACTTCGAGAGCGACACCGCCGCCAAGGGCGCGCGGATGAAAGAGCAATTGCAGCGCTATGTCGCCACCGTTGTGGCGGCACCGTGACGGCAACCCGTTCCGAGGAGGCGCGGTGAGCGACGCGCCCATCCGCCTGGCCATCATTGGCAGCACCGGCTCGATCGGGCGCAACGCGCTGGATGTCGTGCGCCAGCAGCGCGGACGCTACGAAGTGGTCGCGCTGGCCGCCCACCGCAATGCGGCGGTGCTGCTCGAGCAGGTGCGCGAGTTTGCGCCGCGGGACATCGGCATCATCGACGCGGCGGCGGCGGCAACCTTGCGCGCGGCGCTGCCGGGCCGCGCGCTGCAGGTCGGCCCGGCCGCCGTGGCCGCCGTGGCCGGCGCGGCCGAAACTGATACTGTATTAGTATCAGTTAGCGGCGTGGCCGGGCTCGCGCCGGCCCTGGCCGCCGTGCGGGCCGGCAAACGCCTGGCCCTCGCCACCAAGGAAGTGCTGGTCGCCGCCGGCGCGCTGGTGCTCGACGAAGCCCGCCGGCACCATGCCGAGATCCTGCCGGTCGACAGCGAGCATTCCGCCATTTTTCAGTGCATGCAAGCCGCCGGCACCCAGGGCGGCAGCACCGTCGAGCGCTTGATCTTGACCGCGTCGGGCGGCCCGTTCCGCACCCGCACCCGCGCCGAATTATGCCAGGTCACCGCCCGCGAGGCCTTGGCCCATCCCACCTGGCGGATGGGCAGCAAGATCTCGATTGATTCCGCCACCATGATGAACAAGGGCCTCGAGGTCATCGAGGCGCACTGGCTGTTCGGCATCCCGGCCGAGCGGATCGCGGTGGTGATTCATCCGCAGTCGGTCGTGCACTCGCTGGTCGAGTTTTGCGACGGCAGCATGGTGGCGCAACTGGCCTCGCCGGACATGCGCACACCGATCTTGTATGCCCTGAGTTATCCCGCGCGCCATGCCTTGCGCGTGCCGCGGCTGGATTTGGTGCAGCTGCGCGAACTGACGTTTTTTGAACCGAACCATGGCGTCTTCCCCTGCCTGGGCTTGGCCTATGAGGCGCTCCGGCGCGGGGGCACGGCGCCGGCCGTGTTGAACGCCGCCAACGAAGTTGCCGTGCAGCGTTTCCTGCGCGACGAAATTGCCTTTCTCGACATTCCGCGCACGGTTGAACAAACGCTGCTGGCGCATGTCGTGGTCGCCCAGCCAACGCTGGAGGATATCCTGGCCGCCGATGCCTGGGCGCGCGGCGTCGCCGCCGTATTTGCTGTTGCTCAACCGAAAACCAAAAACCGAAAACCGAAAACAACCTAATGATAACCTCTCTCTTGATTTTCCTGGCCGTGCTGGGCGTGATTGTCTTTGTGCACGAAC
>Ga0172375_10011770_pt1 | contig 11063 bp, 13 predicted proteins | sample LakKiv1m_FD_114537 | JGI IMG/M metagenome (GOLD analysis project Ga0172375, IMG submission 114537) | Freshwater microbial communities from Kabuno Bay, South-Kivu, Congo - kab_092012_11.1m | ecosystem: Environmental > Aquatic > Freshwater > Lake | place: Democratic Republic of the Congo... | reverse complement strand
TGAATGTTAGTGCGTTTGCGCTGAGCGGTCTCGCCTAAGGCGAGATAATGCCGCTCGGAACATCAGCCAATTTGTAACTGCGAAGCACTCTTGGTAGCTTATTAAAACAAATTATTCCTCCAAAATTGGCGTTTGTTGTCAATCTTGCCATCATTAACGGCAAGTTTTTTTATTTATCAATGCCTGACAGGTTTTAAAAACCTGTCAGGGGTATAAATCTAACTTCTAAAGCATAAAAACTCCAGCGTATCCACTCCGTCAGCATAATCCCAAAGCTCCGGAAACTGGCTTTGCCCGAACAAAACTCCTGAACCAAACCCGGCAGGCGAAGCAGAAACCACACACTGAATTTCGTTTTTTCTCTTTTCTGTTTCTGCTTTAACATCATCCTGGTATTTATAAAAGCTGTAATTCAGGCAGGAAACAGGCGCGGAAAAACTATCATCCGGTTTCAGCAAAAGAAATCCATTGTCAAAATGCTGCCGCTTGTTCACCAATAAAACTGCTTTGTTGTAATCATAATTATTAGCGTATTTTGGGTGATAAACAATTGTCCGCCTGCTTTCAATTGCTTTAAAAAACAAATCGAAATTATATCCCTCCGGCACATAAAGTTTGGAAACATTGCGGCAACCCAAACCAAAATACCTGAAAATATCTTCGCCAAGCAGGGCAAGCTGTTCAATGCTTTCATTGCCGTCAAGCACCGCAACAGAATTCCTGTTTTTACGGATGATATGAGGATACTTACCGAAATAATATTCAAAATAGCGGGAAGTGTTATTGCTGCCGGTAGCAATCACCGCGTCAATGTTCTCAAGCCTGCCTTCCTCCAATATTATCCGCTCCCCGAAACGCGGCTCAATGGAAACTATTTTTTCAGCCATCATTTTCAGCAACTTATTATCCTGCGAAGAAAGTTTTGCTAAGCATATATTTCCTGAAACCAGTACGCACAGAAAATCATGGAAGCCCGCCATCGGAATATTTCCTGCCATGATCACCCCTACCCTTTTCAGTTGCTCTTCCTCCTGCAATTCATATTTTTCAAGCCATTTCAGCAGTTTGTTTTTCTCCAGCATCATTGAAATTCCTGAAATGGCGCATCTCACATTATCCTCCGTGAACCATCCGTTATAATGTGCCGAGCCGAGTATAAGGTTCTCAAATTTTTCAGCCTCTTTATCCTCCGAATAATTTGTTGATGCGAAAGCAGAAAGAAATTTTCCAAGTTCCGCAAATGCCGATGTTCTTTCGTCTAATGTCATTTTATTTTTTTTATTAAAAAAAATCTGTACGTTTGCACCCGCAAAACTAATAACAATTAAAATCAAATATCATGGCAATTAAAATTACAGATGAATGTATCAATTGCGGGGCTTGCGAACCCGAATGTCCGAACAATGCTATTTATGAAGGTGGTCAGGAATGGAGATTTGCTGACGGCACTACCGTTAAAGGCTCATTTACCGGTTTCAGCGGTTTCGTTGCTGATGCTGATGCTGCCCAACCACCCGTTAGCATGGATTTATATTATATCGTGTCAGATAAATGCACTGAGTGTGTAGGTTTTAATGAAGAGCCGCAATGCGCTGCCGTTTGCCCGGTTGACTGCTGTGTGCCTGATGAAGCCAATCCCAACACGCCTGATGAGAACATGAAGAAAAAAGAAGCGCTGCACATTTAATCTAATGACAATATCCTTAAAAAGCGTCCCAATCTCTTGGGGCGCTTTTTTATTTATTTTTATTTTTCAGTTTAGCCTTGCTGATGCACAGGTTACGGAACAGCAGTTTCAATCAACAAATGATTCGCTTAAATCATTTTTCAAAAAAATTCAGGAACATCCTGCGCTCACGGATGAGGTGAACGCAACGAATGAAAAGATTATTTCCTCACTCGAAAATTTCCTTAAACAGAAAGATGCTTTTGAGTTCCGCTTTGAACTGGATAAAAATCTGTCAGACCTTGTTGCTGCTGATAATAAAGTAAGAATAATTTCATGGATACTTCCTCCTTCTTACGGAGTTTACCGTTGTTTCGGTTTTGTACTCATCAAAAATCCGGCAACAAAAACAACCACTGTGTTCAGGCTGAATGAATCGGAAGAGAAGCCGGAAAAACCGGAAAGCAAAACCTTTAATTATAACAACTGGCAAAGTTGTGTTTACTACAACATCATCACAAAAAAGTATAAAGGCAAATCCTTTTATACCTTGCTGGGCTGGAGCGGGAATGACGGAATTACTAATAAAAAAATCATTGATGTGCTCACCATTTCTCAAAAGGGAGAACCTGTTTTTGGCGCGCCTGTTTTTCAGATGCGCAAACAAAAACTATACAGAATAATTTTTGAATACAACGCGCAGGCAATCATGTTTCTTAATTATGACGAAAAGAAAAAAATGATTCTCTTTGACCACCTTTCTCCTTCAGACCCTGTAATGACAGGGCGTTTCCAGTATTACGGACCAGATTTCAGCGTGGACGGACTGCTTTTTAAAAAAGGTTTATGGATTTTGCAGGAAAATGTGGATGCAAAAAATAAAAATTAAATCTAATGAAAACATCTCGTATAATAATTGCGTTGGTTTTAATAATTGCTATTTATGTTTCCTCAAAATTAAGATTATATCAATCAGATAATGAAATAAAAAATTACGAAATTATGGGAGTAATCAATAAAGTTACCCGTGGAGAAAAGGGTATTCCAACTATAATAGTTAATGGAAAATCATATTATATCTTTGCAGGGTGGACTTTAAATACAAACCTTAAAATAGGTGATTCGATTATAAAGAAAAAGGGAGACTATAAATTTATAATATATGATAAGGAAAATGCTCAGTATAAAACTTATGACGATAGTGAATATAGATATTAATAATTAATACATTTGGCATAATGTTTGGTTTTCGTGCCGAAAAAAATCCAATAATTAAAAACAAAAAATATGAAAAAAGCAGTACTCCTTCTTCTCGCTGTTTACGCTTCCCTACAAGTATTCTCACAAACTTCAAACCTTGTTTTCTATTCACAGAACGGTGAAAAATTTTACATCATCCTTAACGGCATCCGCCAGAATGAGAAAGCGGAAACCAATGTAAAGGTTACAGGACTTCCGCAGCCCTACTATAAGGTGAAAGTTATTTTTGAAGAAAAAACTTTGGGTGAAATAGATAAAACGCTCAACTTCAATCCAGGCACGGAAACCGTTTTCAGCGTAATGAAAAACAACAAAGGTGAATTCGTAGTGAGATGGCAGAGTGAGGTTCCTATTGCACAAGCTCCGCCTCCTGCACAGGGACAGAACGTAATGGTTTATACTCAAACCGCCCCAACCGGAAATATTACCTATACTGAGCAAACGACAACCACCGTTACTACCGCAACACCGGGAGCTAATGTAAGCATGAGTGTTCCGGGCGTAAACATGAATGTAAATATCAATGACCCGGCATACATGGGAGCAACCACCACTACTACTACCTATTCTACCACTACTACGACTACTGCTTCTGATTACAATGATCATTACCCGCAAAATAATGTTCCTGCACTAAGTCCCGGAAGAGCGCACATAAAGAATGATTGCTGGATGGCAACCAATTCAAGCGAGTTTGAAGGAATAAAAAAGAACATCAGTTCCAACGGTTTTGACGATACAAGACTGAGCCAGGCAAAAACCATTATACAGAAAAAATGTCTTACTTCTTACCAGGTAAAGGACATCTGCAAATTATTCGGTTTTGAAAGCACCATGCTTGATTTTGCTAAATTCGCTTATGACTGGGTTTATGACCAGGACAACTATTATGTGGTGAATGAGGCTTTCAGCTTTGAATCAAGCAAAACAGAATTAAACAATTTTATTTCCGCCTATTAATAAGCATCCGTTGATAAACTAAAAGTCTCTCGCCTTATCCGGGAGACTTTTTTTTGCAACTTGCAGCAATTTTTAACCCTTAAGTAATGACCAAAGTTCACAATTTCAGCGCAGGACCCGGGATACTTCCGCAGGAGGTTCTGAAAAAATCAGCAGACGCAGTTCTTAATTTTAACAATCTTAATCTTTCACTGCTCGAGATTTCACACCGCAGCAAAGACTTTATCGCAGTGATGGAAGAAGCACAGAGCCTCGTGAAAGAACTGCTCCTGCTGGATGATGATTTTAAAGTTTTATTTCTCGGTGGCGGGGCAAGCATGCAGTTTGCAATGGTGCCTTCCAACCTGTTGCGCACCAACGGAACTGCCGCCTATGTGAATACAGGTGTGTGGGCAGGCAAAGCAATCAAGGAAGCAAAAATTATCGGGAACACAAAAGTTATTGCCTCTTCAGAAGATAAAAAATTCAGTTACATTCCTAAAGGCTACGAAATACCTGCAGATGCTGATTACCTGCATATAACATCCAACAACACCATTTATGGAACGCAGATCAAACAATTTCCTAAAAGCCCGGTGCCATTGGTTTGTGATATGTCGTCAGATATTTTCAGCCGCAAGGTGAACGGAAATGACTTCACGCTGATATATGCAGGCGCACAGAAAAACATGGGACCTGCCGGAACAACAATGGTTGCAGTGCGCGAGAGCGCGCTCGGAAAAACTGACCGCAAATTGCTTTCCATGCTGGACTATAAAGTTCATATCAAAGGAGAATCAATGTATAACACACCGCCCGTTTTTCCCATTTATGTTTCCATGCTCACGCTGAAATGGCTGAAAGAAAACGGGGGCATTGAACATATTGAAAAACTCAACCGCCAGAAAGCGGATTTGCTGTATGCCGAAATAGACGAAAACCCGCTGTTTGTAGGCACAGTTGAAAAAGAAGACCGTTCGGATATGAATGTTACTTTCCTGCTCACCATGCCTGACCTGGAACCTGAGTTTGATAAAATGGCAAAAGCCGCCAACCTCAGCGGGATACGCGGGCACCGCGATGTGGGCGGATACCGCGCATCTTTGTACAATGCTTTGCCTTTGGAAAGCGTACAGGCTTTGGTGGAGGTGATGAAAGAGTTTACGAGGTCAAAAGGATAAATGATAAAAATTCTTGCCAACGATGGAATAGAAGAAACCGGCAAAGCATTGCTGGAAAAAGCCGGTTTCGTTGTACTCACTGAAAATGTGGCGCAGGAAAACCTTGCTGACTATATCAATCAACAAGGTGTTGAGGTATTATTGGTTCGCAGTGCAACCAAAGTGAAGAAAGATATTATTGACGCCTGTAAGAAAATAAGATTAATAGGACGCGGAGGAGTTGGGCTTGATAATATTGATGTGGATTATGCAAAAGCGATGGGCGTTACGGTTGTCAATACGCCTGCTGCTTCCAGTCGTTCCGTTGCTGAACTTATTTTCGCTCATCTTTACGGAATGATGCGCGGGCTGCATGATTCAAACCGAAAGATGCCGGATGCAGACAGGAATTTGTTTAAGGAATTGAAAAAAAAATATTCAAAAGGAACAGAGCTGAAAGGAAAAACAATCGGCATTATCGGTTTCGGAAAAATAGGGCAGGAAGTGGCTGCAATTGCGGTAGGGAACGGGATGAATGTGCTTGCTTTTGATCCTTATATTCCTGCTGCAACAATAGCTTTTGAAATCTTCGGGCTCGGCAAAGTAGAAGTGAAAATAAAAACTGTTGCTATGGAAGAACTTCTGCAAAACAGTGATGCAATCACGCTTCATGTTCCTTTTACCGGAGGACCATTGCTGACAAAAGATGAATTCAGTAAAATGAAGAAAGGCGTATATGTAATTAACACTTCAAGAGGAGAATCCATTAAAGAAGATGATCTTATTGCCGCACTTGATTCGGGACTGGTGGCAGGAGCAGGATTAGATGTATTCGTTAATGAACCCCATGTTAATCCTGTTCTTCTGAAACATCCCAAAGTCTCACTCAGCCCGCATATTGGAGCTGCCACGCTTGAAGCGCAGGAACGCATAGGAATTGAAATGGCGGAAAAGATTATTGCTTTTCTCAATAAAACCTGAGATTCGCCACAAAGTAACATTCAACTCAAATTACACATCAGACTTCTTTTGCCACAGATTACACTAATTCACACAGATTCTTTTCACAGATTTAAAATTAAATCTGTGAAAATCTGCGTAATCTGTGGCAAACAAAAGAACTATCTCCTTAATTCTTGTCTAATGCTTAATCCGGGCTAAAACTTAAAGACTTTGTGACTTAGCGGCAAAAAAACATGGCAACCATCAAACCCTTTAAAGGAATAACTCCAACAACGGAAAATATTTCGCAGGTGGTAACCCGTCCTTTTGATTTTTATTCAAAAGAACAGCGCGAGATAATTCTTGATAACGACCCGATTTCTTTCCTCCACATTATTGTTCCTGAACATCGCAGCGACATAAAAAGCGAATCCAACTCCCCTGAACTTTTCAGGAAAAGCAAGGCAAGGTTTGAAACTTTTCTTCATAAAAAAATCCTCGTCCAGGATAAAGAGCCTTCGCTATATATTTACCGGCAAATTATCGCTTCTAAATCATACACCGGAATTATCGGATGCGCTTCGGTGGAAGATTATCACAACAATGTAATACGCAAACATGAACACACCATCACGGAGCGCGAAGAAACTTTAAAGAACTACCTTCAGGTCTGCGACATCAATGCCGAACCCGTGTGCATGACCTACCGCGATTCTCCCGAAATAGACAAGATAACTAATGAAATAATTTCCCGTGAACCTGACTTCAATTTCAGCACTGCTGATAGCATCAGGCATCAACTATGGAAAATAAACAATGAACAGGAACTGAACAAAATCATTTCAGCTTTTGCAGAAGTTAATTACATCTATATTGCTGACGGGCATCACCGCTGCGCTTCTTCCGCATTACTTGCTGATGAGATGAAAGCAAAAAACCATAGCCATACAGGAAAAGAGGCTTACAATTATTTCATGGCAATATTCTTTCCTGACAATGAATTGAAAATATGCGAATACAATCGTATTGTAAAAGATTTAAACGGCTTAACTGCTGTACAATTCCTTGAAAAAATTTCAGAAAACTTTACGGTGACGCCCAGAGAAATAGAGGTAGCCAAGCCTTCAAAACCCAATACCTTCGGGTTATATCTTGAGCAGAAGTGGTATGAGCTTGAACTGAAAAACAAAAATTTCAGTGATATCAACCCTGTAAAATCGCTTGATGTATCAGTGCTTAATGACCTTATTCTTCATCCTGTTTTGGGCATTGAAGACCTGCGCACTGACAAACGCATAGGCTTTGTGAGCGGAACAAAAGGCGTTGAAGAACTTATCCGCAAAGTGGACAAAGGAGGCTGGAAAGCAGCTTTTAAACTTTTTCCTGTGCAAGCTGCACAGTTTTATAAAATTGCCGATGGAGGATTCTTTATGCCTCCTAAAAGCACGTGGGTTGAACCTAAGCTGAGAAGCGGTCTCGTAGTTTACGCTCTTGAATTAAATTCAAAATAAATAGGCGGAAAACAGAAATATTATTGTATCTTGCCTCCATAATTCATAAAAAACGGCAACAGCCGTATTTTTTTTATTAATTGTTTAAAGCAAATTTACAATGGGAAGACCACCAACAAGACCGATAGATTTCAGAGATGGATTTTATATTGAAGTGCGGAACAGGGGAGCGCAGACAGGTATCAAAATACGCAGAGATACCAAAGAAGAAATGCAGTCAGCCGCAAAAGAATACGGAAAAAGTAAGGAAGTAATTATCCTCGGAGAATACAGGAAAGGCAAAAGAGTAAATAAAGGATAAAGGTATTTACAGTAACCTTTCAATTGCTTAATTTCTCTACCATCCATTCAGCAATTTTCCAGAACACCATAAAGGTCATAACACCTGAAACAATAAGTTTCACTGCCATTCCTGCCATTGTTCCAATAAAAGTTCCCAGACCGGAACCAATGGAATCTGAAAACTTTCTTCCGCCAATTATATCACCTATTATTGCCCCTGCAAGCAAACCTCCAATCATACCCACAGGGGTAAGAACAATACCAATCAGCATACCAATAATACTTCCGTATATACCCTGTTTAGTTGCACCAAAAAATTTTGCGCCCCAAACAGGTATGATATAATCAAGGATGGTAACCAGGATAGTTATAACAGCAAACACAATCAGCGTTCCAGTTCCGAAAGGTTTCCATGCCCATTGTACCAGGAGCAGGGCAACATAACTTAATGGCGGACCGGGTATGGCAGGAAGTATGCAACCTAATAATCCGGCAAACAATAACAGGATGGCAAGAATGATTAAAACAGTTTCCATATTTCAGATATATTTCAAAATTAACATAAAACAAATTACTGCTGCTGTTGCAACTGCCTACATTTCCCCCACACCTTCGCTCACTTCAAACTCATAAAAGCTAAGCGGGTAGCCAATTTCTTTAGTGTAGATTTGGTTCAGGCTTGCTTTAAATGAAATCATTTCAGTTTTTTTTACGAGCGCAATGGCGCAGCCTCCAAAGCCTGCACCTGTCATTCTTGCACCTATACAACCGTTCAGCTTAATGGCATTTTCTGCAATGCAATCCAATTCTTTACCGGTAACTTCATAATGTGTTTTCAGGCTTTGGTGCGAGGCATTCATCAGCAAACCGAATTGTGTTGCATCACCTTGCTTCAGTGCTTTGCCGGCAAGCAGCACACGCTGGTTTTCTTCAAAAACATGCATTGCCCTTTTCTGGGCTGTTTTATCAGCAACAAAATTTATAACATCTTCCCTTGTTGCTTCGCCCAAACTTTTTATTGACTTGTGCTGGCGGATAGCATACAACGCAGTTTCACATTCATTTTTACGTTCATTAAACTTAGACCCTGCCAGTTCTCTGCGCTTATTGGAATTAATAATCACAAAACCATAATCGCCCGTATTAACAGGGATGAACTCATGTTCCAAAGTTTCACAGTTAAGAATAACAGCCTGTCCTTTTTTGCCGGTAGCAACTGAGAACTGGTCCATGATGCCGCATTTCACACCTACAAAATCATTTTCAACATCCTTGCAAAGGAGCGCGGTTTTTATGCGGTCAATATTTTTTAGCCCTGCTTCATTTTGCAGGATGTAAGCAAGCAATACTTCAAGGGCAGCAGAAGAAGAAAGTCCGGCACCCGAAGGAAGATCAGCAGAAAATTCAATTTCAAGAGCAGGGATTTTCAATCCTGCATCTTTGAGAAACTTCACAACACCTTTCACATAGTTTCCCCATCCTGCTTGTGTTTCATGTTCAACAGGTTTTGATAAATCAATCTCAACTTTACTGGAAAACTGGGCGGAAGAACAAACAATTTTATTGTCGCTGCGGGTTTTTACGTTTGCTTGGATGCCTAAAGAAATCGCAGCAGGCATAACGAAACCTCCATTATAATCAAGATGCTCGCCAATGAGGCAGACGCGACCGGGACAGAAGTATTTCCTCATATTAATTTTCTTAACCTCTCTGCACAATCTTCCACTGACAAAGTATTTGCGGCAGCCCAGGCTCCCATCTCTGAGGAAGCATACCATTTTATTTTATTTTCTTCACGCAGAGGCGGATAAAACTCAATATGGAAATGAAAATAGTCATTCACATTGCCATATTCAGGGCTGTTCACAGGCGCCTGATGAATGCACATCATATACGGGAAGGACTTGTTAAACAATTTATCAAAAGCGGCAGTTACCTTTTTCAATGCTTGTGCAAGGTCGGTTTTCTCCTTTTCATTCATCTCTGCAAGGTTTCCCTTCCCGTTTTTTGTAACAATAAAAACTCCGTAAGGATAATCGCTGAAATAGGGAATGTAAGCAGCAAAACTATCATTCTCAAAAACCATCCGTTTGGCTTCCCTTCTTTCTGCTTCATTCATGAAAGTAAAAAAGCAGGTTCCTGTTTCGAGGAAATATTTCCTGCAATTGTCTAATTCTGTCTTCAGTTTCAGCGGTATAAAAGGATAAGCGTATAACTGTCCATGCGGATGGTGCATGGTAACTCCAACTTCTTTCCCTTTATTTTCAAACGGGAAAATATATTTTATCTTTTCATCTTTTGAAAGTTCAGCGGTGCGCTGCGCCCATATATCAACCACTTTGTTAATTCTCTCAACAGGCAGTAGTGATAAAGAACTGTTATGATCGGAAGTGTAAAGGATTACTTCACATTTTCCATAAGCCGGTTCGGCATTATAAAAACCGGAACCCGGAGAAACATCTTCGGGTTGGGAAGAAAGCGTTGGAAAATCATTGTCGTAAACCAATACTTCATATTCATCAGGCACTTTACCGGAACCGGGACAAAAGGGACAATAATCATCCTGCAGATGAGGACGGTCTTGCCGATTGGCAGCAACCATCGTAAACGTTCCCAGTAAAGGATTGAAACGCAGTTCGGGCATGAATTACTGTCCGCCAAAAACTCTTCTGAGTATTTCGCTTATGCGGGCTGCGGGGTCTTTACGGATTTTGGTTTCTTCCTGCGCCACTAATTTGAATAAACCTTCCAGCGCTTTTTCAGTCACATATTTATCGAGATCAGGGTTTACCTTCTGAACCAGGGGCACCCTGTTATATTGTGTAATGATTGGTTTCCAGTATTTGGTAAGTTGCACCTTATCAATAGCTTTCTTAACAATGGGACTGAATTTAGCAGTGAGATCAGCAGAAGTTTTATTTTTAAGGTATGTTGTTGCTGCATCATCCGCACCGTTCAGTATTCCAAGACCATCCTGTATGGTCATTGAAGTAATAGCATTGACAAAAATAGGTTTTGCTTCTTTGGCAGCTTCTTCAGCAGCGCGGTTCAGCGTCATCACAAATTTATCAACCTGTGGTTTCATTCCAAAGTTTTCAACGGTTGTTTTCACCTGTTTGGCTTCGGGAGGGAAGGGAATTTTAATTAAAGCATTTTTGTAAAAGCCATCCAACACTGATGCTTTGGCAGTGGAATTGTTGGTTCCCACACTCAGGGCTTCTTTCAGTCCTTTGATAATGTCTTCGTTGGAGAGGTTGGTATTTCCGTTGGTTACTGTATTAACAGTATTTTCTACCTGGTTTT
>Ga0172375_10011768_pt1 | contig 11064 bp, 11 predicted proteins | sample LakKiv1m_FD_114537 | JGI IMG/M metagenome (GOLD analysis project Ga0172375, IMG submission 114537) | Freshwater microbial communities from Kabuno Bay, South-Kivu, Congo - kab_092012_11.1m | ecosystem: Environmental > Aquatic > Freshwater > Lake | place: Democratic Republic of the Congo... | reverse complement strand
TCCCCTGCCCCCACAGCGCAGCGCCCGCAAAGACGGCTGTTTGAGCGCGAAGCGCGAGTTCCGTCTTTGCAGCGAAGCGAGGAGGCGCAGGGTCGAAAAAGGTCCAGCGCGCAGAGGGATCACAATTTTCTGAGATATAAGATCTCAGTCTTTCTTTTCTCTGCCCCGGAGCCGGATGATCTCCATGCGGTTGTTTGCCTCCGGGTGTTTCGCCGACGGCCCTTCGGTCAGGATCGCGAGACTCCCCTCCATCCCGTGGTTCCGCAACCAATCCCCCACATAAGCATTCCAGTCCTTCGGGTGATCGGGCTCGCACATCGGATAGACCCCGCTGCTGAAGAGAAGCCGCTGACAGGTCTCCTCCAGGGAGCTCACCCCCACGATCCATACCGGCGGTTTGAAGCGGGCGATGGAGCGGGCCGTTGCGCCGCTGTGGGTTGGAACAAATACGGCGGCGGGGGAGATGCTTTCCAGGGCAGTCTCGACACTCAACGCGATCAGGTCCGTGATACGGACGGGAATGTTGCGGCTGTGGTCCCGAAGATCCTCCTTGAGGCCATGGCGGGGGCGGTGCGGCTCCGTCGCTGCGGCAATCTTCGCCAGCATGGCTATAGCCTCCACCGGATATTTGCCCATGGCTGACTCTTCCGAGAGCATGACACAGTCCGTGCCATCTAAGACCGCATTGGCCACGTCGGTTGCCTCCGCCCGGGTGGGGCGCCGGTTGTCCGTCATGGACTCCAGCATCTGCGTGGCGGTGATCACGGGTTTTCCCATCCGGTTGGCGCTCTGGATGAGCCGCTTCTGAACGATGGCAATCTGCTCAATCGGTATTTCCACCCCGAGGTCACCGCGCGCAACCATGATGCCGTCCGCCGCCGCGAGGATATCGTCCATATGTTCCAGCGCATTGGAGCGTTCAATTTTCGCGATGATGAACGGGTTGTAACCCATTGCGGCTGCCGACTCCCGTACGGCAACAATATCCGCGGCGCTCTCGACAAAGGACTGACTGACCGCATCCAAGCCCTGTTCAGAGGCAAATTTCAGGCATTCGCGGTCGTGATCGGTGAAGGCGCTGATCCCGAGGTCGATGCCGGGCAGGTTGAGCCCCTTTCGGGAACGCAATTCTCCACCTACCAGGACCCGGCAGGCGACCTCCTGACCTTCCACCCTTACGGTTTCGAGCTGGATGAGACCATCGTTCAAAAACAGGGTGTCCCCGGGCCGGAGCGCCTGGGGGAGACGGGCAAAACTGACCGAAACCCGCCCGGCGTCTCCGACAATGTCCCGGGTCGTAAGGGTGAAGAGGGACCCCGGCTGCAATTCGACGGGCTCATCCGCCAGCCGGCCGATCCTCATCTTCGGACCGGGCAGGTCGGCCATGACGGCGATTCTCCGTCCCAGCGCGCGGGCTGCCTCGCGGAGCCTGTCGATCACCTGTTTGTGGCCGCCAAAATCGCCGTGCGAGAAATTGATCCGGGCCACATTCATCCCGGCCTTAATCATCGCTTCCATGACTTCCCGCGGTGCCGATGCCGGCCCAATGGTCGCTACAATTTTGGTTTTATGTTCCGGAATTTTCATGAGGGATCTCCTTCTTTTTCCATAAGACCTGTCCGTGACTTCGGCAAGCTGCTTGATGGCCACATGGTTGCCGCGCCAGAGCGAAATCCGATCCAATTCCATTCGCAGCCGCGTGGCCGCGAAGCTCGTAATGAGCAGTTCGTCGTTCTTGAGCTTTTTGCTCACCCGGAAGGCCAGCGCATCCTGCCCCGAGAGGCGCATCGGCGGCGGCCTTCTGGGTTTCGGCCTGTTTCACCTGTTGAGGATCGAGATTCAGCCCCTTCTCCCCCTCCCCCATATTTGAGGTTTGCTGAAAACGATTAGGAGAGAATATCCTTATTTAAGCCTATTATATTTTGTCGAAATAGCTTTTGAACTTTCTACAGGATACCTGTCACGATTTATTTCAAGCTTCTTTCCAACTACATCTTCAATGGAAATGTTGAGATCATGGCAGAGATAAGAAAGCAATATTGCCACATCAGCTACTTCGTTCTCGATTTCGGATCGCTGTTCTTCAACAATGGTCATAATTTCAGAATCACGAGCCCATCGAAACAGGTCGAGCAACTCTGCAGTTTCAACACATAGCGCGGAGCTAAGATTGCGAACGGTGTGAAACTGTTCCCAGTCCCTCTCTCGTCGAAATGCAAGCAGTGCATCCAGAAGAGTGTTTGAAATCATGAATTCCCTCGCTTACGCCTGAAATCTGTTCCGATAATGCCAATCCAGCCGATCCGGATCAGGACGCATTGATGGATGTATCGGCACGACCGATAATGGCTCATTATCAAGCCGGTAGTAGACCTTACCGTTAAACCATTCTTCTTTGATACGCCGACTGACCTTTACTCGAAGATCCGGCGTAACACTGACTAGGCCGGCATCGAAAAGCCGATGGAAGTCCGCTCATAGCAGAAGCCCGTTCCGGACATCGTGTCCACCTTCTCCCGAATAGGGAATAATGTGTGCCGCCTCCAACGCCATTAATGTGCTTTCCCCAGTAATGGCGCAACGTCGTTGATACGCATCCGTAACCAAAACCCGAAACGAGGATTGTCCAAGTCTCGGCCGGACTTCAACCGGAGAACCATTTTTTTCACCTGGCTCTGCAACCAGAGGAACCCTATCGATTTTGACCGTTTCCAGTGGCTGTAATGTCATGCGCTGCTGGACGTTGCGCCATATCTCTCGGCCCGCACCCTCGGTCGTATCGTACATCTTCCCACGCTGGGTGCTCGACGACCAACCAGGGAGATCGGCAATCCATTCCGCTTGATCAAAGAAAAAAGGATTCGCAAGAACGTTACAACCGATGGGACCATCACTGTGTCCATTGGCTGTCAATGGCGCGATGAGTGCACGAAATTCATCAAGCGAGACGCAACCATTCTTCTGCTCAAATATATCCCAGACTATGCTCAGTGGAAACGAAGTGTATTTTACGAAGTATCCTCCACCAGCAATGTGATTGTACGGGCGCTTGAGTTTGAACAGGAAAGGAAGTCCAATGGGTGCTCCCTTGAATGGCGGCATTCCGCTCGGCTGCCAAAAATTAACCTCATCCGGCCTGCTTTGTGAGAGGAATTGATACCATTTGTTATCAGTTACACCAACCCAAAACTTCATACTAGCGCCTCCATAAGGTAACACCTTTAGAATCATTTTGAAAAATTCGATTAGGCGTAAAGTACCCCACGACTACCTCTTTGCTCAATTGGCTTGGCGGCGCATGCACCGCCAAGTCCGACAAGTCCTGTTCATCTTTGCCACACCAGACAAACTGGAGGCCAAGGTCGCGGTTGCGCCCTGCCGCCAGCTCTGCCACATCTTATTCCGCGCCGCCGCCAGGGGACGGCGCGCCTACCAGAGATGCAGGGCGCTCTGATGCCCGTGGCGGATGGACTTCTCCCGTGCCGATGCCGTGTTGATGGCGTCCAGCGGCAAGGCGACTTCTATGAGCTTTTTCTTGTAGACCATGACAATTCCAAGGCGTTTCGGATGATTATTCCGGAGAACCGGATGAATGCCGGATGATTCCATCATGAAGCACCGCCTACCCTGAGGATATACTTCGCACTCCGGCCTGATCCCTTACGAACCAATAGATTCTTCTCGACGAGACCTACCAGATCATGATGAGCAGTGTCCCTGACAATGTGCAATGTCTCAATGCACCATCCGGTCGTCACGGAACCGTTTTCCAATGCGCGTAACATGATTTGCCGCTGCCTTTCATTCAACTGCGCCTCCACCGCGGGGGTGACCAGAAGCCGTTTCTCGGGCACCCGTAGGCGCTCGACGTTCTCGCCCGGCCCCTGGAAAACGACTTGGAAGTACCCCATGTCGGTCCCGAGGATCGGCGGATCGAGCCCGTGGTCGAGCATCTGGTCGTGCATCCGGCGGAAACCGCTGCCTCTTTCCTCAATGCGGTGGAAATAGGAAAGACATTGGGCCAGAACCGGATTCCGAGAACAGGGCCGATACTTACCCCTTCGCAGGCTGGCAAGGGTGATCGGCTTGGGAGGAAGACCCGGGCTGGAGAGCACGACACGATCAGCGAAGACTTCGGGGAGGATCTTGCGGCCGGCATCCTCGTACTGGCGGTGCGCCACCGCGTTGACCAGCGCCTCGCGCAGGCCGTCGACGGGGTACTCGTCGAGGCGCACGCGGTTGAGGCCAACGATGCGCATCGGGTGGCGCGTGTTCCGATCGATGAAGGCGATGGCGCGATCGATCGCCAATGGCATGGGTGACCGGATGTCCTCGTGGTCCCGCGGATCGCCGTCCGGTTCCGTACTCCGGTAGGCATCGGCGAGGATGCGGCACTGAGGGAACACCATCGAGGGATCCTTGGCGAGGAGAACGATACCGGCAGCCGTGGCGTAGGTTTCACCTGTACTCAGGTCACGCCAGGCAAGGCCGCGGGCAGCGACACCGGTCGTTAAATCCGCCGCCAAAAGACCGCCCGCGTCCCGGTTTTCGGCCGCGGCAATCAGTCTGCGGAGCACCTCGTGGTCAAGATCCTGCCACCTCAGACGGGCAAGAGGCTGCGATTCGAACGGTGAAGTGGCCTCAATGGTTTGTTCGGCGATCTGGTTTTCGTCGCTGGTCGGCGAAATGCCGAACCGATCCTTCAGCAGCTTTACCAGCGCCGCACGGACTTCCTTCTGAAGTTCGATGACGTTGCCGAAACGCTTGTACTTCGGCCCGTCCGCATCGAGTTCGGCAAGAAGCTTCGCTGTCCCTTCCTCCCTTTTTACGCTGCGGTCGCCCTTGATGAAAGCAAGAACGGGAAGTTTCTCTTTCTTCGCGCGACGGTACTCGGCATGGGTGATCGACAGTCCTCCCACCGGCGTGCCGTATTCGATGCCGATGATGAGCAAATAAACCTGGCAGCCGTCGAGAGATTGCAGGCATCCCTCCAGCGCCTTGTCCGGGGAAGCCGGTTCCAACTCGTAGAGTACTGGCGAGCAGTAAGCCGACAGGAAAATGTCGGTGTTCATCAGGTTCTGGACGATCAGGCGTTCGTCTTCCAGTTCCTTTTGGACCGAGCTGACAAAAACATGGAGCTTCGTGGACATCGTGGCGCCTCTGCCTGTACCCCTGACGTATGCTGTGAGCTTACATGCCTATGCGGAAATGTATTTTCATTCATGGCTTGAATTATATCCATTCATGAACGTACGTGCAACCGTCGATGGCCGTTCGAATATCTCCCCCTTCGGTAACATTTTTCAATGAGGCAACTGGAGCGGTCGGCTTGAACAATCGGGAATGACTCGTGGAATTTACACCCAGGCACGGGATATGTCAAATCACGATTTTATCAGGCGGATGTGTTCGAGCAGCCGAACGCACCGGGTTCTTCCGGCAGCAAACAAAGGGCATGGGCGAGGAGGATCCGGGGCTGTTTTTCAATGGATGTTGCGTCTTCCCTATGCGGCAACCGCAATGCTTTAAAAAAATTTTGCATATTGCCGGGCATCATCTGTATAATGCCGCGGTCGGAGGTTTCCGCAAGGACATTCGAACAAGCAAGGGAAAGATGCAGCGCAACGCAGCAGGAGCCTGCCCCTGCGAAAGCAGGGGGACTTTTTACGAAGCCGTTAAGGGAATCCAATCATTTTTTTGAGGAGGCAGACGAACATGGCAAAAGCATTCAAGGGATCAAAGACGGAGAAGAATCTGCTGGCCTCCTTCGCCGGGGAGTCCCAGGCGAGGAACCGTTACACCTATTTCGCCGGCGCCGCCCGGAAGGAGGGGTACGAGCAGATCGCCAACATTTTCGCCGAGACGGCGGAAAACGAGAAGGAACACGCCAAGGTGTTCTTCAAGCATCTCCAGGGGGGCGAGGTGGAGATCACCGCAGGCTATCCCGCAGGCGTGATCGGGAAGACGAAGGATAACCTGACGGCTGCCGCGGCCGGCGAGAACATGGAGTGGACGACCCTCTATGCGAACTTCGCCAAGACCGCCAAGGTGGAAGGGTTTGCCGACGTGGCCCGCTCCTTCGAGCAGATTTCCAAGGTGGAGAAGTTCCATGAGGCGCGCTACCGGAAACTGATCGAGAACATCACGAAGAAGCAGGTCTTCAAGAAGGACAAGGCGGTGAAGTGGCATTGCATTAACTGCGGCTACATCTTCGAAGGAACGAAGCCCCCGAAGATCTGCCCGGCCTGCCAGCATCCCCAGTCCTACTATGAGGTCCTGGCCGAGAACTTCTGACGAAACGTCCGCGCCAAAACAAAAACGGGGTCGGGCCGTGTCCCTTTCGGATACGGCCCGATCTTTTTTCAGCAAGCATTTGCCCGCGGTCTTCATCCCCTCCGCCATGGTCACCCTGAGGGAAAATCCCCACGCAAAAACTTTCCGGGAACTTTTCTCTTCTTCCTCCTGTCTAAGGTTACAAAGACAACTTACAAGGAGGAACGAATCATGAAAACCATCGCAATCGTCATTCTAACAATCGTGGTGTGCACGACAAGCGCATGGGCAGGGGGCGTCGGGGACGCCGTGGAGGTGAGGATCGTGACCGATGACGGCCGGACGTTGCCGACCTACCCGGTGAAAATGCGCCACGGAGTGCGCAAGGTGTACGCCGAGGCGATCAAGGGGGACCACTACCGCATCGAGGTGAGGAACCGTCTCAACCGGAGGGTCGGGCTGGTCATCGCGGTGGATGGCCGCAACATCATCAGCGGGACGAAATCCTGGCTGAAGAACAACGAGCGTATGTACATCCTTGAACCATACGGTTCGGGAGAATATGCGGGTTGGCGCACGGCTCAGGATCGCATCAACCGCTTCTACTTCACCGACGTGCCCGACTCTTACGCCGCGGCGTTCGGCGACGAGAGCGCCATGGGGGTGATCGCCGTGGCGCTCTATCCTGAGGTGCATCGCTGCGAGCCGCCGATACCCCTTTCCCGGACAGCCCCCTTCTTTCCACGCGGCTATGAAGGCAAGGCGGCAGGTTCGGCCGACAAAGCGGAAGCGGCGCCTGCCGCTCGGGAAGACTCCGGCAAGCGGATGAAGGAAAAGGACGCCAGGTCGGAACAGGCGCTGGAGAGCGCCGGCACCGGCTATGGCAGGGGCGAGTATTCCCCCTCGCAGATCGTGGCCTTTGAGCCGGAGAAACGGGCGGTGGAGACCATCTACATCAAGTACGAGTGGCGTTCGACCCTCTGTAAATTAGGAGTGGTTGCGTGCGCCAAGCCGCCCCGCCGCCCACCCAACCGCTTCTGGGACAACGGCGGTTACGCACCTCTGCCCCCGCTGAGCATGCGGCCCTGACAGGCCGCGGGGTGGAAACCATGGGATTTCCATCATTGCGCGGAGCGAATCAACGTGTTAGTCTCACGACGTAATGTTTGATTACATGATAAGACAGCTCTGCACGCAATGACAGGAGAAAACGCCTTGCCGGATAACCCTGATCCAGTGGATGCGCAGAACCAGCGTCGGGGACATGTTCCGGAAGCCCGAAGGGATCGGAACGTAACGGGGACATGTGGGGACACCTTGCCGCAAGGTGTCCCCAGACCCAAGGGATCGGAACCTGTCCCCGGAAGAGACGATGACGCCGGTTTTGTCGCACGCTGCCAGCGAGGCGAGACCGAGGCATTCTCGGTCCTGGTCAGGAGGCACCAGAAAAAGATGCTCAACATCGCCTACAGGATGATCGGCGACTACGACGAAGCCTGCGACGTGGTGCAGGAGGCCTTCCTCTCCGCCTACCGGGCCATCGGAAAATTCCGGGGGGATGCCCGGTTCTCCACCTGGCTCTGCGGCATCGTCCTGAATCATTCGAGAAGTCATATAAAACGGAAGGCCGCCCGTTCGCGCCACGAGGCAGGGTCGCTCGATGATCCCGTGAAATCGAAAGACGGAAGTTTCCTGAACGAGCCCCTTTCCCAGGAGGGGTCGATCGTCGAGCGGCTCGAGAAGCGGGAGATGGAGGCGAAGGTCCAGGAATGCATCGGCTTCCTCGACGGCGAACAGAGGGAAGTCCTGGTCCTCCGGGACATCCAGGGCTTCTCTTACGAAGAGATCGGTGTCATGCTGAAACTGCCCGAGGGAACCGTCAAATCGCGGCTTTTCCGGGCCAGAAACGCCCTGAAAGACAGCCTGTTCCGGGTACTCGGTGATCTGAGATGACGTGCAACGAGATCGAAAATCGGCTTCCGGCCTATCTGGAGGATCTCCTCTCCCCGGAAGAGCAAAAAAGCATCACGGGGCACCTAACCTCCTGTCCCCGCTGCAGCCGGGCCTTCGCGGACCTGAAGAAGGCGGAACAGCTCGTGCACGGCCTCGGAGAGGTGGAACCGCCGCCTTTCTTCGAGCAGAGAATCATGGCCCGGGTCAGAGAAAAGGCCGGGCGGAAACAGGGGATCCTCCGGAGGCTCTTCTATCCGCTGCATATCAAGGTCCCCATTCAGGCCCTGGCCACGCTCCTCGTCGCCGTCCTTGCCATCTATGTTTACCAGACAGGCGAGCCGGAAATGAAACGGATGGCGCCGCTTCCCATACCCCTGACCGAACCTGGAAAGGGCCAAGTCACGGCTGAATCCCCCAAGACCCTTGTATCCCCTTCTGCCGTCACACCGGTCAAACAGGCGCCTGCCGGGGATCTTCCCGAAAAGACCCGGCAGCGGTTTGTCGCCCCCTCGTTCGAAAACGGTGGAAAAGAGGAAAGGACAGCCGATTCACGGACGCCGATACGGGAAGAGCGTCCATCGGCCATGAAACCCGCGGCCCCGGTCATGGCGGTGAGAGAAAAGGATGTCCCGCCGGCCGGCGCGGAGGCGTTGAGCAAGGCGCAGGACAGGGCCGGAAAGCAGGAAGCCGAAAAGGCGCTTGAAACTCTCCTGCCGGAACAGAAACGGAAAGAGAAGATGGCCGATACCGGCGCCGCGGCCGGGGAAAGCAGAAAAACGATGTCCGCACCTTCCCCGTCACGAACGGCGGCTGTGGCAGCCATAAAGCGATCCGTCATTGACCTGACGATTCAGGTCGGAGATACGGACGTCGCCATCCGGGAGATCGAAGCGCGCCTCGGTCAAGTCAACGCCCGGATCATCGAAAGGCAGCACCGCAAGGGAAGTGAATTTCTGAAGGCTGAAATCGCCGCGCAGAACGTCGCCGCGTTTCTGGATCTACTCGAAGCGATCGGAGAAGTGAACCTGGAAAAGAAACCCCATGCCGTTCCGGATGGGAATGTGACCGTCAGCATCAAAATCGTCAGTCATCCGTGAACGAGGTGATTCCGACTTGAAACTATGGAAGCAATCCTTGCAGAGAGGCAGCGGACAAATTTTCCATATTTAACGAAGTTCGTTTTTGGTCTTTATTACCGGATTATCCGAAATGATAAAAATGGGTATTTTTGTGTAATCATGGAAATATTTTCATTTGAGCAGAAGGAAGACTGTGCTACGATGATATCGGATAATCGGAAAAAGCGAAGTTCGTATATTAATTGTTAGGGCAGGAATAAATAAGACATGATGATTATTGAAAACGCCTTACAAAAGATAAATCGTTACAATCAACTGTGCCTGCATTACAACATGGTTGCGGAAGGCATCTATAAGGCGCGAGACACACAGGAAGACCTTTTTGGCACTAGTTTTCTCCCATACTTGGTGGCTGGCCTTATCTCTTTTGACTTAGGGCGAATGATGGGAAAAGGGACAGAAGGCAAATATGACCCGGAGGGAAATGGATTTGCCAGCCAGCTTATGAATAAGTTGCAGAAAATACGGCCACACCTTCAGCACCTTACACATTTACGGTTGTCCGATATTAATCTCCTTCAGGAAAGCGGCAATATTACAGCCGCTTATCGTTGCCTTTCATCTGCTGGTCGTGGTTGCTTGAATCAAAACGGTGACGAATTCCATGTCGGTGCTACGAAAATCATGCATTTCATTAATCCTGAGCTTCTCATAATGGTTGACAGTAATTCGGCGCGAGCTTTAAGAATGGCACATAACGTGGGCTATCGAAACACAACACAGCCAGGATACTGTGACGCCAACTACATCCAAAGCTTGAAGTATGCGCAGACCGACATCAATGCTTTCGGGGTTAATGAATTCTGCTCATTGGAAAATGGAATGCCAATGGCGAGAATATATGACAAGTTGGCGTTTGCAGTGGGTGCAGAATGGCCCTAACGATGCCATGCAGCCGATCGCTTAACGCTCCGGCTGATGGCCATGTTAAGCTCTTTTCATTCGTAATCCTTAATTCTGAAAGCTGGCCGCCACTAAACAGTTGTAGGTGGCACCAATAACCGGCGCATTTCTTTTCCCGTTTGCTCGCTCCTACTCATGAAGAAAGGAGATCTGGCGATACAATCGCATCAGTCGCAAATCCCAGCTTCAGTGTATTCTCAGCGGCGGGTTCCAGGGATCTTAAATCTTGACTGTTGACCTGTTTATGGACTATATTTAGTCCTACTCAAAAATGGAGGTACCCCCATGAAACTGTCCAGTCAGATCAAGCCAATCAGTTACCTGAAGGCCCATGCCGCCGAAATCGTAAGGAAACTGAACGAACATCGGGAACCCCTGGTCATCACTCAGAACGGCGAAGCCAAAGTGGTCATACAGGACATCGAAAGCTACGAGCAAACCCTGGAAACAATGGCTCTCCTGAAGATCCTGGCACTCGGAACCCGTCAGATCGAGGAAGGCAAAGTCCGGCCCGCTAAGGATGTGATCAAACGTCTTCGCGGGCGAAAGGAGTCTCATTGATGCCACTCGCGGTTCTCCTGACTGATGATGCAGCCCGTGATCTCGATGAACTTTATGATTATATTGGTTTGCACGATGCGCCTCAAAAAGCGGACTATGCTTTGGAGCAGATCGAGAGAGCCTTGTCCAGGCTCTCCGAATTTCCCGAGCGGGGCGCCTATCCTAAAGAGCTGCTGGTGCTTGGGATTCATGAAAACCGCGAGATTTTCTTCAAACCCTACCGCATTATTTACCG
>Ga0172375_10011765_pt1 | contig 11067 bp, 2 predicted proteins | sample LakKiv1m_FD_114537 | JGI IMG/M metagenome (GOLD analysis project Ga0172375, IMG submission 114537) | Freshwater microbial communities from Kabuno Bay, South-Kivu, Congo - kab_092012_11.1m | ecosystem: Environmental > Aquatic > Freshwater > Lake | place: Democratic Republic of the Congo... | reverse complement strand
TAGGGGCGTTCTTTTTCTTTAATCCCGCCTTGGCGATACGGACCGCGTCGGACAACGCCCGCACAGGCTTCGGCTGGCCGATAACCTGTCTTTCTATCCGCTCCTCCAGCCCAAGGAGCGACTGGCGCTCATCCCCTGTAAAAAAGTCCACGTTTATGCTGGATCGGTCTATCCCGGCCCCCTTATCCTTCGCGTCCAGATACTCGAAGAGATCTTCGGGAGTGATCTCGGATGTGTCGGATACCTCAAGCATGGCCTTTGCCTGGCGTATCGCCCCCAGCGCATCTGTAAGCTGCTTATTCCCGGCAAGATCAGCATATGTCACCGCCCCGAACTTCTTCCGCAAAACCGTCTCGATCAGTGTTATGTTCTTATCGATCGACACCTCCAGCTCATGACGGCGGCTCGCCCGCTCGGCAGCTATCTCCTGGAACCATTGCTTGAATATCTCGACCGGCGCCTCAGAATGATAGTTATGTTCCCAGAGCCTTGAGGCGGCGCGCATCGTGTCGAACCGTATCGTAACAGGCGCTTCATTACGCTCAGCCCCGGAGCGTTTTAATTCTTCGCTCAAAAATAAAAATAGGTGCCTCAGCACACGTTCTTCATCCTGCTCGGCAAGTTCGATCTTATTGAAATACTGGTCGAACGAATCGTCCATCTTTATCGAAGTGTTAGACGTCGTCATGATAAAGCGTATGTTCTTTAATCCCTTGAAAAGCCTGAGGAAATACCCCAGCATGAACGGGTTGACCCTCAGGTTATCCAGCTCCTTCTTCACCTCATCAAAATCTATCACGATGACCGTCGTCATGTTCTTTTGGGCGCTGTCGCGGTCTATATCGCTGCCAACTGACCTCATGTATGCCTCGAACTGTCCCATGAATCCGCAGAAGTTCTTGAGCTTATCGAACCTGAGCCGTAACACCCTGACATCGCCTGCTCCGGTTATCGTCCCTAGTCTTAGCCTGTCCGCAAAACTGTCCACAACGGCCCTACGCACCATCTTAGACGGTTCCAGAAGCATGGGGTAGTTCTTCCGTTTCTGTCCGAGGACCCTGGACAATGCCTCGATAGCGTCCTCGCCCACGCGGTAATCGGTAAGTTTGTTATTCAACGACTCTATCGTCAGGTTCTCGAACAGCCCGTTTATCTCTTCCTCTCCCTGCTCCCGGCGTTTCTTTTCGGCTTCCTCGGCAAGGCCTTTAAGCTTTTCCGCGGCAGCCCGATCGCCCTGCAATGCCTTCCTGCGCTCTTCAAGTGCGGCAAGGAACTGGTTCTTTTTAGTTAATGCCTCGTTGTATTGCGCTGCCAGAGTTGCCGCATTCGGACGCCTCCTCTGTACAGCGTCCTGCATTGCGGCTTTAAGCTGGTCCACAAGGGGGTTGACCTGATCAAGCGCTTCTGACAACTGTTCTATCTCCTGACGGAGCGTATCGTCCTGGACCGCGATCTCTCCGACAGGTCCTTCTTCGGGCAGGTTTATCCGATACCGCTTTCTGGCCGCATCGGCATCTCCAGCCTCTTGCGTGGTCTGAGGTTTCGGCTCCATGCCTAAGGCTATCCGTATATTATCCTCATCTGCATTATCCGATCCTTTAAGCGCCGCGACCTGGGCAGAGACCTCTTTTCCTTTCCCTTCTTCAGAAACAGATACTGTCTCGAACACCGCCTCCCTCTCTTCATTATCCCTTATAACGTCTTCAAGCTTATCTTCGGCTATATCGATACCTGCTGTTATCGGTTCGGCTTTTGCCAGTTTTCCGCTTATAACGGCGCGCGCAAGCGGCGCCAGCACAATACGCTTTAACGCCCGCTCCATCGGCCGGGCTCCGTTCACCGCATCGTAGCCTCTGCCGATTATATACTTCCTCAGCGCAAAACTTAACGATATCTCGCCGTACCCTTGTTCCTTAAGCAGTTTATTAAGCGCCTTTATCTTGATGTCGAGTATCGCCTCAAGGTCGGTCCTTGATAGCGGCCCAAAACATATCACTCCTCCCAGAAGCTCGAGCCGGCCGATCAGGTCAGAAGCAAAAAGCGGCTTATCCCCCTTCTGAGTTACCCTTATAGCCCGCTCGATCTTTCTTTGAAGTATCATGCGTAAAAATTCGGCGAACGCCCGTACCCTTTCGGCAGGGTCTTTTATCACAAGTATCCTGCTTAAACTTACATATTCGGCGAGGGCGCGGTCATATTCCCGCGCGGTATCACGGTTCTTCGGATCGAAAACCTCTATGAGTTTGTATAACGCCACTTCCCTGAGCGCGGCAATATACTTATCGACCTGAGGGACCATACGCTCGGCCTCGTCCGGGGAGAAGGAGCTCCTGTCCTTATAATCAGCCCAGAGCTCATACAGTTTCGTCACTGTGAGGGCCTGATCTACAATTACGGCGTCCTTGACCTTATCGAGATATCCTAATACGACTTTACGCACGTCGCCGATAAAATCTTGCGACATATCCGGGTCCATGCTATCAGCCATGGCCTTTGCCATCTCATTCAGTCCAGGGTCTTCAAAATCCCGGTAGAGATCAGTCTCATCAAGCTCTTCTATCTTTGACTTGATCTGACGGACCCTCGCCTCCCATCCATACATCGTTTGAACTCGTTTCTGATGCCCTCCATCATCGAGATCCTTGATATATTTCTCGATATCCGAAACAGCTTCGGCCGCCTGCAGCTGCTTGACCGCGTCAGTCTGGGTCATCTGGCTCACCCCGATATTAGACGTCATCAGGATAATAGTGTTCTTGAAAGATACCACCCTTCCCAGCGTGTCCGTTACAGGTTCCTTACCTTCCAGAAGAAGACGTATCTTGTTTATTACCGACGGATGCGCCTTCTCGATCTCATCCAGAAGCACCACGGAATAGGGATGGTCACGCACGTGATTCGTAAGCTGTCCGCCCTGTTCATACCCGACATACCCTATCGGCGCGCCAAAGACCTTCTCGGCATCAGACTCATTCATATACTCGCCCATATCGATGCGCACCATGGAGTTCTCGGAACCGAACATGTGCGTTGCCAACGCCCGCGCGAACTCCGTCTTACCGACTCCGGTCGGCCCGACTAAAAGATACGCCCCGATAGGCGCATAGGGTTCGAGCGGATTAATGCCCATCTTCTGCCGGCGCTTATACGCGCGCAGCGTCTCATCTATCACAGTATCCTGGCCCACCAGCATGGACTTCAAACTCTCACGGTAGGTCTTAATGCGCTCGTCCTCTTTACCTTCGAGTTCCTCAACCGCAATGCCGGTCTCTTCGTGTATTATGCTTGTGATATCCTCCATGGTTATCTCGATCGTCCCGCCTTCCGGCGTGCGAGACCCATTGTCCCTATATGTATCCAACCTCTGCTTTAACTCAAGACGCTGGGATACCAGAGAGTCGATGATCTCTTCGCAATACCTTATCTCATTCCCGGCCGCCCCGGCGCTCATAAGCTCCTTATACCGCTTCCCGGCAACCAGAAGCTCGGCCTCGATCTCGGCGTATTTGGCCGATAACGCGGCCTCGTCTATAGTCATCTCGGTAATGATCCTGTCTATGATCTCCTGGAACTTCGTCACGGACAATACATCGGCGTAGCGGATACGGCACTGTTCGAGCGCCTTGTCTATCACGTCTTCGGGGATCTCTACCTTCGACCCTTTCAACCTGTCCGCATAAAGATCGTTCACCCTTTGCACGAACCGCTCGGCTATCGTCCTGAGTGAGGGTTCTGTCATGGTCCTGAGGTCGATGGGGCTTGAGAATTTCTTCTCAGCCTTCAGCTCTTTCTCAAGGAACATATCGTACGTGGCCTTACTGGTAAGAGCGCAAACCGAGATCTTGGGGTTGTCGATCGCTGTTCTGAACCTTTGATAAAAACTGAACTCCATGCTTCCCAGCATGGCCCGTATACGAAAAAAATCCTGAAAGTTCAGGACCAGTACAACCCGTATCCCCTTGTCGGCATAGACCTTTTTGATACTATCCTGTATCGACTGGATGCGCTTTTCGAACTCGTCGGGTTTGTTCAGAAGATCCGCGAACTGCGCGGTATTGATCTCAAGGAATTTCGCGCCCGTGAGGTTCGGGAATTTCGCCTTTACTCCGCCCCTGGCCCGCAGCTTCAAATCCTTGCTTACGCAGGCCGCTTCGATAAAACCCTGAGCCGATACCGGATCGCCCATAATTACCACATTTTTAGTCTCGGGCAGGCTCACTTGGGTGTCAAGTTTCTGCAACAAGGCATCGTCGGCATAGCTATCGTCTATTATCTTCTGATCGGCCAATTCATCCATATCATTGGTGTATTCTTTTATGATCATTTCAGGAGGGAGCGCCTGCCCGCCCTGACCCAAACCGCCCATGAGCTGCGGCGGAAGGGATATAGTGCCGGCGATCAACGCGCTCAAGAGGAGATAATCGCACGGTATCCCGAAAACATGCCTAAGGACAAGCGACCCGCCGATCATTATGAACAACCAGAGCCCGGTATGAAAGTACCCTCCGTGGAAATGCCCTTTATCTCCTGGTTTGTGGCTATGCGGCGTCTTATCGTGCTCTTCCAGTGCCTTTCTTAAACGGTCCCTGAACGCCTGCTGGTCCGGCTGTATCTTTATAGTCCTTCCTTTGGGAACAAGCTCGGACTCGGAGACCATGAACGATGCCGCTTCCTTAAAGATCCCTTCGAGCAGCGACCGCATCGACCGGCGGTCCCGACCGCCCCTAGTCTTTCCGGGCGTATATCCCCGGGAAAGCAAAAATTCTTTTATCTTGTCTTTCTTGTCTTTATCCTGGAAGAAGACCCCGCCGGCAAGACGGTCGGCCAGCTGGTCTATGAACGCGTCGAAATCCTCGGCGCCTTTCTCCGAAGTAGAAAAATATTCCACAAGCGCCTGCGCAACGGCTTTCTGGATGCTATGTTCGACATTCTCGTCCTCTACGTCCGTCACCATGGCGTCTGTCTCTGTCTTGTCGTCTCTCATGGCATCGCCAAGGTCAGACAGCCCTTCAAGGAACGTATCCTGGTTCGCCTCGAAAGCCTTCATCACCTCTTCGGCGCGGGCAGCGTCCTCTATCCGTTCCATCTCCTCGGCCATCCAGTCGTAAACCTCGCGTTCCCAGCATGTGGCGGCCGCCGGAGCGACCCCCAAGATCGAGGCGACCGCCCTTATTACCCTGCCGGATATATCTAAAGGCATCCACGCGCGCCACGGATAGTGTTCCCTTCCGAAAAAGACCTTATATCCATCCAGATTTCCTACAGGCAAAAGATTATACACGGCGAAAACAAGATTATAAACCGCTGCCCAGATCACGAACTTTCCGGGCTCGGCAAGAAGCGACATGCCGGATCCCATGAATACCGCGGCCAAGATCCCGAAAACAATAAGGTTCGCGGCAGGTCCGGCAAATGCCACAAGCCGCACGTCTCGTTCATGTAGGGCGCCGTGCCTGTTTATCTCCATCTCCTTTGCCGCACCTGCTTGGCCTATAAGCGGCTTAAAGATAGTCTCTAACATATCCAGATGTTTTAACGGGTTTAAGGAATACCTGCCGTCTTCTATAGGTGTCACGTCCCCCAGACGGACCGCTAACCAGGCATGCGCGTATTCATGAAGTGTTACGGAAATAATAAGCACCGCTATTCCGGCGGCGAATTTAGGGCGGAACATTATTATCGCCAGAGCGATAGCGCCCCACAAAAGGACCGTCGCCGTGCTCTTCAGGACCTTAATGGCCCTCATGTGCGCCGCGCCTTGCGGCTCATCCTGCGGCGGTGCTTCCGATCCGCGGGCGGTTTGGCTGTTATCGGATTTAGAAACGGGATCCTGCCGGTCCTTAGGACCAGACGGAGTATTATCGGCAGGCCTTCCCCAATCAACCCCTTCGGCCCTTACAGTGACAGTCCCTTCCTCGAGATCGAATTTAAGTATGTGGTCATGCGGGTCGTACTTTTCCCGCGTAAAAACGAGTCTTCCTCCCTCAAACGGCAGTATGAAAACATCTTCTTCATTCCTTTTCTCTTTTGTCAGATATTCCAGGTCGAAAGCCTTTAAGAGGGACGGGTCCGGCAGATGTTTTACCAGGGTCTCATTTATAAGATGTTTTGCCTGTTCGACGGTCAGCCCCTTGAGCTGGGCCCGCGCCACAAGATCGCAAAGCATAAGGCCCGGAGCCTTATTTGGCGATGTTGAGAAAGGCCGAGGCGCCAGGCTCGATCTATCAGCGGCAAAGCTTAAGTCGTTCACAAAGAACGCTACAGCCAGAAAAGCCGCAAGGGCCCTGTATAATAATCTATGCTTTTTTAATAATGACATAACATGTAAAGTATACCAACGGCGGCCAGATCATATGTCACGGCAACGTAATGAGAGTGTAAAAAAACTCACTGCGCAAATTTGCCCATTCCATCATTTTATGATATTCTTGCCTCATGGCAGGCGCAGCCGGAAGAACAAGCATAAAACTCAAGATATTGGGCATAGTCCTTTTGTCCGTACTGCTGGCGGATATTGCCCTGGGTTATTTCTCGTTCCAGTTCAGCAAAGAGCGCCTTGTGGTCATGCTCGGCGATTCTATAAAAGGCATTGCCTCGACCATAGCCAGCTTCGTCTCGCCCGAAGATATTGCGCTTATCCTTAAAGAATCCGAAAAAATAAAACAGGGCTCTCCCAACACGGCAAGCCGGCATGTCGGATTTTCTCAGGTCGCCCCTTCGGAATTCACCCCTCCGACCCCTCTGCCTGAGACCGTAAAGGAAATATTCCGTCAATATTCGGCCCAACTCGAAAGGATCCGGGCCGTTCACGGCATCGACAGCCCTATAACCATATATGTATCGACAGGCGCGCGCCTTTTCGCGGTAGTAACGAGCGACCAGTCATTCCTGATCGGCAACACATATGTCATGAGGTCTGAAGCCAAAAAGGCTTTTAAGACGGACACGGCCGTGGCGACCAATATTTACAAAGATAAAGACGGCATCTGGATCTCAGCGTACGCCCCCGGGGCGAGCCTTCCTTTGGAAAATAAGAGGATAATAGTAGAGGTCAATTATCGGATAAACGCTTATTTAAGCGCTCTTCAAAAAGAGCTTTTGATCATCGTGATAATATGCGTGATCGGTTTTTTCGCCGTCGCGTTCTTAAGTTATTATCTTGTTACCACGCTTGTATCCTCGATAAAAAAGCTCGACCAGGCTATCGTAGCCCTCGAGCAGGAGCGTTATGACAAGATCATAGACGTGCGGACAGATGATGAAATAGGCCATCTGGCGCGGGCCTTCGAGCTCTTAAGGAGATCCATCAAGAACAAAATAGAGGAACTCAGGCTCTCCCTGCACCGTGAGAAAAAGGCTCATCTGGAATCTCTGGTCGCCCTTACGAACGCCATAGAGACCCGCGACCCGTATACCAAAGAGCACGTAAGCCGGGTCCAGGAATACGCTCTTCTCATCGCCAAAGCCATGCATCTTCCTCACGATGACATGATCCAGCTGCGCTATAGCTGCATCCTGCACGATATAGGAAAGATATATATCGAGGACGCTCTGCTTAAAAAAGGCAAGCTTACTTTCGAGGACTTTGAGGAGATCAAGAAGCATTCAGAACGCGGCGCTAAGATAATAGAAGGCATACAATTTTTAACTGACGTAAAAGAAGCCGTGCTTTATCACCAGGAACGCTACGACGGGACAGGATATCCGCGCGGCCTTAAAGGGACCGACATCCCTATCCTTGCCAGGATCGTAGCAGTCGCGGACGCGTTCGACGCAATGACAACGGACAGGCCGTACCGCGCAAAAATGCCTTTCAAGGCCGCTATTGACGAGATCGAGAAGAATATCGGCATACAGTTTGACCCAGATATAGCGCGGGCCTTCCTCAAATACCGGGACACGATAGAAAAGATGGCAAACGACCGCTTCGGCGCCTCCGCATAATAAAGCCCTCTCCCCCGTTACCATATCCGGCTTAATGTTACTTGTATAAGAAGCACAGTGTTGTGCGAATATTTTCAGGACAAAGACGTTCCGTTAAGTCATTTTTTCAAGGCTTAATGCGAACGTCATTTTTTTAGGAGGTTTCAATGGTGAATTCCGGCGATACAGCGTGGGTATTAATGTCAACTGCCCTTGTCATGCTCATGACCATCCCTGGGCTGGCGTTATTTTACGGCGGCCTGGTCCGCAGAAAAAACGTTCTGGCGACGATGATGCAATCGTTCTTTGTATTGTGCATAATAAGTATCCAGTGGGTCCTGTTCGGATACAGCCTCTCTTTCGGGCCGGATATCGGGCACATTATCGGCAACCTTTCGTGGTTCGGGTTGAATAATGTCGGCATAGCGCCGAATCCGGACTACGCCCCTACCATCCCTCACATCCTTTTCATGGCATTTCAAATGATGTTCGCGGTGATCACGCCGGGTCTAATTACCGGTGCGTTCGCTGAGAGGATGAAATTTTCTTCCTACGTGATATTCACGCTCTTATGGGCTACCTTGGTCTATGACCCTGTCTGCCACTGGGTATGGGGCACAGGCGGCTGGTTAAGGAACCTCGGTGTGCTCGATTTCGCCGGAGGCATAGTCGTACATGTCACATCCGGTTTTTCGGCGCTTGTCTGCGCGCTGGTCATGGGATCCAGACGCGGTTACGGCCGGGAACCTATGCCGCCGCACAATCTTCCTTTGACTATCATAGGAGCGGGGCTTTTATGGTTCGGGTGGTTCGGGTTCAACGCGGGCAGCGCCCTTGCCGCAAACGGCCTGGCAGCCACTACCTTTGTAGCCACGAACCTTTCTGCGTCTGCGGCGGGTGTCACATGGATGGCCATAGAATGGAAAGTCACGGGTAAACCCACCCTTTTGGGGGGAGCTACAGGAGCCGTTGCCGGGCTTGCAACTATAACGCCTGCCTCAGGCTTCGTTTCCCCTGTATCTGCTATCCTGATCGGCATTTGCGCCGCGGTAATATGCTATATGACCGTAGTCCTGATCAAGATGAAATTTGCTTATGACGACAGCTTAGACGCTTTCGGGGTCCACGGCATAGGCGGCGCGATAGGCTCCCTTGCGGCAGGCTTACTGGCCCAAAAACTGATAAATCCGGCCGGAAATAACGGCCTATTCTTCGGTAACGCCGGGTTATTCGGCATTCAAGCCCTGGGGGTATTTGTTGCTATCCTATATTCGGTCACTATCACGTTCATACTCCTTAAAGTCCTGGATTCGACCATAGGGTTAAGGGTAAGCGATCAGGAAGAAGTCATAGGCCTCGATATCACCCAGCATGAGGAAAGCGCGTATACGCTGTTGGATTGATCGCTGTTAATAATTCTTCGGTAGGGGCACATTGCAATGTGCCCCTACCTTGTTTTTTCGCATACAATGTACCTCTACATATTTTTATATAGACAAAACCCCGAATCAGATGTATATTCACTAAAATAATATACTGCCGCTTTTTTGATTATCAACCACAGGAGGATACATGGATAAGCTCAAAACACTGGTAAAATTCACACTAACATTGCCCATCCTCATGCTTACGGCATGCGTCATGCCTGCATGGGCCGGTGAGGCGGACCTTATAGTGCCGAAACTGTCGTCCGTCACTTTTATGGGTGCGGACGGCCACTCTATATTGCTATGGGGCATGATAATATGCGTATTTGGGTTCATGTTCGGCCTGGCGCAGTACATCAGCATCAAAAAGATGCCTGTGCACCGCTCTATGAAAGAGATCTCTGAGCTCATATTCGCGACATGTAAAACCTACCTGTTTACGCAGGGGATATTCCTGCTGGTCCTGGAAGTCATAATCGGCATCTTTATCGTGGGTTATTTCGGATGGCTGCGCCATTTTGAAATAAATAAGGTCCTGATGATCCTCCTGTGCTCGTTCATAGGCATCTGCGGAAGCTACGGTGTCGCGTGGTTCGGCATGCGCATTAACACCATGGCCAACTCAAGCTCGGCATTCGCTTCTTTAAAAGGTAAACCGTATCCTGTATATTCGATCCCGCTCCAGGCAGGCATGAGTATAGGCATGTTCCTGATCTCTACGGAGCTTCTGGTCATGCTCTGCATCCTTCTTTTCATTGATCCGTCATATGCCGGCGCATGTTTCATAGGGTTCGCTATAGGAGAATCTCTCGGAGCTTCAGTCCTTAGGATCGCGGGCGGTATTTTCACGAAGATCGCGGATATAGGATCTGACCTCATGAAGATCGTATTCAACATCAAAGAGGACGACGCGCGTAACCCTGGGGTCATAGCTGACTGCACAGGCGACAATGCCGGTGACTCTGTAGGCCCGACCGCGGACGGCTTTGAGACCTACGGCGTGACAGGCGTCGCGCTCATAACCTTTATTCTATTAGCTGTCAAAGAGCCTGTATTCCAGGTCCAGCTTTTAGTATGGATATTCGCGATGCGTCTTATCATGATCGTCGCAAGCGCGCTTTCCTACGGTATCAACGGTTTCTTTGCCAAAGCCCGTTATGGCGAGGCTAAGGAGATGAACTTCGAGAACCCGCTGACATCTTTGGTCTGGATCACATCTTTAGTATCGGTGCTTTTAACCTTCGCTGCATCGTACCTTTTAATACCGACCCTGGGCGGCGGAACGCTCTGGTGGAAATTGGCCGCTATAATCTCCTGCGGAACAGTGGCAGGGGCGGTTATCCCTGAGCTAGTTAAGACATTTACCTCGACAGAATCGGCATATGTGCAGAACATATACCAATCCTCAAAAAAAGGCGGTCCTTCGCTGAACATCCTGGCTGGTTTTACTACAGGCAACTTCAGCGCTTACTGGATGGGTATAGCTATCATATTCTTAATGGGCATATCTTATCTGGTCAGCACTCAGGGCCTTGCCGCATTCATGATAGCGCCTTCTGTCTTTGCGTTCGGCCTTGTAGCGTTCGGGTTCCTGGGTATGGGTCCTGTCACGATAGCTGTAGATTCTTACGGCCCGGTCTCGGACAACGCCCAGTCAGTATATGAACTTTCTATGATCGAAACGCAGCCAAATATAAAGCAGGAACTAAAGAAAGAT
>Ga0172375_10011764_pt1 | contig 11067 bp, 4 predicted proteins | sample LakKiv1m_FD_114537 | JGI IMG/M metagenome (GOLD analysis project Ga0172375, IMG submission 114537) | Freshwater microbial communities from Kabuno Bay, South-Kivu, Congo - kab_092012_11.1m | ecosystem: Environmental > Aquatic > Freshwater > Lake | place: Democratic Republic of the Congo... | reverse complement strand
GTCCCTCAGTATAAGTCCCTGGGCGGGGGCGACAGTATCGGCGGTTCCCTGCTGAACGTACTGGATAACCTCGAAGACTCTGTTGGAGAGGTCGTTGCTGGTAACGTTGGGGCCGAACCTGCGGGTCCCAACAAATGGGTTGACAAAGACAAATTGTCCTGGGGAAGGGATAGCCGGAGCTACTCGCCTTCGTGCTCTCCTGCTAGCCGTAGCGGTAAGAGACTCTTCCAGGACCTGTTTTGCCTGGGCACGAACACTACTGTGTAGATCAAGGGCGAGATTAACATCGTCAAGGGCCTGGTGGGTCTGCTGCTCTGCAAAGCTACGGACCCCTTCCTCAAGAGCGGCTGACTCCAGAGTTGGATACACTCCATGCCTGGCCAGTTGCCGCATTAGAAGAACATCTGACTCGTGTTGCGTAGACCACAATCTGAAGTTTTGTACTACTTCATCCCACTGCTCTGCAGTTAGTCCCTCAACTGCAGCTCTCCGTCTCTCCGCCAGATTTCTGGCCTTGCGGGCCTCTGAATACATTCTGCCAAGGTCAAATTGCGCGTTGGCGACAACAATCGCAATTCCATTGGGACCGGAGGTACTCTCGGCTTCCTTCAGGCCCTCATAAACTGCTTTTGCTATCGCAGCATTGTGGGATCTCCCTCTTGGAAGAACTACTGCAGTCCCTGCTTGGATCCTCATTCGTATGTCCGAGACATCCCGATGCTGCCGTCCCAGCCACTCCTCAGTGAGGATTTCTCGTACAGTTGACCTTCCTGTCTGGTCTTCTTTTATCAGAGCTGCATACCCAACCTCTTCGTATAGCGATTTGCCCAGCAAGGCTTCCTCTTCGCTTCTTATCTCCCCGGCTCCTGAGAACGTCTCTATGTCGAATCCGACCCTGGTCACATTTTCTGCAAGTAATGCTGCCTGATTTTCTGCTGTTGTACCTGCTGGTAGTACGATAAGCCCTCCACCGGGGTGGACTACAATCTGTGGTGCAGACGCTGCTGGGGTTAGTGGAGCAAATGGCTGTGGCCTTTCTATAAGCTCCATAGGAACCGTAACCTGATTTGCTCCCCCGGCTCTCCATGATCTCCCCGAGGGAAGCGCAAACTTCCGCCCAGTTCCTACCTCTTCAAGTAGCAGGGAAGTTCCGGGCCCGGCTTGGCCTGCAACTTCCTCTAATGGAGAATCTATTAATCGGTACTGCGTACCAGTTCTACTAGTGAAAACCACATCTTTTCCAAACCATTTTCTGGCGTTCTCGATGCCCTCTCTGTCAATGACGTCATACCGGAGGTCCCCCTCACGCGATAGGCCCCACCGACTGGTGTCCCCTCTCTCAGTGATGTTGAACTTGGAACCTGGACTCCACTGCCTTTCCCTTTCAGTAGTAATGACTCTGGATGGAGGCCGCCGCCCCCTTTCAGTAAGAGACCTCGCTTGCTCTGGAGTGAGGGCTACGTCTACAACATCCACAACTCTTTCTGGAGGGGGAGTAGTTCTTCTCAAGGACATGACCATATCAGCGGCCCTGAAATATGCATCACTATCCACACCGGCAGCACCTGGGGTAAGTTGCAGCCCAAGTACACCCTCCACCATTTCCATATCGCGAGCAACCGTTGCGTGGATTACCTCGTCTGATGGGGGGCGCGCTCCTCGCCATAATCTCCTATACCCCCTGGTAAGTCTTCTTCTAACCTGCCCCTGAACATTTTCCAGGGTAGTTTCCTCCCGTACCGCCCCCAGGACTGTCTCCTCAGCCGATGGCGCAGTCAGCCTTCTCTCTAACCCGGGTGAAACATCCGAAAGGCTAACCTCTCGCGTAGCTGCTGGACGAGTAACTCGAGGTGTATAGTTCTGAGTAAGGTCTTGTATGACTTCATCTACGGTCATTCCAGCAAACCTGGGGTTGTGAAGATGTTGGAGGAAGGCCAGCATGGCGTCCTGACTCACATCTTCCGCGGCGTCTTCCGAAAGGCGCCTTCCAAGAGCTCTCTCGCGGACACGCTGCGCACGAAACCACTCGAGTAGCCTGGACGAGTGCCGCCTGGAGTCGTCCCGCCTGAGATCCTCAGCTATAACAGCAGAGAGCTCGGGGAGCGCCAGATCTGTTTGAGGTGTGGCTACAGGCTCGACAGCCTCTAGAGCCCCATCCAGAGCAAATTTGCCTGTGTTACTGAGGTGCTGTAGAGCTACCATAACCTTGCGACTGCCTGCCGGCATGTTCGCATAGCTACCGGCAAGCTGGCGGTCTTCTATTGAGATTGGAAGGAGCACGGATAGTGTGTTGTCCGGGAGGGCCAGGTTTGCCACATCTACGATTGCACTGTCAGTGCTCCTGTCTATACTAACCCGTCCAACTAACCTGCCGAGTTCTGGAAGCTCCAATGTCTGACCTTCAAGCATTTCCAGTTGCGTAGCCAGTCTGATACGCTGTGCTGTTGATAAGGCTCTTCTGCTCCTTCTGGCTGTTCCTGGAACTACGTCCAACACAGGCTCTACTACACCTGGAAGCGCCTCCTTGTCCGCTGTTGCGTTTGTGATCTCGTTGGATATGAACTCCTCAATACCCTCCTTTACAATGCCCTCCGGCTTGGAGGTGAATTGCGGCTTAAAACCATACACACCCTGGGTATGCCTGCTGGCAAAGCCGATAAGCTTCTGGGTCTCTGTAAGATCCCGTGTCAGGCTACGCTCAACCGCAGAGAATTCGCTACCAAGCTGGTGGGCGATTATGTTGATAGCAACATCCTGGAGGTTGCCCTTAGGTGCCCGCCATCCTATTGTTGCGGGGATTGCTGGAGTTGCACTACCGAGAGTCAATTTTCTGAACGTCTTGAGCGGGTCGGAGTCCGCCCCGAACACCTCCGTCATAGTAGTGATGATTTGCTCTTCTACTCTGTTGCGGGGTAATTGTCGTGGGATGCGGCGGATGTGCTCGATTGCCGTGAATAGCTGAGCTCTGCCCACCCTTCCATGCGCGTCTGCCGGGAGCTTGGCGGCACTTGCCATAAGGGCCTCTTCTGCCCTCCCCTCATCTATCAGATGCGATGTAGTCCGCCAGATTCTGGCAAGCGATGCAGCCTTTTTTGCCTCCCTGATCTCGTTTCCAAGACGGGATCTTCTCATGTACAGCCAGTCAAGTGGGTTTATCGGCTCATTAGGCGTAGCTGCCACTCTCCCACCCTGCCACGGGTTTGGTGAAAAGAGGATGCTGTCGACTGCAGCTTCCGACCTGCCCTCTAACTCCCGTAACATCTCTGCCCTGACGTATTCCAATACTTTAGAGGCAGTGGATTCAGTCCCCTGGTCTACGGAGCCTGCCAGGATGTGGGAGAGAAATGGGGTTCTGACACGGCTGGCAAAAACCTCGTCTATAGCTTCTGCCGCTGTTTTTGCCGTAAGCCGCTTTCCGGACTGCATCAACCCGGTGTGGATACTTCTTCCTATGTTTTCAGCGTATTCATCAACTGCGGCAGTTACATCCTCAATTAATATTTGTTTGGCTGCTGGAGATGTTGCCCATCGCCTGCGGGCGGCTTTTACTACAAGTACGCCAAGCCGTCTACGTTCCATAAGTGGAAGGTGCTGCCGCAAACCGAAATCGTGCCTGTTAGCAGAGGCTGCCACCACTCTTCCAGCAGCCATAATATCTGCCCGTGAGGCCCCGTATTCGAGGGTACCCAGGTTGGTTGGCTTGACGGAGGCCCTCCACCCAGTCCGCCGATCATGCAGATGCCCAATTACATGGTGTATGGCAGGTGTAGTTGCGGGGGTTTTTCCGACAGAGTATACTACATATTTGCCGCCCACAGGAACTGCATCTTCTTCCAGAAGCTGCACCAGGAAGGTCTCTAAGCGATTCCCACTGGCCGCCTGTTCGCGCCTGAGCCTGCGCAAAGCTTCCTGCGCTACGGAAAGGTCGGAGTACACATGAACCTGGCCTGTACGGTCCCTTATTATAGTGTCGGCGAGGTCTGATCCAACGCTTGCAGTTACTCCCCGCCTACCATACTTAGATGCTCTAGCTACTGTACGATCAATTGCTTTGAGGGCAGCATTCGGAGTACTGCGTGATATACGGAAAGGCTCCCAGGTTTCACGTAGGGGGCTTTGGCCAGTAAGAAGTTTTACGAGAGGAGCCGCCTCTGGGCGGGATAGACGCTCCCTTAGCATCCCAGCTAGGTCATCACCATACTCCCTTATAAGATCATCGTAGGCGGTGGGGGTTTCAGCCCATACTCCACCACTTCTCATAGCTGCATAGGCCCGGCGTGAGCGTAAGCGCCTCAGCTCCTTTACAAATACTGTGTCAAGTACTGTTTTTCCTCTGGAGACCCTCGTAGTTCTAGCTCTCTCTACAAGGTCAGCCCCTACAGGAAGTGGTAGGAGTGGGGATGGTGGACACGTTCTTCGCTGAGATTCTCTAGCCAGAGCCTCTTGCAGCCTCTCAATAGACGAGAGTCTCTGCTGGTCAGGGGGAGCCCCCCGTGGGTGTGAGGGTATATGTGCTGGAGGAGGGGATGTTGGGGAAGGGGCTCTGGGTGGGCTGGGAACTGCAGGAGCATCCCCAGCAGATGCCCACTGACGTATACGGTCGTTTACTTCTGCAATAGTACGTTGGGTAGCCCTCTCCAGAACAGAAAGCGTTTCCGGAAGGAAGTTTTTAAGCTGGTGCTTTTTGATAAGCCATACTACAATAGCTGCAGTCGCGCCAAGCCGCGCGCCACTGGCTACCTTGTAGACAATGCCGCGCTCGCCGCTTTGTCGGTCCTGTACAACGTCTCCGACTCTAAAGTCTCGTGGGTTGCTGGAGAAGAACATAGAAAAATGGGCCCTCCCTTGCTATCAGCAGGTCAGGCCCAGGCCTCCCATTCACGTACCTTTCAGGATTACCATGTAATCCTGAGGATTACCGTGTAATCCCGTGGTGTGCAGTAGTTAGTTTTCCGGCTTCTTTGCTATAGTATAGACATCGGAAAGTGTTTTGCCAAGCTTTCTAAGTATCTGTCTCCTGCCCAGTGGCGTACCCCTCGCAATTCGCATGGCTTTCAGGTTGTCCTGTAGGACCTTCCAGGCTCTTTTGTAGTTAGAGTCTTTTGGGCAGGGCGCTTTCACTTTTTGGCAGCCTTTGGGGTATACCCCGCGGCCTTATCCAACTGGCGAAGAAGTTCCTGTGCGGCATGCGCTTCCAGCTCACGGTACTTTTCCTTGATAAAAGGAACGACTACGCCTTCAACAATTGCCGTTGCAGTCTCTGTATCAAGATGAAGCTTCTTGGCTAGAGAAATTGCCTCGGCTCCACACCTGGCTGCGTTTTTCTCTACTTCCTCTGTAGGAACATATAGAGCTCTATTAACAAGCCAGTCGTCAAGTGTGGACTCCCTGAACTTTGGGTAAAATGACTTGAATAGCTTTGACAGAAGGTTATTCATTACCGTCTCCTTATGCTAGTTTGAGTGGTTTGCTATACATTGCCTGTGCTACAAGGCTCCCAAGAGCTGGAAGTACCTTCTCCCTGAGGGTATCCTCCCCAATTGCAAGTATTATGCCAGGGGTAGTGATATCAGGCCACTCTTCCAGGTTTCTGGTGCAGAAAGTATTAACCTTAAACGCCCCCCCGAGGGATGGTAAATAGCTATCGTTAGAGCCTATAACCATCACACAGCCGGGGTTGGCTACCAGTCCTGCAACCTCCATAACCCCCACTGAAGTACCATTGATACGACCGTTGACAAGAAAGAGGGGGTAGGCGTCGGCAGGGTTGTCCCCCGTATACAGCTCGTCAGCTACTCTCTCCCGAAGGGACTCATCCGGTAGGTCTACCAGAATGAAGGGGTCTGGCCCAACAGGGCTTCCATCCTCTAACAGTATATTATACCTCAGTAACGCTTTGGCACTTTCCCTGATTGCCTTCGTAACCCTGCAGTATGGTGGAACATGGTAATAGTTGGGAGTATCTAGTGGATTCCACTCAATACTGAGATAAGTTCTCAGATCTTTAGCAAGCAGGAATAGTGCGGTGGTGCATGCATTTAGAGGCGCCGCCACAATATCCGGTGGGTCTTGTCCAGGAGCGAGGCTTTTGAACTCGGCAACTTTCCTATCACGCTCCTGCTCACCAAACTTCACGGCATCCTCGAGTGTGGTAACCAGCGTTGTTCTACAGTGGACATCCCCCCTTCCAGAGACTGCATTCAGTGGGTTGACCCCTGTAGTCAGCAGGCTTGCTACACATGTCGTAGAGGAGGCCATCCCAGACAGCTTCGCAATAGTTTCAGTCTCTTCGCTATCTGCTAGAAAGTGAAATGAGATGTTGTGCGGGTAACAATCGATCAGTGTACGGACGGCCCCAAGACCTATTAGCATCTCCCTGGGGCCACCAGGAATGTACAGCATGTAGTTAATGTTCACGGTGTTCCTTTCAAACAATCTCTATGGGGTCTATTTTAACCTGTGGCTCGGACCGAGCCAGCATGAACTCGTATATGGCTAGAATTGGATTTGTTTCATCTGCTAATAGTACCTTCTGGCTCGGGGGCCCACCAAGCCCAAGAGAGGAGGCGTAGTCACTTGTACCTGCCCAGTTATTCATCATGCAAGTCCTTGACGCACCTCTTGACCAGTCTGCAGGGGTATGGTGGTGGCCCGCCAGCATAACATCAAACCTCTGATCCATTACATCCTGAAGCTTGTCCTTGTATTTGGAGGCTCCATGTAGTGGAGTACCACCCCAGGACTTGAATCCATCCCCATGTACTGCCAGGTAGGAAAACCCGTACAATGAAAAACACCCAAACCAGCTATCCAGGTCATGCCATGTCATTGTCTTGATCTTCTCACACCTAAGTCTGAGTATATGGCAGAAGATCATATCCAGGTTATCAAAGGTCTTATCAAACTCATTCTTTTCTCCCACACGCCCATGATTACCCGGTAAGCAGAGTACGTCTATGGCCGGGACTTCACGAGCCAGTGGGTAGAGGAGAACTCTGGCCAGTACCTCTGGCCCAACTACCAGCTGGTATTGCAAAGGGGTGGACTCCTTTGACTGCCCCTGATAGATGGTGCGCCCCTCGATTAAATCTCCGCCGAAGATGACGACGACCTTTTCTATGGTACGCGTACGTTTTAAAGAGTCTATTTCTCGTAACAGGTCCTCTGAGAGAGCTGTGCATCGAGAAACAAAGGTATCGGGGCCATACCTCCCAAGCGGACCATTTGTAACATGCCCAATATGCAGGTCGTAGAGGGGGAGTATCAACGAAGCTCGTGGCTTGTTTGAAGGTTCGGGCTTTTTGGGCAGAGGCAGGGACAGGCTTGGTAGATCTTTAAACCCTTCTCGAATAGCATCCAGAGTATCATGCATGGTCACCAGAGCTTCCTTTAGTCTGTTGATAGTAACCTTTGCATGCTTTAGTTCTGAGCGGTCCCTCTCATCTTCGATTACTTCCTTAAGTCTGTTATCATCCAGGAGCTGCTCAAACTTCATCTGGGATCTAGCCGGTGGGATTTTCCCATCCTTTCGAAGGAAGTATGTCAGGTCTTTCCAGCGACGGTACTTCACATCCGGGTATCTTACGTGGAAGTCCTGGTAGGACTCTCCCTCAATGATCGCAGACTCTATAGTCTCTTTTGGCGTTCGTATCTCTGGTGTCATACCAACTCCTTGTGTCCATATTATACCACACTTATCTAAAGTGCTTTAGCACCTCCGAGGTTCTGTCATGGCTGATTTCCAGATCAATGTTGGATTTGGAGGTAGCTCCTGAGGAGAGCTGTATATCCACATCTACATCTTCAAGCCCCTCCGCGGAGAGAATGGACTTTAGAGTGGCTCGGATGTTGTCAGTACGGCCGAAGGTAGCTGGCACTGGAATATCTGCAGTAGCGAGTTTTGCATCCAACTGATTTCTTGGGTATATCCCCATTTCGATGGGGTTTATCCCCTCCTGCTGGGCCGCTATGGTTTTGAAGTAGTCAAGATTTGATGCCTCATCCCACCCACGCCAGGACGCATCTGGTAAAACGTGACGCTTGAAGTAGGCCTGTAGCTTTTCCTTAACCGGAACTTCCCAATCTCTGGCGCCCAGGAATTTCCCCATAACAGCCTTCTGCTTTCTAGTTAGAAGGGTAAAGAGCTCCCGCTTTTCACTCCGAGTTCCTTTAGTAGCGATATCGGATATTAGCTCACGTTCGTAGCGTGGGAACCCTGCAAGGATATCATCAAGCCCATCAGTTGGTCTTGCTCCTGTCAAGGTTCTTCTAGCTTTATCACGATATAGCAGGGCCCTGGATATGTTATCCGGTACTGGGTAAGCAGCTCTGTTTTTTCTCAGCAACCCCCCCTCATATTGGTTGATCCTCTCAAGAGCCTCTAACGCACGTTGGCGATCGAGGCCCTTTGCCATACGAATTCTACGCTTCGCTGCTTCAAGTTCCGCTGTCTTTCTCTCATAAGCTGCGCCGCGAGTTTTTTGGCGGCGCTCCACCTCCTCCAGATACTGGCTGTCCTCCGCTTCGGCTCTTTGTGCATAGATATGCTCTAACCTCTTATACTTAAGGTATTTGAGAACGTCATAATACTCTTCAACATCCCTTCTCTTTTTGACCCTGTCCGGAATAAATGTTCCACCACTTAATGCCCCCTTCAAGTACCCATACAGACTGAGTCCGGCCCCGACAGCTGCCCCTATTCCGGCTGCTTTGACCTTTGCTGACCTGCTTCCCACAAAGAAGGACGCAAGTAAGCCTCCGGTAAAGGCTGCAGAAAGTGGATTCCTGCTGGCAATAGCGTCTAGGGTGGGTCTTCCGTACGTTGACCACGGGGCTGCCCAGTCTCCTGCGGTAGTCCCATACACCTGCTTCCTTTTGTATATCTCAAGAGCACTATTTACACCAATAAGCTTATTCCACCATGGGAGGTCTAGGTGGGCAAACCTCTCCCAAGCCGCCCCGAGTGTGCGCTCGTATGGACTAAACCGGGCGACAACGCCTTCAGCAGACCAGTCTTTCTTGTTTTCTCTACCTACACCCTCCCTTAAGAGGCGTCGGTTCAGGTTGGTTGTACCTGTATATACCGCCCCACGCAAGGTCCGTAGCTGGTCTTGGGCAATCCCCCTATCTGCACCATGTACAACCTTGATAGTTGCACCAGGGAATATACCATGGGAGCGGTAAAAGGCGCCAAGTATGGTATCTCCCTCTGCCACTCTACGGTTATACTGCTTCATCCACTGACGGATACGCTCCGAAGAAACTGTAATGCCAGCGAGCCGAATTGGGTTTTTACTCCCCTCAACCTCAAAGGTATTCGCATTCAGGATTCTTTTTACTCTGTATTTAGAGGTACGGGTATCCTGAATAAAGCGGTAGTTGTAAATGCGATACTGCTTTCGCATAGCAGAACCGCGCTGTATGGCTGCCTGTAACCTCTCCTGGAGCTCCTGCTTGAAGACTGGATCGTTTTCATCGGAGACGGCCTTTCTTGCAGCCTGAAGAGCCTGCTTGTATTCCGTGGACCACGGTTGAATTCCAGCTAAGATCTCCGCTCTGGTTACTGGGTCATATAGCTCTCCCCTGCTAACCTCCCCCGCGTTAATCATTCTGGCCACTTCAATCTTGGCTGCGTTTACCTTGGAGATGGCACTGCGATATCGTTTTTCGTCATAAGGGAACTCGAAGGATTTAATCGGGTCAGCAGGGTTATCCCTATTAATATAGAATAGCCCTCCCCACTTCAGACCAAGCTCATGTTGATAGAAGTTTACCTGCGTACGGTGCTCTTCATATGGCCCGGTTGCAGCGCGGTACTTCTTCTCCCCCATGGTTTTTATGTCAACTACTATCCTACGCCCGTTTATATTTAGAATCGCGTCAAAGTGCCCTGAGATGTTATGCTCCTGATCCACAACACGATTCTCAGAGGCTTCGAGGTATCCACGTCGTTTCCACTCCTTCTGAACCTTCTGGTGGATGTCAGTACCAAATGCGACCACATCCTCTTCGAACCTCGATAGAGATTGTGTCCGCCCAAGCATATCCTCGATTATCTCTTCTTTTGACCTGCCAAGCTTTGAGGCTCTGGTCCTGAACAGCGGAAGCATTTCATCACGGTGGATACGCTCGTAGGCTTCCCCAGGAAGCCTGACCTCACCTCTCTGGTACTTTACGTATGGGTCGCCGCGCCTGGTGTTGATTAGAGCACCATCGCCCGGCATCCATTCGGGCTGATTGTTGGGAATGGGGTTTACGTAGTCAAGTGACCGATCTCTATGAACAACCACACGGCGGAGTAACTCGTTTAGCTCCCCACCAAGCCCGCCGATGTTTTGGTCATACCACCGTCTCTCCCACCCATACGCTCTATCGGGGGTTTCTATAACTGGAGTCGCTTCTCTCTGGTTAACAAGGCCCGTCCGCTCCATCATAGTAGTTGACATAAAACCATATATCCCCAAAACATCCTCTACCTGCTTCGATACCCGCTTTCCTCTGAGAAGCAGATTATTGGGGGATATTGGGGAGACACCATCAGTTGCCTCCTCTTCAGGACGGTACTCCATTGCCATCAAGCCGTAGCCCTGCCCGTAGGCAGCGGTTTGCTTCCTGGGGAGTCTCCTCCAGTTTACACCACCTCCACCAGATCCACTGCCTCCACCAGGTCCACTGCCTGTACCACCTCCCCCAGGCCCGCCGCCTCCAGGTCCACCTCCTCCAGATCCACTGCCTCCTCCAGATCCACTACCACCTCCTCCGGAGAGGCCTCTATGTTTGGTGTAGAGAGTATATCCACCAGCGGGGCCAAAAACAGCAATACTTTCTCCACCACTCTCTTCCTGAGGTTCCGTATAGTCCATATATTCAGGGTGGAGGATTCTAGTCGGCTTGAGTATCCTGCCGATAGTGGCATTCCAGATACCGCCAACCAGTGTATTTGGATCAGCGCTTGGGCCGGAGATCAAGTATGGACGATCGGCGTTTGGACCTACTGCGTGCCGATTTTCCCATGCGTACGGGTCTGCCAGTCTGGCGAGTGGGGCAAGGGGGTATCGTGGGGTGGGG